>UMFG01022544.1_pt1 | contig 27818 bp, 23 predicted proteins | sample 1964961 | NCBI WGS metagenome assembly UMFG01 (sample SAMEA4836041, study PRJEB28245) | human gut metagenome | biome: gut microbiome; material: fecal sample | place: Denmark | collected 2008
CTTTCCTGACTTCTTTTGAAGTGGGAAAGTCGAGTTTGATAACTTAAAAAAAAGCTTTGTCCGGTAAATGGATCGCAGGACGTTTGAAGCGGAAGTGATAATAGGGTCAAAAGCTATGTGGCGCTGCTGTATTTCTTGCAAAAAAATCCCGGCACGGGACCGGGATCTTAAGACACTTAAATTTTAAGGGTTTATCAGATAACACCCTGAGCCAGCATAGCGTCGGCAACCTTACGGAAACCTGCAATATTGGCACCTAAGACCAAATTGCCCTTGACACCGAACTCGGTGGCGGTGGAGGCGGCATTCTCATAGAGATTGGTCATGATGGTGTGAAGCTTGCCGTCGACCTCGTCGAAGGTCCAGGAGGTCATGCCGGCATTCTGCTCCATCTCAAGCTGAGAGGTGGCTACGCCGCCGGCGTTGGCTGCCTTGGCAGGACCGTAGGCAATTCCGGACTTTAAGAACTGGTTGATGGCACCGATGGTGGATGGCATGTTGGCGCCCTCGGCCACGCACTTGCAACCGTTCTTGATGAGAGCCTTGGCGTCTTCCTCGTTGAGCTCGTTCTGAGTTGCGCAGGGGAAGGCGGCATCAACGGGAACGTCCCAAACGGCATGACGGCCTGCAGGATATTCGGCAACGCTGATGTATTTGGCGGTAGGTACCAGCTCGGCATAGCGGGTCAGAGATGCGCGCTCGACCTCCTTAACCTGCTTGAGTACGTCAAGCTTGATGCCGTTCTCGTCGACGATGGTGCCGCGGGAATCGGAGCAGGTGACAGGGGTAGCACCGAGCTCATAGAGCTTCTCGATGGCATAGGTGGCAACGTTGCCGGCACCGGAGACGGATACCTTCTTACCCTTTAAGGAATCACCGCGATCCTTGAGCATGGCGTCGGTGAAGTAAATGAGACCGTAGCCGGTAGCCTCGGTACGGGCCAGGGAGCCGCCGTAGGTCAGGCCCTTACCGGTAAGAATGCCTTCATACTTAGTGGTAAGACGCTTGTAGGCACCGTACATATAGCCGATCTCGCGGCCGCCGACACCGATATCGCCGGCAGGAACGTCGACGGTGGCGCCGATGTAACGGTAAAGCTGGATCATGAAGGCCTGGCAGAAGCGCATAACCTCAAGATCGGACTTGCCCTTGGGATCAAAGTCGGCACCGCCCTTGGCGCCGCCGATGGGGGTACCGGTCAGGGAGTTCTTCAGGATCTGCTCAAGACCCAAGAACTTTAAGATACCCTCGTTAACGGAGGGGTGGAAGCGAATGCCTCCCTTGTAGGGACCGATGGCGGAGTTGAACTGCACGCGGTAGCCGTGATTTACCTGGATCTCACCCTTGTCATCAACCCATTCAACGCGGAAGGAGTAAATTCTCTCAGGCTCGGTCAAACGCTCAAGCAGCTTGGCTTTTTCGTATTCGGGCTTTTTGTCGAGAGCCGGCTGAAGGGTGCTTAAAATTTCTTCGGCAGCCTGTAAGAATTCAGGCTGGAACGGATAACGGGCCTTTAATGATGCTAAGACCTTCTCTGAATATGACATGGTGAAAATCCTCCTGAGGATTTGATGCCTGTTGTTGTTTTTGAATGGCTTAAATGTACAATCAGGGTTAAAAGCTTGCAATATTGAAGCACAATTTGCACCAAAATTTTGCAAAATGCACCTCAAGTACACAGGGGTAGGGCAGAGGGGAATTAATCAGAATGCGTAAAGACGCGAATGAGGGGGCTTAGGCGTAACGGTCCTAAGATCCCAGGGCAAAAAATCCCCCTTCAGAACCAAGTCCTAAAGGGGGCAAAACTACCAACAGGCAATGCTTTTATTGAGACTATCGATGCGGGATCTGCATGAGGTAGCGATCTACAGCCTCAGCGCAGCGACAGCCCTCGGCCAAGGCCCAGACCACCAGTGATTGACCGCGGCGTCCGTCACCTGCCACAAATACCTTTTCAACCTCGGTAGCAAAGGCATTGTCGCCCTCATAGGCCGCTTGCAAATTACCGCGTTTATCGCTTTTGATCCCAAATTTCTCCGCCAAAGCTTGCGAGGGACGGGAATAGCCCATGGCGATCAGAGCAATGTCCGCCTCCATCGCACCGTCCGTGCCCTCGATACCCTCGAAGTGATGACCCTCACCCCATTTGACCTTGCGGGTGGTAATACCGGTAAGCTTGCCGTTCTTACCTGTAAAGGAGGTGGTGTCGGTGGAGAATATACGTACGCAGCCCTCCTCCTGCGAGGGTGAGGTGCGCTTGATCTTGCGCCAATCGGGCCAGGTCTTGAGCGTATCGACGCTTGTGGGCAGCTCGTCGTGATAATCAAGCTGGGTTACGCTTTTAGCGCCCTTGCGTATGGCCGTGCCTATGCAGTCGGAGGCGGTTTCGCCGCCGCCTATGACGATCACGTTTTTGCCTGCAACGTCGATAGGATTTTCGCCTGCGCCCTGTATCTCGAGGTTTTGGGCAATGAGGTACTCAAGTGCAAAATAAACGCCCTTAAGCTCGCGCCCCTTGATCTTAAGATCGCGCGGAACCTCGGAGCCCGGGCACAGCACGACGGCGTCGAAGCTCTCCAAAAGCTCCTTAGGCGATACCGTTTTGTCGGCATTGCAGAAAATACCGTCCTCCAGATCCTCCTTGGAGCCTACGAGCGTACCGGTCTTAAAGACTACGCCCTCCGAAATCATAACGCTTAAGCGACGATCGAGGATCTCCTTAGGCAGCTTGAAATCAGGAATGCCGTAGCGTAAAAGTCCGCCGGCCTTATCGTTTTTCTCAAAGACGGTCACCCCGTGACCACGCTGAGATAAGACCTGCGCACAGGCCAATGCAGCAGGACCAGAGCCTACCACGGCAACCTTCTTAAAGCTGCGGGAGCTGCAGACCTCGGCACGTACATAGCCGTGCTCGAAGGCATATTCGGCGATCTTGCGTTCCACGCTTTTGATCCCCACCGCCTCGCGATGCAGTGACAGGGTACAGCCCTCCTCACACAGAGCCGGGCACAGTCTGCCCGTAAACTCAGGAAAGGGGTTGGTGCTTGCAAGCACGTTAAGGGCCTTTTTATATGATCCGTGACACACGAAATCGTTGAAATCGGGGATCACGTTGTGCAGAGGGCACTGATGCATACAAAAGGGAGTACCGCAGTCCATGCAGCGTCCTGATTGAATGCGGGCCTCATCGTCGTTTAGGGTTTTGTAATACTCGTTAAAATCACGTATACGATCGGCAACGGATCTTTCCTCGGGGGAAATACGCTCGTAGTCTAAAAATCCTCTTTCAAATCCCATTTTATTTGTCCTCCTGCATGGCGACAAGAGCGTGGTAATACTCGGTCGGGAAGATCTTGACGAAGCGTGAGAGCTCCTGCTCGAAGTTTTCGAGGATCCTTGCGGCGATGTGACTTCCCGTCATGTTTTGATGCTTAGTCAGAAGTGTGCGTATGATCTCCTCATCGCTAATCCCACCGTGCAGAGGCACACGCGGATCGGCATCCTTTGCGGCTACTACGTTGGAGATGAGGAAATTCTCATCGGCAATACGAGAGCGGAAGCATCCGTCCTCGTCGTACACGTAGGCAATGCCGCCGGTCATGCCGGCACCGAAGTTGCGTCCGGTTTTGCCAAGTATGAGCACGGTACCGCCCGTCATGTACTCGCAGCCGTGATCACCTACGCCCTCACATACGGCGGAGGCGCCGGAATTTCTTACGGCAAAGCGTTCACCGGTTACGCCCGAAAGATAAAGCTCTCCCGAGGTGGCTCCGTATAAGCAGGTGTTGCCGGCGATGATGTTTAAACGACGATCGCCTGTAAACTCCTCATAGGGAGCGACGCTGATAATACCGCCTGAAAGGCCCTTGCCCACGTAATCGTTGGCCTCGCCCGTCAATTTAAGCGTGATCCCTTTTTCAAGGAAGGCGCCTAAGGATTGACCTGCGGTTCCGTGCAGCTTGAGGGTGATGAAGTCATCGTCCTTTCTCTGCTCCGTAGCGGCCAAATAACCTGAAAGCAGGGTTCCCACCGAGCGGTTGGTATTTTTAACCTCGGACTCGATGACAACGCTGCGATCGCTCTTAAGTGCGCTCTGGACCTTTTTGAGGAAGGTATTGTCCAAGGACTTTTCAAGCTCGTGATCCTGCTTGGTACAGTGATGCGAGGGCACCTCGGCTAAGGCAGGATCTTTAAAGAATATGCGGGTGAAGGAGAGCTTATTGGCCTTTGCAAATTGCGTCTCATCAAGCTTTACGAGCAGATCGGCACGACCTATCATGTCGGAGAATTTTCTAAAGCCTAAGGAGGCCATGAGCTCGCGCACTTCACGGGCCACGAAGCGGAAATAGTTCTCAACCTGCTCGGGAGTACCCACGAACTGTGCACGCAGCTGCGGATCCTGCGTGGCGATGCCGGCAGGGCAGGTGTTTTTCTGGCACTTTCTCATCATGGTGCAGCCCAAGCATACGAGCGGAGCCGTACCGAAGCCGAATTCGTCGGCCCCGAGCAGTGCACCGATGATGACGTCGCGTCCGGTTTTGATCTGACCGTCGACCTGTAAGCTTACGCGCGATCTCAGACGATTCATGACCAAGGTCTGCTGCACGTCGGCAAGTCCGGTTTCCCAAGCTGATCCTGCATATTTCATGGAGGAGGCGGGAGCGGCGCCGGTGCCGCCGTCGTGACCTGAGATCACGATATGATCGGCCTTACATTTGGCAACGCCTGCGGCCACGGTACCTATGCCTACCTCCGAAACCAGCTTGACCGAGATGTCAGCCTTGGGGTTTGAAAGCTTCAAATCGAAGATGAGCTGCGCCAGATCCTCAATTGAGTAGATGTCATGGTGCGGCGGAGGGGAGATGAGGCCTATGCCCGGCAGAGAGTGTCTTAATTTACCGATATAGGCGGAAACCTTGTGACCGGGCAACTGTCCGCCCTCACCGGGCTTTGCTCCCTGCGCCATCTTGATCTGGATCATATCGGCATGGGCCAAATAGTCGGCGGTGACGCCGAAGCGGCCCGAGGCTACCTGACGAACCTTAGAGCGCAGTGAATCACCCTTTTTAAGCGGGAAATCCTTGACCACGGCCTCGCCCAATACGGCCTTTAGGGTGGTATCGGCGTTTATGACGGTATCACGATCGGGATCTTCACCGCCCTCACCTGAGTTTGACATGGCACCCAGGCGGTTCATGGCAACGGCCAGAGCCGTGTGAGCCTCGGTGGAGATGGCACCCATGGACATAGCCGAGGATGCAAAGCGATGAATGATGCTCTCCTCGCTTTCAACCTCATCAAGCGGTACGGGTACGGTGCTCTTGAAGCCGAACATACCGCGCAGCGTCATGAGGCGCTGTGATTGATCGTTGATGATATGGGCGTATTGCTTATAGGTTTCGTAGTCGTTGTTGCGCACGGCACGCTGCAGCTTGATCACGGCCTCGGGAGTCCACATATGCTCCTCGCCACCGTATCTCCAGTTCAGATCGCCGCCTGAGGACAAGGATAGATCGGAATGAGCCAGCTTGGCGAAGGCCTCGCTGTGTATCTTCACGGCCTCCTCTGCTACGTCAAAGAGCGAGACGCCTCCTACCTGGGTGGAGGTATTCTTAAAGTAGGTATCCACAAATTCCTGAGACAGACCTATGGCCTCGAAGATCTGAGCACCCGTATAGGACATGTAGGTGGAAATGCCCATCTTGGACATGGTCTTGTAGAGACCGGCATCGATGGCGTGGATGTAGTTGTTGATGTACTCAAGCTCCTTGTCGGGGGACGGGGCCAGGGATCTGACCACGGCAAAGGCGGCATAGGGGTTAACCGCCTCGGCGCCGTAGCCTCCCAAAAGCGCGAACTGGTGTACGGTGCGAGCCGAGCCGGTCTCGACAACCAAGCCCGTGGAGGTACGCAGACCGTGGCGCACCAGACACTGGTGGACGGCGGAGGTGGCAAGCAGAGCCGGAATGGCCAGGCGTTTCTCGCTTACGCGGCGATCGGTGATGATGAGTATATTTTTTCCGGATTTTACGGCATCGACGGCAGCGGCCATGATGGATGCTAGGCGGGCCTCGATCCCGTCCTTACCCCAGGAGAGCGGATAGGTGATGTCGAGCTCTTGGGATCTGAACTTTGAACCCGTAAAGGCATCAATATTACGGATCTTCTCCATATCCGCATCGGATAAAACGGGCTGTGACACCTCAAGTCTTACCGGCGGGTTGTTGTCCATGATGTTGAGCAGATCAGGACGCGGTCCGATGAAGGACACGAGAGAGGTGACCATGGCCTCGCGTATGGGATCGATGGGCGGGTTGGTAACCTGGGCAAAAAGCTGGCGGAAGTAATCGTACAAAAGGCGCGGCTTTTTGGAGAGTACGGCCAAAGGGGCGTCGTTACCCATGGACAGCACGGGCTCCTTGCCGTTTTCAGCCTTAGGCTTGATAAGACGTTCCACATCCTCGCGGGTGTATCCAAATACTCCCATTAAAGCCTTGAGGTTGAGCTCGAGCGGCATACGCTCGGGCTCCTCCTTGATGTCGGAGAGACGGATGCGAACCTTTTCAATCCATTCGGGATAAGGACGGGCGGTGGCAAGAGAGTTCTTGATCTCCTGATCATCAATGATGCGTCCCTGCTCGGTATCTATGAGTAGCATGCGACCGGGCTCAAGCCTCCAGTGGCGCAATACGCGTTTTTCGTCCAAATTGAGCACGCCGGCCTCAGATGCCATCACCACCAGATCGTCCTTGGTGATGAGATAGCGGGCAGGGCGCAGGCCGTTTCTGTCGAGCGTGGCTCCCACCTGACGTCCGTCGGTGAAGGCAACGGCGGCAGGGCCGTCCCAGGGCTCCATCATGGCGGCATAGTATTCGTAGAAGGCTCTGAGCTTGGGATCCATGAGCTTGTCCTTTTCCCAGGCCGAGGGGATCATCATCATCGCCGCCTGGGCCATGCTGTAGCCCGACATGGTCAGAAGCTCAAATACGTTGTCAAAGGAGGCCGAGTCGGATTGTCCCTGGAAAATAAGCGGCCACAGCTTTTTGAGATCATCGCCGAATACGGGCGAGGAAATGTGTTTTTCACGGGCGCGGATCCAGTTGAAGTTACCGCGCAGGGTGTTGATCTCGCCGTTGTGAGCTATCATGCGGAAGGGATGAGCCAGCGACCACTGCGGGAAGGTATTGGTGGAAAAGCGCTGGTGGATGAGGGCAATGGCCGAGGTACACCTGGAGTCGCTTAAATCCTTGTAGTACTCGCCGATCTGCTTGGCTAAGAGCTGGCCCTTGTAAACTATGGTACGGGCCGAAAGCGAGGGAATATAAAATTCCTTGCAGTGCTTCAAATGCAGATTGTCGATGGCGATGGAGCAGCGCTTGCGAATGATGTACAGCTTGCGCTCCAAGGCATCGGTCACGAGCACGTCGGGGCTGTGGCCGATAAAGATCTGGCGTATGACCGGTTCCTTTTCACGTACTACGGGTGAAATGGGGGTATCCTCGTCTACGGGAACGTCGCGCCAGCCTAAAATCACCTGACCCTCGGCGGCTACGGCGCGTTCAATTTCCTCCTGACAGGCGTGTCTTGAGGCCTCCTCCTGAGGTAGAAAGACCATGCCGACGCCGTATTCTCCGCAGGGGGGCAAACTTACGCCCTGGCGCTTCATATCGTCGCGGAAGAGCTGATCGGGGATCTGGATGAGAATGCCGGCACCGTCACCCTGAAGTGGATCGGCTCCGACGGCCCCGCGATGAGTTAAATTCCTGAGCACCTCGAGCGCTTGGGAAACCAAGCTGTGACTCTTGTGCCCTTTGATGTGTGCGATGAAGCCGACGCCGCAGGCATCGTGCTCATATTCGCTTTGATAAAGGCCTTTTTGTGCCATAAATTTACCTGTTTTGGTGCATATAGGGATGCAGGGGTAGAACGGGGCCCTTGCGGACCCCGTAATTTTTTATAATTTTTTGTTTAAAAATCAGTGAGAAACTGCTGATTACAGTGCGTAGTAGAGCTCAAACTCTGCCGGAGCCGGAGTAGAACGCACCTTGGTGTCCTCCTCGGTCTTCAGATCGATGAAGGCGTTGATGGCATCCTCGGAGAATACGCCGCCTTGGAGCAGGTAGTCGTGATCCTCACGCAGAGCCTTTAAGGCCTCCTCGAGGGATCCGCAAACCTGAGGAATGGCGGCTGCTTCCTCTGCAGGAAGATCGTAGAGGTTCTTATCCATAGGATCGCCTGGCTCGATGTGGTTGATGATACCGTCGAGACCTGCCATCAGCATGGCGGCAAAGGCCAAATAAGGGTTCGCGGTGCAATCGGGGAAGCGTACCTCGATATGTGCGGCCTTAGGATTCATGGAATAAGGAATACGGATGGAGGCCGAACGGTTGGATGCGGAGTAGGCCAGCATCAGCGGAGCCTCAAAATGCGGTACCAAGCGCTTATAGGAGTTGGTGGACGGATTGGTGAAGGCATTTAAGGACTTGGCGTGCTTGATGATACCGCCGATGTACCACAAAGCCTCCTGAGACAGACCGCCGTAGAGGGGACCGGCAAAAATGTTCTTGCCGTCCTTACCGATGGACTGATGGCAGTGCATACCGGAGCCGTTGTCTCCGTAGATGGGCTTGGGCATAAAAGTTGCGGTCTTGCCGTACTGGAAGGCAACGTTCTGTACTACATATTTGTACATCATGACGTCGTCAGCCTTCTTGGTAAGCGAGCTGAACTCGGTGGCGATTTCGTTCTGACCTGCAGTAGCAACCTCGTGGTGGTGAGCCTCGATCACCATACCCATCTTTTCCATGATCTTGCACATGGCCGAACGAATGTTCTGTGAAGAGTCTACGGGAGGAACGGGGAAATAACCGCCCTTGACGGCGGGACGATAGCCCTTGTTGCCGTCCTCGTATTCGGTGTCGGAGTTCCATGCGGCCTCTTCATCGTCGATTTCGACCATGGAGCCCTTCATTTCGGTCTTGAAGCGTACGGAGTCGAAGAGGAAGAATTCGGGCTCGGGTCCGAAGAAGGCCTCGTCACCGATGCCGGTGGATCTTAAATATTCCTCGGCACGCTTGGCAATGGAGCGCGGATCACGATCGTAGCCGGTCATGGTCTGAGGCTCTAAGATGTCGCAGCGCACGATGAGGGTGGGATCGGCATAGAAGGGATCGATCTTAACGGTGGAGATGTCGGGCATTAAAACCATATCCGATTTGTCGATCCCGCACCAACCGGCAATTGAGGATCCGTCAAAGAGCTTGCCGTCATTGAAGAACTTCTCGTTAATGGCGGAGACGGGCAGGGAAATGTGCTGCTCCTTGCCGCGGGTATCGGTGAATCTGAGATCTGCAAACTTTACGTCGTTATCGGAGATCAGTTTGCTAACATCGCTAAAGTCCATATCGAACTCCCCAAATTAAAATAATTAAAAAGGTTGTTACTTAACGGTAGAAGATCTTACTTCGTAACCTCAATTAAGTAGATAGCTAAATTCTGCTTTCTTATGGTGAATAAGTCAAAGGGAAAGGGAGTGATCTCCAAATGAGAGCAAAGCTCCAAAAAGGACGGTAAAAAACAGTGCATAATAAAAAACACTTATCTATCAGATATATAGCTTGATGAAAGTAAAGATAAGAATGAAGTAATGTTTACTTATTCTGATCAGACATATACAAAAATGCAAATAACATGTTGAAATATAAATAATTGTATTTAAGTTGCCTGATCTTAAACAAGAAATTGTATTGCACCTAAATAGTGCTTGATATTTTAATGTTTTTGCCAAGCCTCAGCGTGAGAATATGGCGGGTGCTATTTATAAAAATATATAAATTTCAGGTAAATAATTAATAAAACACTGGCAATTAGTTTTGTTTTTTGAAAATAATTCCTATATTTGTATTGATCTAATTGGTGCGTACAAAAGCGAAGGAAAGAACTGCTGAACTATTAAAATGCACACAAGAGCGGCTTATGTGCATTTTTCTTTCGTTTCAGATCTCGAGTGAATAGATCTGCTCGGAGAGCTCGAAGGATTCCAAATCGAAGATCTCGTCGCGCTCGTATTTAAGGCCGAGCTTTTTGTAGAAATCAAGCGCCGTGTTGGAGTGATTGGCCATAAGCTCTACTTTGCAGGGCGCAGGGTGAAGCTTTTTTATTTCGGCGCATACGGCCTGAAAGATGGCCGATCCGGCTCCGTTTTCACGGTATTCGGGCAGCACGTGGATTTTTCCCATAAAGAACAGATCGGGGCCTTCCTGAATGAAGGATCCCACCCCCACATCTTTACCCTCTATCTTGGCAATGATGTAGATACGACCGCTTTCCTTGGCATTTTGCAGGATCTCCTGGGAGTAGAGGCGCTCGAGCATGAAATCGATTTCATCGCTGCTTAGGATCCCTGAAAAGTCATCGGGCAAAGCCTTGAGTGTGAGATCCGAGATGATCCTGATCTCGTCGCAATTGGCAATTCTGAAAGAGGGGTTGAGCATAGATCCTCCCGATCCAGTGGTCTTTGATTGGAGTATATGCATTAACTAACGGATCTTCAAAGAAAAACGACGAAGAAAGTGCATATAAATGTGATCTTCATTAAAAAATACGCCGATCACAACTATATTGGTGCATGAGTTGACGCATAAATTGATGTAATAAAAAAGCCCGTATTTACGAAGATCCGACACCGCGCCGAAATTGAAAGTAAGGGGCCTTAAAAAAAGTTCATCAGGCCTAAGCCTGATGAAAAAGTTTTGGAGTGATCTTTCCCTTACCACGCCATTCAGACGTCGTTTACACGACCGCGGTAGAAGAAAAGCGGGGGTATGGCTATACCGAGGCATATTGCCAAAAGGATGGCAAAGCACCTCATGCCGTGGTGCACTATAAGGTAGGCATTGTCACCTATAAAGCTTGACGGAGCGTCGATCACGTTAAAGAGCGTCATCAGGCAGGTGTAGGCATCGATACCCGGAATAAGCGGAATGATGGAGGCGACGGTAAATACCGGACGCGGCACTCCCAAGCGGGGCGCAATGGCTATGAACATCACGGACGTTACGGAGCAGGCAATAAAGGTGGCGATCGCAACCTCCATGCCCGCACCTACAAACAGTGAGGTACGCAGCATACGTGTTACAAAGCCCCCTAAAGCTACATAGGGTAAATAACGCAGCTGCACGGCAAATAGCATGGCAAAGGCTACCGCCACAAAGCCTGCCGCCAGGCTTTCCATCAATACGCGTAGCAAAAATTCAGCGGACATAGGCAAACACTCCCATGATCCAAAGAGCTCCGAACAGGCCGATACCAGCGGCCATGGTCAGAACCACGCTGTTCATGAGGCGGTAAAAGCCCGTCTCAAGATAACCCTTGAATACGTCCAAAAAGCCGTTCATATAAGGATAGCCCGGTACCAGCAACAAGGTGGTGGCCATTATGGAGAGCTTAATTTCCTGAGCGTTGGCAAAAAGGGCGTATTTTGATACCAAAAGCGTGGTGGTACAGCCGGCAAAGGCGGCGGCAATGAAGGCAAAGGGGGCAAAGAAGCCCTTTTTGATCATGCAAAAGCGTACCGCCATGAGCACGAAGCCGCCCAAGAGGGCTGCAATGCAGACGGCAGCGTCGCCGCCGTTTAAAAAGGCAAAGCACAGCGAGGCAATACTTTCAATCACGGTAAGCTTCCAAGTGCCGTAATGCAGGGGCTTAACCGCATTGATGCGGGAGGCCAATTCACCCAGATCCTCTACCTCACCGCGCAGCACTGACAAAACGAGCAGATTGAGCTCGGACACGCTCGCCATGTTGATGCCGAAATTTTCTATGCGTCTTTGGGCATCGGCACGCATATGCTCGTTGCGTACCTCAATCCAGATCACACTGCGCGTCAGAATGATCTCAGGCTTCTCAAGACCGAAATGCGTGCACAGCTGCTCAATGGTCTGCATGATGAGCCTGGTTTCGGCGCCCGCAACGGCAAGTTTCCAGCCGAGCAGGCACAGTATTCCGGCCTGACGCTTTATAAGATTGCGCTTTACAACCATATCCTTCTTACACATGAGCTTTAAATCCTCGTGTGCAGACATTAATAGAATACGCACTCGCCGGAGTCGACGCTCGAACGCTTGCTGACGGACTCATGAGCCCAGACGTGCTCCTCGATGGTGCCGTCCTTGCGTTTGATAGCAATGAAGTTGGGGCAATGCGGATCCTGGTGATGTATGGTTTCGCCGTCTGGTGCATTGGTCCAGGCTGCCTCCATGGTGGCGTTGGCAACATTTGCATAGACAAGAACCAAAGATGCGATCACAGCGATGATGTATTTCATATTTCCCGCCTCCTTAAGACGGAGCTTGTCGGTTTTGGAATGCCGGCGTATATGCGCGACCGTCGCGCATTTCTAAGTCGGGAAAGATTGTATTTGAGAGAAAGATCACGGAAATAAATTTTTAAATTTTTTATCTCAATAGATACATGCTTATGTCACAATAGATACGAGCATAAAATTTAATTCTTTATATATCAGTAAGATAGCTAATTATCTATCAAAACAACGGAACTATGGGTTCAGGATCTCGATACACGAAGTAAATATCTAGGAGCAAATATGACTGAGCGCGTGCCCGAATTGGAACCCATGCTGGCTCTGAGAAGCGGAAGATTTTATTACCTCTGTACCTATAAGAACGCTTGGGATCCGCAAAAATGCCGCTCCTACCGAGAAAGCACCACCTCGGTGGGTAAGATCCTCTCAGGTCGCAAGGACGGCCCCGTCGAATGGAAGGACTTTTTCCTAGAAAAGCATCCCGAGCTTGCCGATTTCTCCTGTACGCGCACTGCCGACGGTCAGCTTGAGTTTCAACAGCTTTCGACGGCATCAAGCAGTGCCGCCAGCTCCAACCTTGCCTTCGGTGCGACCTGGACCTTGTGGAAGCTGGTATCGGGAACACCGCTTGAGAATGCTCTGCGTACCACCTTTTCCAAATACTCCGACTGGCGCAAGCTTCTGTCCCTGGCCTTTTTTTTGGTTGTAAGCAATGAGAACGTCATGAGCCGTTTTCCTTATTTCTCCAAGCACACATATTTGCCGTGGATGAGGATCATGACACCCGATGATGTAAAGCGTCTTTTTTCACGCATCAGCAATGAAAAAATCGCCCTCTTTAAATCGCGTCTTCTGTCTCAGTCCGATCCGAGCAGGAGATATTTGGTATTTTGCTCAAGCTCCGTATATAAGCGCCATACCTCCTTTTCTTGGTCGGCCCGTGCCGATATCAACGATGATGAAACCCGCTCGCCCGAGAACTGCACCATGGCCGTGGACGAGGCTACGGGCATGCCGCTTTGCTACCATCTGACGCAGGGCAGACGCGTGCCTGACGTCAATGCCCTGAGAGCGCTCGTGCGATCGCTTACGCATATGGATCTGGATAAAAACGTACTGTATGTGGCCGATCGCGGCTATGCAACCGCATCCCATATCTCGCATTATTTACTGCACGGGATGAATTTTTTGGTAAATCCGCGCGTACATCACGGGATCTTCAAGGGGCTGATGGAAAACAGCCGTCGTCGTCTTTTTGATCTGGCCAATTATCATCCGTCCATAGGATGCGCCGCCATCACCAGACGGGTGCATTGGTCATATTATGCCGCCACGGACGATCACCGTGAGCGTCGCAAGATCCCTTTGTATTTACATATCTATTTTGACGAGAGCGTGTATAACCAAAATCGCGAGGGTATAAAACGCGGCATAGGTTTGGTGTATGAGACGCTCGCCCGCGGCGAGAGCTTAAATGAGGAGCTGCTTGAATTTCGCAATTTATATATGCAGGATGATCCTAAGACCGGCTCACTTATTGTTAATGACAATGCCGTCAAGCTTACGCTTGACAAACGCAGCGTCAGACTGCTCCTAACCGATGTGGTCTCCGATCCCGTGGAGGCATTTCGCGACTATTTTGACCGCAACGAGGTATGGGCCGGCTTTAAAATCTATCGTGAGCGCTTAAGCGGCAGCCGTCTGTATAACGGAGATGACAACGACACCGAGGCCAAGGCCTTCGTGCAGTTTTTGGCATCCTCTTTGGCCGTGATGCTGCGTAAAAGACTAGTCAAGGGCGGTAAGGCTATGTCCGGTCTTCCCTATAATTCCGATGATGTTATTTTAGGTATGCTCTCAGGCATTGAGCTTAACGTCTCACCGCATCTGGGGGCCGTGGTAGGTGAACCCCCGCGCCGCCTCGGTGAGCTGTTGTCGGCAATAGAGGTTGATCTGCCGCAAAACGAGATCCCCGATCCTAGAACCGAGGTTGAGGCCGCCGCCGTGGCCGAGCGCAGAGATTATGCGGAGGTAGGCAGGGTGAGCGGTACGGGCAGGCTCAGTCGTGAGGAGCTTATCTACCGTAGCTTCTCGTAAAGATCCTGATCAAGCTGTCAGACAAGTATTGTATGCTGTCGACAGCTTGTATATTCACTTGTTTAAAAGCCGCTGACAAGCTCCGAGAGCGTCTTAGACTCACTATCTTTTTTTGCCTTTTATAAAAAATCAATTATCTATTAATCAGTTAATTAAAGATCTGCGCGTTTTACAGATCTTTTTGTCTTCATCGTTAATTAGTTTTTTGCATAAAAAAATTTGATCTTGATCGCTAATTTGTAATTTATATTGTCAGACAACTTACAAGCTAAGAAATTGTCACTATAATCGGTATTAAATAAAACGGCATAAATAAGCCCTAAATATAACCGCTAACTTGTCTGACATATATTTGTATAAGGTCAGACAACCTACAAGAAAACGGAGAAAAAATGAGCGTCAAAATTAGAGACATCGAGGTCATCAATACCGCTCCTGAGGGGATCAACCTCACGGTGGTAAAGGTATTGACCACGGAGCCCGATCTTTACGGCTTGGGCTGCGCCACCTTCGCCTATCGCTGGCGTACGGTCACAAGCTATGTACTCGACTATTTAAAGCCGCTGCTTATAGGTCGCAATGTCGAGGACATTCAGGAGCTGTGGCAGCTTATGCACCAAAATGCCTACTGGCGCAACGGCGGCATTGAAAACAATGCCATCGCCGGTGTGGATATAGCTCTGTGGGACATCAAGGGCAAAATGGCCAACATGCCCGTGTATCAGCTCTTCGGCGGTGCCGTCAGAAAGGGTATTCCCGTTTACCGTCACGTCGACGGCTCCACGCTTTCTGAGATTGTCGATCAGGTTCAGTACTATCAGGAGCTCGGAGTCAGACATCTTCGCATCCAATCCGGCGGCTACGGCGGCGGACTTGAGCTTAAGGCCCCTGCGACCGCTCCCGAGGGCGCCTATGACGGTATCTATCTGAATTCCCGTGAATACATTCGCAATACCGTCAAGCTCTTTGACGGTCTGCGCGATAAGCTCGGCTTTGGTATGGATTTCGTCCACGACGTACACGAGCGCATCGCTCCTGCCGAGGCCGTGGAATTGGCCAAGGCTCTTGATCCCTACAAGCTCTTCTTCCTCGAGGATGCCTTGCCCGTCAATCAGACCGAGTACTTCGAGCGTATGCGTCAGGTCTCAAGCGTACCTCTGGCCGAAGGTGAGCTCTTTAACAACGAGGCCATGTATCGCGATCTAATCGCCAAGCGTCTAATTGACTTCATTCGCGTACACGTAACTCAGATAGGCGGTATTACTCCGGCCATGAAGCTTGCGATCTTTGCCGAGCAGTTCGGCGTACGTACCGCCTGGCACGGTCCCGGGGATATGTCTCCGCTCGGACATGCCGCCAATATCCATATCGATATGGCCGTACCCAATTTCGGCGTGCAGGAATGGTCGGGGATCAGACCGCCTAATTTCGTAATTCAGCAGCTTTCGGGCCCTGAGGGCGCATTGCTTGAGGTATTTGACGGTCTGCCTGAATTCAGAGCCGGCTATGTATATCCCAACGAGCGTCCGGGACTTGGCATCGAGCTTAACGAGAAGGAAGCTGCCAAATACCCGAACACGGATGAGGTGACCACCTGGACTCAAACCAGAGCCCCGGACGGATCTCTGAATCTGCCTTAAGAAATTTCAAATGACATAAGGAGTGCTTATGAAGCTCAAACTTTTATCGGGAGTCGTCCTGCTCTCGGCGCTTGCTCTCAGTGCCTGCGGAGATCAGAGCAACGGCAAGATCATTTTGCGCATGGCTCAGGCATCCGCCTCCGACGGTGCCATCGGCATCAGTATGGATGAGTTTGCAAGACAGGTGAATGAAAAGACCGCAGGTCGCATCAGCGTCCATACCTTCCATAACGGCCAGCTCGGATCCGAGCGCGAGAATATCGAGTCCGTACAGATGGGAGATCTCGATATGGCCGTGGTGAACCAGTCGGTGCTGGTCAACTTCGAGCCCTCCATTGCGGTATTTGATCTTCCCTATACCTTTACCTCGGCCGAGCATGCCGACAAGGTTTTTTTAGGTGAGATCGGCAAGGAGTTTTTGCAAAAGCTCGATAAGGTACGCCTGCGCGGCTTTGCCGTATGGGAGTCGGGCTTTCGTAACCTTACCAACTCCAAGCGTCCCGTGGAAAAGGTTGAGGATGTTGCGGGCTTGCGTATACGCGTGATGGAAAACAAGATCCATCAGGATCTGTGGGCGGCCTTGGGCGCCGATCCCGTGCCCATGTCCTGGTCCGATGCCTATACCGGATTGCAGCAGGGCGCTTTGGACGGTCAGGAAAACCCCGCCACCGTCATCGATAAAAATAATGTAGTCGAGGTCAATAAAAACATGGCTCTGACCGAGCATTGCTATTCCACCGTCTTCATTTTGTTCTCCCCTAAGGTTTGGAACAGGCTTTCAAAGGAGGATCAGGACATTTTGAACGAGTGCATGGCCAAGGCCTCGGTGGATGAGCGCACGCTCTCGCGCAAAATGGATAAAGAGGCCATCACCACTCTTGAGAGCAAGGGTATGAAGGTGACCTATCCTGATAAGTCTGGATTTATCGAGAAGAGTGCAAAAGTACGCGCGCATTACGGCGCCTCCTTTAAGGAAGTTGCCGATCGCATAGCCGCCTTGGCGCAGTAAAGGGAGATAAACATGGAATCAATGCGTAACCTTTTTGAGAAAGTGCAGAGCGCGGCGCGCGGGATCATTGCCATATGCATGATCCTCATGATGAGCGTGATCTTTGTGCAAACCGCCACACGCTATGTGGTTTTCTACTCCATTCCATGGTCTGAGGAGCTGTCCCGTTATCTGTACGTGACGCTTACTCTCCTGGGCTTGAATCTTGCCGTAACCTCAAAGCAGCTTGTGCGTATCGATATCATCGATCACAAGATCAGCAAGAACGCACTTAAGTATTTAAACCTCATACGTGAGCTTATGACTTTGATCATTACCGTGCTCTTCTTCTACTCAAGCTTCGGCATGATCGACGTGTCACAGTATCAAAGCTCTCCTGCACTCGGTATATCCATGCAGATCATGTACACCGTGTTGGGCATCGGCTTCCTTCTCTCCGCCGTTGCTTCGCTGTTCAACTTCTGCGATGCCGTAAAAGCATTGCACGCTTGCGAGGAGTAAATCATGGATCTTGCAGCAATTCTCATGCTTATAACTTTGGCAGGCCTCATGGTGATAGGCATGCCGGTAACCTGGTCCTTAGGCGGCGCCATCGTCGTGGCCTTGAGCGTGGATCCCAATCTGTCCTTGTCGCTCATTACGCAAAAGATGTTCGCAGGCTGTAATAATTTTGCCATGCTGGCCTTACCCGCCTTCTTCCTGGCAGGCGATATTATGGCCAAGGGCGGACTTTCAAAACGCCTGGTAAGCTTTGCCGATACATTGGTGGGATGGATCTCAGGCGGTATTTCGTTGGTTTCCGTCGTGGCCTGTACCTTCTTTGCCGCCATTTCCGGATCCTCCGTTGCCACCACCGCAGCCATCGGCGGCATCATGTACCCCGAAATGGTCAAGCGTGGCTATCCTAAGGATTACTCCGCAGCCGTACAGGCCATAGGCGGTACGCTCGGCATCGTGATCCCTCCCTCCACCGTATTCGTAATTTACGGTAACATCACCAACACCTCGGTTGCCAAGCTGCTTATGGCCGGTATTATTCCGGGCGTTATTTGCGGTATTGCTCTGTGCGTATGGGCTTATATCAAGGCTCGTAAGGAAAATTTCCCCAGAGAAAGCGGCTTTTCCTTCCTGCGCTTTTTAAAGTCCTTTAAGAGCGCCGTGTGGGCCCTGCTTATGCCCGTGGTGATCTTAGGTGGCATTTATGCAGGTATCTTTACTCCCACCGAGTCTGCCGTGGTGGCCGTGTTCTACGGATTCCTCGTCTGCCTCGGCATCTATCGCGAGCTTACCGGTAAGGAGTACTGGAAGATCATCTGCGACTCCTCCGTGACCACTGCCAACATCATGTTCTTGGTGGTTACAGCCCAGATCTTCGGCTATCTGCTTACCTATTATCGCGTACCGGTATATGTAACCGAGGCCTTCATGGCCGTGGCCTCCTCCCCTGAGGTATTCATGCTGCTCATCGTGGTGTTGCTGCTTATCTGCGGTATGTTCCTCGAGGTCGGTGCCACCAACCTGATCTTAGGCCCCATTTTGGCTCCCATTGCCTTAAAGTTCGGCATCGATCCCGTACATTTCGGCTTGGTATTCGTGTTCCTGCTCGCTTTAGGTCAGGCCACTCCTCCCTTCGGAACCACGCTGTTCGTATCCTGCGGTATTTCTAACCAGCCCGTGGCCGCAGTATCGCGTCAGGTGCTTCCCTTCGTGGTGGTTGAAATCGTATGCGCACTGCTGTTCGCATTCATTCCCGCACTGTCAACCGCATTGGCAAATCTGATGTAGGTGATTTGTTCCCCCCTCATCCCTATGAGGGGGATTTAGAATTAAATTTTATTAAAAGCTGATATTTGAAGAGGTTTTAAAAATGCAGCATTCTCTTTTTGATATTGAAGGTAAAAAAGCAATTGTAACCGGCGGTACCCGCGGCTTGGGCTACGGCATGGCCGAGGGCCTGATGGAGGCCGGATGCGAGGTAGCCATTGTCGGTACCTCCGACAAGGTTACGGAGGTTGCTAAGGATTTTTGCGCCAAGGGCTTTAAATGTCACGGCATCAAGGCCGATCTCAGCAAGCGTGAGGAGGTCTTCAAGTGCTTCGATGATTGCATGCAGGCCTTAGGCGATCTTGATATTCTCGTCACCGCCCACGGCATTCAGCGTCGTCACAGCGCCGAGCTGTTCCCCGAGAACGAGTGGGATGAGGTTATCAACGTGAACCTCAATTCCGTATTCTTCCTGTGCCAGAAGGCAGCTAACGTCATGCTTAAGAAGGGCTATGGCAAGATCATTACCATCGCCTCCATGGTGTCCTGGTTCGGCGGTCAGACCGTTCCTGCATATTCTGCAGCCAAGGGCGGCGTCACCCAGCTTACCAAGGAAATGTCCAACGACTGGATCGCCCGCGGCGTGAACGTCAACTCCATCGCTCCTGGCTATATGGCCACCAAGATGAATGAGGCTCTTTTAGACAAGTCCAATCCTCGTTACCAGCAGATCACCGAGCGTATCCCCGCTAACCGTTGGGGTACCGGCGACGATATGAAGGGCGCCGTGATCTTCCTCGCCTCTCATGCCTCAGATTATTTGGGCGGTGCCATTATTCCCGTTGACGGCGGTTATCTGGTCAAATAATTTTTTAATTTCTTGTGTTTGGAACGATCGCTGCGGCGGTCGTTTTTGTTTTATGCGCAATGTATTTCTGATGAATGTTTGATCCTAGGTGCAAGATTGTTAAAATAAAATATGTTTTGCGTTAATTTGCAAAGAAAATGATAGGAGCTTTAAATGGCACAAATTCGTCAGGCATGCGCAAAGGACGCAGCGGCAATGCTTGAGGTTCTCAAGCAATATATCGAGACTCCGATTACTCTGGAATATGAATTGCCCACCGTTTCGGAAATGGAGCAAAAGATCACATCCGTTTCTAAAAACTATCCTTTCATAGTTATTGAAAATGAAAACGGGATCATCGGCTATGCCTATGCCAAAGGGGAGCCGCAAAGACAGGGCGTCTGCTGGAATGCAGAGCTGTGTGCCTTCATCAAGCTGAATCAGCGCGGACATCACTACGGTACAGCCGTGATGAGAGTACTCATCGACATATTGAGGTTACAAAACGTGCGCAATGTTTATTCCTCCGTTACCGAGGGCAATCCCCGTTCGGATTCATTGCATCGTCGTTTGGGCTTCAGCTATTGCGGCGTGCTGCATAAAACTGCCTTTAAGAACGGTCGCTGGCTGGATGTGGAGCTTTTGGAGAAGCGTATCAGCGATGAGGATTTTGCCAAGGAGCCCGAGGCCTTCATTCCGGTTTCGGATCTTGATAAATCCGCCGTCGATGAGATTTTAAATCGCAAGCTTGAGGATCTTATCTGATCCTTATTTCAGCTTATTGTAAAGGAGGAGAGATCTTTCCTCCTTTTTTGTTGCGTCACGGGCGTAACATCATCTAAAATCAACACATTCGTTGTAATGCCCATGCTTATTGAGGCTGTGGGCTTTGTACTACGCATTTTTTATCTTTATGGAGTATTGCCATGTTCAATATGGGCAACATGATGAAGCAGGCGCAGATGATGCAGGAGCGCTTGCAGAAGGTTCAGCAGGAAATTGCCGTCATGGAAGTGACAGGCGAGGCCGGAGCGGGTATGGTAAAGGTTACCATGTCCGGCAGTCATGAGGTGCGTAAGGTCGAGATCGACGAATCGGTAGCCTCCGAGGATAAGGAAATTTTAGAGGATCTTTTAGCTGCGGCTTTCAACGATGCCAACCGTCGCGTCGAGGAAACCTCCAAGGAAAAACTTGCCACCGTAACCGGCGGTATGCAGTTACCTCCCGGCTTCAAGCTTCCTTTTTAATTTAATATTTATGTCCTCAAGCGCTCTTTTAGATAAGCTCATAGACTCGTTGCAGATCATGCCGGGTATAGGTCCCGTGAGCGCCACGCGTATTGCGTATTATTTGCTTGATCTGAAAAGGGAGGAGGGACTGCGTCTTTCGCAGTCTCTAAAGGATGCGCTTGAGCATGTGGCTATGTGCCCCTATTGTCGCAACTACACCGATGCCGAGGGGCAAAGCTGCGTGCTTTGTGAAAATAAGCACCGTCGCAGCTTAGGGCTTTTGTGTGTGGTGGAGACCCCGCAGGATGTTGATGCTTTGGAGAATTCCGGAAGCTTTAAGGGCAGCTATTTCGTGCTCCACGGACATCTTTCGCCTCTTGACGGTATAGGCCCTGCAGAGCTCGGTCTTGGGATCTTAGATTCCCGTTTGCAGTCAGGAGAGATCAAGGAAGTGATCCTGGCTCTGTCTCAGTCGGTGGAGGGCAGCGTTACTGCTCAATATATAGCGGCCATGGCCCGTAAGTACAATCTGAAAGTGTCGACGATAGCAACGGGTGTTCCCATCGGCGGCGACATTCGTACGACTGACGGCTTTACCCTTGCCAATTCCATTGAAAACCGCCGTGACTTCAGCTGACAGCTTTTAGCAGTGTCAGCCTGTTGTTTTCCGTATGTGCAATTAAATTGACGTTGTCTTTCTCTACATTGCAAACGGTTTAGCTTCTCGTTGCAATTTCATGTCGCAACATAGGCAGGGAACATTTAGTCGACAGCTTAATTTCTCAGCGCCTCTCTTTAAAAAATTCCAAACGTCTCCATTTAATCAATAAGTGAAATTAACCTCGTCACCATATAGTTTAGCTTTGTGCTTAAGGAGATAACTTACAATGGCTTACATTACCCGTCATGGAAATAATGCTCCTACCATTTTTGACATTTTTAATCGTCCTTTGTCGGATTTTGATTTCTCCGGCAACAATCAGGCTCCGGAGCGTGAATCTGGATTTGCAGTGGATGTACGCGATCTTGGAAATTGCTATGTGCTGGAGGCGGATCTCCCCGGATGCACAAAGGGTGATATCAACCTGCAATTTGAGGACGGCGTGTTAACTATTTCTGCCAACCACCATGCAAGAGATGAAGGCACGGAGGAACAGAATGAGGGAACTTACATCATTCGTGAACGTCAGGCCGGGATCTACCGCCGCAGCTTCCGCTTTCAGGATGCTGATGCCGAACAAATAAATGCATCATTTGAAGATGGCAAGCTTTGTGTGATGCTGAAGAAGCAGCAATCTCAAAAAGGGCGTCGCATCACTATAGCCTGAGGAATTTAGAGTTTTAAGATCTTTAATTCACCGACCGTGGAGGTCGGTACGTCGAGGTATGCTACGACGAGCGAGAGCGAGTACGCAGGCTGTGCCGAGACGCAGTTCGGCACGGACCGAGAGGAGCTTGGGGAGACTTCCTCGGTAGCTGTGAGACTTCAAGAAGGCGGAAGCCGCATCCCCCAGACGGACAGGATGCTGAGGTTGAGTGCGAAGGCGCGAATAACTTTCCCGTGGTACCACGAGGACTGTTGGGGATCCTCAAAGATGATCGAAAAGATCTCGGCAAGATGATCACTTAAGTTTTAGTTTCCCCTCATCACTTTTCCGTACTGAACCATTTTTTTCGTAGAGTCTTTGAACCGTTTTGCAGAATGCATAATAATGCCTTCTGAATTTTTTAGTCGTTCGTGCGATAATCGACTCATGTGTTTGAAAAACGCCTCAAGAGGACAGTAATGCGCATCGGATATGTAGGAGTCAGTTCATTTGATCTGGATCCGGATAGCCAGATTGGGGAACTGAAGCTTCATCAGGTCGAGAAGGTTTTATGGACAAGGTGTCAGGAAAAAAAAACTTGATCGTCCGGAGTTGCAGCAGATGCTCTCCTTCATCCGTGAGGGAGATGTCTTGATCGTTCACAGTCTCGTCTGCTTGGCTAGTAATCTCGCTGATCTTTTAATGATGGTGCAGGATTTAACCGGTCGCGGCGTAAGCGTCACGTTTCTGAATGAACGGCTTTCTTTTGAGTCTGGAAAGGATGCTTCTCCTACGTCGAAACTCATGCTTTCCATGATCGGCGCATTTGCAGAATTTGAACGTTTCATGATTAAGCGCCGTCAGATGGAGGGTATTGCGCTAGCGAAGGCGCGAGGTGTCTACAAAGGCCGGCAGCGTACCGTCACCGAGGAGCAGATTTCTAAGATCAGGTCACTGCTCGACGTAGGTGTTCAACTTGCTGCCGCAACCAGAGAGGTTGGAGTGAGTCGATCGACGGCTTATAAGTACCTCAATATATCTGAGGGGATTTGTCATGACTGAATTGAAGCCCGAAGAGCGTGCCCGGCAGTGGATCGACCGTAAGTTGGAAGATGCCGGATGGCAGGTTATCAACCGCGATGAATATGCTCCCGGCATGACGGCTGTTGCTGTCCGTGAAGCGGCCATGCGCGGCGGTTTGGAGGCCGACTATCTGCTGTTGATCAACGGTAAGGCTGCTGCGGTTCTTGAAGCCAAGCGTGAAGAGATTGCACTTGATAATCCTCATTTGATTGCTCAGGCCGAGAATTACACGAAACAGGTTCAGCCGTGGTATCCGACGTGGAAACTTCCGCTGCCGTTCGTTTATCTCTCGAATGGAAGGGAAATAGCCTTTAAGGATTGTCGCCAAGACAACGCGGAGTATGCGGTTGTTCAGAAATTCATGCGTCCGTGGGATCTGGTTCGCCAGCTGAATTTGGGATATTTTGACGGCCTACCGTACCTCTCGCCAGAAGGCCTTCGTGCCTGTCAGTTTGAGGCTTTGACGAATCTTGAAAAGACTTTCAAGGATGGCAAGCGTCGAGCTGTGATGGTTCTGGCTACCGGGTCTGGGAAGACCTTTACGGCCTGCATGATGGCATACCGAATGTTGGCCTACACGCCAATGAAGCGCGGGCTCTTCCTTGTGGATCGTAATAATCTCGGGACGGCGGCTGCTACGGCTTTGAAGACTTTTAAGCTGACTGAAAGCGGAAAGCCTCTATCCGAAATTTTCTGGGTTGAGCAATTAACGAGCCGACCGGTTGAATCGAGAACGCGTGTTGAGGTCAGTACGATTCAATGCCTTTATTCTCAGTTGACTGGGAATATGGACACCTACTCGGAAGAAGATGAGGATGCCGGTTTAGGACATCTGGAAGGGACGGAGGTTGAACTGCCGGATAATCCTGCTCTGCCACCGGATTTCTTTGATCTTATCATTATTGACGAATGTCATCGTTCCATTTACAGCGATTGGCAGAAGGTTCTGACGTACTTTAAGACGGCTCGCATGGTCGGCATGACGGCCACGCCAATTCCCGAAACGCTCGCGTTTTTCGATAACAATCGTGTGGCGAACTACACCTACGAACAGTCCGTTTTGGACGACGTGAACGTTGGGTATCGCATCTACCGAATCAAAACAGAATTGACTGAGGAAGGCGGAAAGATTGATGCTGGCGATGTGTTGGCAGTCACGAATCGGGTCGATTCAAGAAAGCGTGAGCAGATTGCGGTTGCCGAGCGTGAGTTTGACAAGAACAGGTTGAATCGCAGCATCATCGTGCGCGACCAAATTCGCAAGATCCTCGAAGAATACAAGGATGCAGTCTACACGAAGCTTTACCCTGAACGTGAGCCGAATTTCGACTATCTTCCGAAGACTTTGATTTTTGCGGTTTCTGAAGCGCATGCGCAATTGATTGTCGAAGTTGCAAAGGAAGTATTTGGACGAACTGATGACAAGTTTGTTCAGAAGATCACCTACTCGTGCGGTAATGCCAACGAGCTGATCAAATCGTTCCGATATGATGTGGATTTCCGTATTGCGGTAACAGTGACGCTGGTTGCAACAGGTACCGACGTCCGCCCGTTGGAGGTCCTGATTTTCCTGAATGACGTGCATTCAGAGACGCTTTATGCCCAGATGAAGGGGCGAGGCTGTCGAACCATTTCGTCGACGCAGCTTCAGACAGTCACGCCCAATGCATCGACCAAGGAACTCTTTTATCTCATTGATGCGGTTGGGGTAACAGAAAGCGAGAAAATCGTGCCGAATCTGGACGATAAGGACGAACGTGTATTTAATCCTACTTTGGAAGTGTTGTTTGAAAGGATGGCTCTGGGCTATCTCCCGGATGATTACTTCCAGTTGTTGGCTTCGAAGTTGAGTTGCATCGGTCATCGCGCAGATCCGGAAGACCTGAAGGAATACGAAGAGTATTCCTCGATTTCCCCCCTTATTTGGGCAAAGACCATCATGGATGTGTTGGAGGAAGGGAAACTTCCACCTTTCACTTCTGCGTCGGAGGACAACCATGAACGTATGGCGGTTGTGCGTGATTTGCTCACGAACATCCCGGCACGAAAGAAATTGGTGGAAATTGCCAAGGGCTATGTGAAGGAGATTGTTGGAAAGACCGATACGATCATCTCTGCCGGCTTCTCGACGGAAGATGCACAGGCCTCGACTAAGGCTTTCGAGGCGTATGTTGAGACACATCGCGACGATGTCGAAGCTCTCCGCCTGATCTACAACCAGGAGACAGGGAAACTTTCGCGAACCGCCATCGACGACTTGAAAAAAAAGCTCTTGGAATCACTCCCGGGGTTCAGCGTCGAGCGCCTGTGGAACGATTACGCTCTGCTCGATCCCAATAAGATCATGCCTTTGAAGAGAGATCAAAAGGCCGTAACGGATCTGATTCAGCTCGTTCGCTACGTGTTCAGGCAAATTGATTCCCTCTACACGCTCACCTCACTGGCCGCACAACGTTTCGCGCTTTGGTGCGGTCAAGCGCAGCGTTCCATTACGCCGGAGCAGCGTGAACTCTTCAAGAAAATCGCGGAGTACATCGCTCAGAACGGGAGTTGCGATTTCCGCGACTTGAGAGAGACCATGCCGGAAGTGGCCGGCAGTCTTATCCGTTTCTGCCGTTCTGCGGATGCGGCGAATAAGGAAATCTTTACTCTCAACGAATTCATTCTCAAGGCAGCATAAGAAAAATGACTAAAACTCAAGCCAAGGAAGCTTCTATTACCAAAAAGGTCTGGCAGTTGGCCGACATCATGGCCGGTGCAGGCGTAGGATTCACCGACTATCTCACGCAGCTCACCTATCTGCTCTTTTTGAAGATGGACCGCGAGCGTGTCGAGTTCTTCCTCGAAGTGTCTGCTGTCCCAGACGGTTACCGCTGGGATGATCTGATCAAGGAAACCGGGGATGATCTTCTCGATCAGTACGAACAGACGCTGGATGTTCTGAGCCGTCAACACGGTCTTGTCGGCACGATCTTTACAAAGGCTGCCAATCGTATTGAAAGTCCCGTTTACCTTGAGAAGTTAATTTCATTTATCGATCAGCAACAGTGGCTGCTGATGGATGGCGACGTGAAGGGGGCTTTGTATGAAAGTATTCTTCAGAAGAATGGTCAGGATAAGAAGAGTGGTGCTGGACAGTACTTCACGCCGCGTCCCCTTGTTGATGCCATCGTTGATGTGGTGAACCCGAAGATCGGCGAAACGGTGACGGATCCTGCTTGCGGTACGGGTGGCTTCCTGCTTTCTGCCTTCGCGCATATGAAGGATCAGTCGTTGGACGAAAAGCTTCAACGATTCCTGCGAAATGATGCGCTTCACGGTTGCGACATTACGCCGCTCGTTGTCACCATGGGATCGATGAATATGTACCTGCATGGCGTCGGGATGCACAGCAGTCCAATCAAGTGTGAAGACTCGTTGTTGAAAGAGCCGCAGGATCTGGCCAGAGTAGTGTTGGCCAATCCGCCATTCGGTGCTCGCCCGTCCGGTTCCGTTGAAATCAACCGTCCTGATTTCATCATCGAAACAAAGAACAACCAGCTGAACTTTGTGCAGCACATCATGGCTCTGCTTGAACGTGGTGGCCGCGCAGGTGTTGTGTTGCCAGACAATGTCCTCTTTGAACGTGAAGGTGCGCCGATCCGTGAACAGCTGTTGAAGAACTTCAATCTTCACACGATCCTGCGTCTTCCGACCGGGATCTTCCACGCTCAGGGCGTTCAGACGAATGTGCTGTTTTTCACGAAGGGCGAACCGACGAAGAATGTGTGGTATTACGACTATCGCACTGACGTTAAGCACACGCTGGTTTCCAATCCGCTCACGCGCAAGCACCTCGACGACTTCGTAGCCTGCTATTGCTCGGATGATATGACGAAGCGCAAGGAGACATACGACAAGGATTTGAATCCGAACGGACGTTGGCGCAAGTACTCAGCAGATGAGCTTCTGAAGCGTGACCAAGTCAATCTCGATATCACGTGGATGACGGAAGCCAAGAGCGAGGAAGAGTGCCTGACGATGGATGAAGTATTTGAGCGTATGGCTGAACGCGTGAAAATCATTCAGGACGCCTTTGACAAGCTTCAGAAGGAGCTTGGTCATGAACTTTGAACGCATGAGAGTACTGTTGTTGGAGCGGGCTATCAGAGGTGAGCTTGTTCCGCAGTTGACGGAGGATGGGAGTATTGAACAAGTTGGAGATAGAAAAGGCTTGTTCGATATTCCTAAAAGTTGGGGGTGGTTTGAATTTTCGAATGTCGTAAAGACTATTTCTTCGAGAGGGTATCAGATTCCAGCGAAAGAAATCAGCGAGAAAGGTCGTTTTCCTGTAGTAACGCAATCCAAAAACATTTTGATAGATGGTTATTCAGAAGAGGAATCTAAGTTAGTACCTAAGGCATTCCTACCACTTTTGGTTTTTGGTGATCATACAAGATTTCTAAAGTATGTTGACTTTCAGTTCATTGTTGGTGCGGATGGTGTTGGGGATCCTTAAAGATGATCGAAAAGATCTCGGC
>UMFG01022832.1_pt1 | contig 27761 bp, 28 predicted proteins | sample 1964961 | NCBI WGS metagenome assembly UMFG01 (sample SAMEA4836041, study PRJEB28245) | human gut metagenome | biome: gut microbiome; material: fecal sample | place: Denmark | collected 2008
CAGGGTGTTCATAATTTATTCATTCATGCGTTTGTCGTGTTTCCCATTGGTATTCCCATCTAAAAATGGTATAATAGTCTCATTAGGAGGTGAGGCCATGAAACACATCGACCGCCATGAGCTTTTTTCCATCCCCAATCTGATGGGATATTTTCGAATCCTGATGATTCCTGTCTTCTGCTTTCTCTACCTTACTGCAGAGACGAAACAGGATATCTGGAAAGCCGCAGCTGTAGTTTTGATTTCCAGCCTGACTGATATGCTGGACGGACTGGTAGCCAGAAAATTTAACATGATTACGGAGTTTGGCAAATTTCTGGATCCCTTTGCCGACAAGCTGACCCACGGGGCACTTGCCTTTTGTCTTGCTGTCCGTTATCCCCTGATGTGGGCCCTGTTTGGACTGCTTTTGATAAAAGAAGGCTACATGGCCGTTATGGGACTGATTCTCTTAAAAAAGGGCAAAAAGCTAAACGGCGCTATGTGGTTCGGAAAAGTCTGCACTGCTCTTCTGTTCGTCGGAATGCTGGTGCTGTTTCTTGCCGTCGATCTGCCTCGTGCTGCTGCCAATACCCTGATTCTCCTGATGATGACTGTTATGGCAGTAACCCTGGTTTTGTATATTCCTGTCTTTGAAAAAATGAGAAGAGGCTGAATCAAAACAGCCTCCCCTCATTTTTTCCATATTCATTGTTGGTCACTTAAAACCTGCGTATGCAATATCCTTTTCCCTGGACTTTGCATACTTTAAAAGCTCTTCATTGGCCTTCTCCAGACTTCCAAATTGTGTTTTACAGCAAATAACTCGTTTACAGCAATCTATCCGCTGCTTTGCCCTCTGAATGGTTTCTTCTCTAATCGGTTCTAGTCCCTTTATTTCAATCATCTCGGATGCCAGGGCTGATGCCACCGGATAATCCACATCATTGTCAAATAAAATTCCCGTAATAAACGGAATTCCCTTTCTCTGAAGTTCCCGGAAAACGCCTCTCCCTGTGCCGCAGCCTGCTATTACAAACACTTCCGGCTGTCCGGATGGCGCCTGCAGCTCCATACTGGTATTTTCCTCATCAAAGCTTCCGGCTTCTATTGCAAAAAGACTCCGGATATATCCCGTCTGAAAAATCTCCTCTGCCCTTCCAAACCGATCGACAAAATCCCCCCGGATGCAGAGAATTTTATCCGAAACCCGCTCTGCCAGCTCCAGCTCATGGAGGGACATAATCACTGTCAGCCCTCTTTTTAACCGCAGCTCCTGAAGCACCGACAAAAATTCCAGCTTGTATTTTACATCCAGAAACGAGGTGGGCTCATCTAAAATAACAATCTCCGGTTCCTGACAAATCGCTCTTGCAAGCATGACCCTCTGCCTCTGCCCATCGCTGATTTTTGCAAAATCCTGATCCCGGATTTCCGTTACATGAACCAGCTCCATAGCCTCCTTCACTGCTTCCCTGTCCTTCTTCGTCAGAATGCCGAAATGGCCTGTGTAGGGATATCTTCCCGTAGCCACTACATCCTCGCAGGTCATCAGCTCTGTTTTCAGTCTTTCTGTAAATACCACTGCCATTTTTCTGGCCAGCTCCGGCCCCGACATAGCTCCCAGTTCCCGTCCGTCCAGGTAAGCAGATCCTCCAATCGCCCCAAGCTGCCCTGCAATGCTTTTTAAAATTGTAGATTTTCCGGCTCCGTTCGGTCCGATCAGAGTCAGAATTTCCCCTTTCTGTATTCCAATTTCAATCTGACGAATCAGGGGTTTTCCGTCATATCCTACCGAATACCCCTCTGTCTGAAAATAATAGTCCATTACAGCCCTCTGTCCTTTCTCTGCTTTGCCATAACCCATAATACTACCGGCGCTCCGAAAATTGCTGTCACCGTGCTGATATTCAGTTCTGTCGGTGCAAACAGATTTCTTGCCAGCAAATCACAGAACAGACAGAATACACTTCCTCCCAGAAAACATGCCGGAATCATTAGCAGCGGCCTGGAAGAGCCAAAAAGGCGTTTCACCAGATGGGGCGTCGCAATACCTACAAAAGAAATCGGTCCTGCAAAGGACACAATACATGCCGACAGTATGCTGGAAAGGAGAACCAGCCATATCCGCAAAGCCCTGATGTTTACCCCCATGTTCTGGGCATAAGACTCCCCCAGCTGATAAGCTCCCAATGGCTTAGACAGAGAAAAAGTAATAAGAAAGGTTACCAGAATCACTGCTGCTATCAGCCCTGTCTGCTCCCATGTGATTCCGGAAAAGCTTCCCTGAGCCCAGTTGTGGAGATTCACAATATCTGAATCCTCGGCAAAGGTAACAATCAGCTCCGTAATTGCGGAACAAATATATCCAATCATAACTCCGCTGATAACCAGCTGGGACATACCTGCCATCCGTCGGGATACCAGAAGCACAAAGCCCATAGAAAGAAGAGCTCCAAAAAATGCAGACAGAATCATATCTGCAGAAGTGACGCGCACTGACTGCCCCATCAGCACTACCATAACCAGAGCCACCGCCATTTTGGCTCCTGAGGAAATTCCAAGAACAAAAGGACCGGCAATGGGGTTATGGAAAAAGGTCTGCAGAAGATAACCGGCAAGGGCCAAAGCACCGCCAAGGAGAATTGCCGCTATGGTTCTGGGCATCCGAATATCCAGAAGAATCCTGGCAGATACCATCTCTCCTCCTTTCCCTGTCAGAATGCGCCAGACCTCCTCCACAGGAATACGAACGCTTCCCATACACACATTCAGAATCAATCCAGCTGCCACACCGGCAAAAAGGAACAAAAATCCCCATGTGTACCGATATATTCTTTGTTTCTCCATCTGAATCAACCTTTCTTTACTGAACCTCAAAAAGATAGTGCATGGGAGATGTGTCATCTCCCTGAAGCATTCTGTGCATATCCTCCATCAGATAACCAATGGACAGAGACTGCTGATACATATCATTGGAGGTACACCATACATTTCCTTCCTTCACTGCCTGAAAATCCTCCAGAAACTCACATTTATCCAGCAGCTCTTTCATTGTAGAGATTCCTCCGTCAATGGAGCTGTTGTATATAAGAAAATCTGCATTGCGGGCTTTGTGATAAAACTCCTCTGCCTGCATATTCATCGTAGCTTTCCTGCTTTCCGGATCTCCCAGATTCTCAAAAATATACCGTCCTCCAGCCAGCTCAATCATCCTGGGAATATAATCGGAGGACTGCCTTACCTGCACCATTCCATTGGAGGAAACAAAGAAAAACGCAACTGTTTTTTCAGAAGGCTGATCCTCAGAAATTCTGTTTAAAATATCCGCCTGCTCCTGAAAAATCCGCTCCGCCGCCTCTTCCTTTCCCAGCAAAGCTCCAAACAGCTTGATCCACTCCACTCTTCCCAGAGGATGCGCTTCATAGCTGGATGCCTCCATAAGCACCGGGATTCCAAAATCCTCCAGCTTTTCCACAACCTCCGGCGCATGGGCAATCATGCCATTTTCAATGGCAAGTCTGCAGCCTCTTGACACAAGCTGTTCGTAATCTGGCCTGTTGTACTTCCCTGCATAGAGAAGCCTCCCTTCTGCCATTGCATTTTTCGCATCCTCAATATACCAGTTTTCCTGCTTCTGTCCGGAAAAGCTTATGGCATCCAGCCCATCCAGCTGGCAGAACATATCCATCACCGCCGATGCCACCAGATAAATATCCTGTATCGGCTGCTTTAAAATCACAATATCCTCTTCCAGCCCCTCCGGGGCTTCTGCCTGCTCCGGAACAATCAGGAACCTGCTGCCGTCCCGCTTTGTAGTTATCATGGAATACCCACCGGCATAATAATCAATCGAAAAATTTTCCGCATACTGCAGCTTTAAACTATCCTCATACACCAGAGGAAGCTCCTGCTCTGCAGCAGAAGAATTTCTGCTGCAGCCGGAAAGCCCAAAGATTCCGGCAATCAAAAAAGCTGCAATGATCCCGTTTCTTATTATCCTTATCATAAAACAGTTCCTTTAGCTTTCTGGTTTGATCGTATCGGAATAAAAGGTCAGAGTATATTCGATTTCATGAGGCCTGCTCATAGCTATTGTATCTCCAATTACCTTCACAGGAACATCAAACGTCTCTGCCGGTATTTCAAAAACAGAATTTCCCTCTGTATTTACCGGATAAAAGGTTTCCCCGTCCACAATCATGTAATCATAGTTGGGACTGTTCCACTGAATCTGCGCAGTAATCTGATCCTCCGAAACCTGGAGAAGTGCCGGAGACAAAATCTCTGCCTTTCCGCTTCCGCCGTCTAACTTTACCTCTATGGTGTAGGTTCCTTCCTCCAGCTCCGCTTTCTGAGCATTTCCTGTCTCCTTCTCCTCCTGCCCGGTCATATCCTCCGGGATGGAAACAGACACTCTGTGGTCGTACCATTTTCCCTTTTTTCCTATCAGCGCCAGATCAAATTCCTCATCCAGAGCAGGAACCGGAACATCAAATCCGTGCACTGTCTCTGTGGTTCCGTCACTGTAGGTAACCGTATCCTCTGTAGGCATCAGAAGCTCTGCGCCTTCCTTCTGTGCATCCTCAGCAAGCCCTGGATACAGATTGAGAATATTTTTTGAAGTAAGGGAAATATGAATGGTCATTTTTCCATCTGCCACTGTCAGCGTCCCTTTTCCGTCACAGGCCTCATTGACATGAAACATACTGCTGTCCGTGTCAAATTCTGCCTGATAAACTCCGTCTGAAAGAGCGATTTCTTCGAAGACGATCTCTGTCTGCACAGGCGCCGCCTTTTCCGAAACAGAACCAGCGCATCCGCCTAAAACTGCACAGACCAGAGCGCCAATCACTGCTCCAGCAGCCCTTCTCTGTCTTTTTCTCATTTTCCACACTCCTCATTTTTTAGTAACAGTTCAGCCTGCCGTTTTTTATTGATTCATAGCTGCAGCTGTATGATCGATATAAAGCTGCTGAATTGCCGGGATAGAACCAAGACCGGAAATCTGTGTCTCTATCTCTTCAAACTTTCCGAACGCCTGGAACATACTCAGCCAGGAATCCTCGTCCTCTCCTGCCATGTCGTTGTTGGCATGATCCCCCGCTACTACCATCAAAGGGCGAAGAATCACCTTCTGATACCCAGCCTGGGATACTGCCTCAATCACCTGGCCGCACTCTGTCTCCTCCGGTTCCCCTTCCACAGTTCCAATCCATACATTGTCATATCCCAGGGCTTTCATCTGCGTCTGCATCTGGCTGTAAGAAACCTTTGCCGTATGAGATGTACCGTGGCCCAGAAATACAAAAGCCGTTCCATCTGCCTTTGCCCCGTCCAGATCTTCATAGCCTGCATCGAATGCTGCCTCTGCTGCAATCGCTTCTGCAACTGCCCTTTTATCCTCATTCACCACAGAAGCATCGCTGCCAACCTCTCCCAAAAGAGGCTCTGCCACAGTCACAGACTCAAACTGCTCCTGATATGCCTCCACAGACTCCAGCAGTTCATCGTATTCTGCCCCGTGCATCAGATGTGTCGGCTGAACTACAAGCTGCTTCACTCCGTTTTTCACAGCCCGCTCCAATGCCTGATCCACATTGTCGATTTTCTCCCCGTCTCTGGCCTGAACATGGTTAATAATAATCTGAGCTGTAAAGGCCCGTCTGACGGACCATTCCGGATATGCCTCCTGGAGAGCATCCTCGATTCCCTTAATATCTGCTGTACGGCTGTCATTAAAGGAAGTTCCAAAGCTAACCACAAGAATCTCCTTTTCCCCGATCTCATCCTGATTGCGCGGATCATCTGCAGAAGCATCTCCCGTATCTCTTCCAAAATAATCCGGATCTGCATTTTCTCCGGAAACCAGCATTTTTTGTTCTTCTGTCAAAGCATCCCAACCTGCTTTTGCAGCTTCACACTGCTTATCCGTATCTTCCGTTCTCTTCTGTACATAAATCGCATCGATCATGGCTGCAACCTGGTCAGCTGCCTTCTGATCTGCAGATAGCGCTTCCTCCTGAGATTCTTCAGAAGTTTCCGACAGACCTTCTTCCGACGTTGTCACAGTTTCTGCCTTACTCTCCACAGCCCCGCTCTGCGTACCATTCTGTGTCCCTGCACACCCGGTGATTCCTGCTGCTCCCATCCAGACTGCCATAAAAACTGCTGCGTTTCTCTTCTTCATAAAATCCCTCTTTCTGCAGTATCCCTGCCTTGTATTTTCTTAATAATTCAGTCCTGCATTTTCTTGTCCGATTACAACGGACAAAAGCAATCCTGTATCAAAGTCAGAAACAAAGCCTCCGGCAGAAAATAACAGAGAGATCCTATCTCTATAATAAGAAAGAGGCTCGCTCGCGAGCTTCTCCGCCTGCGGCGGGTCGCTTCTGCGACAAAATTCTCTTCTGCCGCATGGCGATCCTCGCGGAGCGTTTTTATGTCATAGGACGCACTTCCCTATGACATAAAAATTCCCCTGCTCACAAAGAAAAGGGGAACACAAAAATCAGGAAAGCTCCGACAAAGGGGGCATTCCTGTATTCTTCTGTACAACCAGTTACTCGTGGCCTGAAACTATTGTTTCTGTACACAGTCAGGCAGGTCTCCCGGCTCAGAAATCAACACATCCGCCATCTTCCCAGTTTCCCAGTGATTTACCGGCGTCTGCTCCCTCATTACGGTGACGAGTTCGCACAGGATTTTCACCTGTTTCCCTTTTCACCCGGACATGGACAAAGCCCTGCCCGGACACCTGACTGCTCATATTTTATTGACCAAAGTATATCATACTTTTTCTTATGGATCAATTTCTTTTCTTTCAGATTTTATTAGAATCAATCCAGATTTTACGTAAACTGTGGAGCAGTCCATAATTTACAGCACTTCCCCGTTGCTCTGAATTACCTCCTTATACCAGAAAAATGATTTCTTTTTTCTTCGCTCTAACGTTCCGTTTCCTTCATTGTCACGATCCACATAAATAAACCCATATCGCTTTTTCATTTCTCCTGTCGTAAAGGAGACACAATCAATGCAGCCCCAGGGCGTATAGCCCATAAGTTCCACACCATCCTCCAGAACGGCTTTCTTCAGTTCTTCAATATGGGCTCTCAAATAAGCAATTCGGTTATCATCACAAATGCTTCCATCCGGCTGTATTTCATCTATTGCGCCAAAACCATTTTCTACAATGAAAAGCGGTTTCTGATAACGCTCATACAACATATTCAGAGAATACCTCAGCCCCACTGGATCAATCTGCCAGCCCCAGTCGCTCTTTTTAACATAGGGATTGCTGACACTTCCTGGAAATCCGTCCAATCCATTTCCATCCATCACCGCATTAGCCTTTACTGCATTAGACATATAATAGCTGAATCCCACATAGTCAACTGTTCCTTCTTTCAGAATCTGCTTATCCTCTTCTGTAATCAAAATCTGAAGATTTTTTCTCTCCCACTCCCGTAAAATGTACGAGGGATACTCTCCCCGCACATGGACATCTCCAAACAGATACCGGTCATGCATGGAAAGTGCTGCAAACATAATATCATCCGGATGGCAGGAATACGGATACAAAGGCACAAAGGCTATCATACAGCCAATCTTAAAATCCGAATTGATCTCATGGCCCTTTTTTACTACAAGAGCACTGGCTACTAATTCATGGTGTACCACCTGATACATGCATTCCTCCGGATTTCTCTCCTCTGGAAAAATCACACCGGAGCATGTATATCCAAATAATGGATACTGATAGTTTTTCTGATTATTGATCTCATTAAAGGTCATCCAGTATTTCACCTTATCTTTGTAGCGATTCATAACAGTAAGGGCATATTTTACAAAAAAGTCTATCACCTTCCTGTTTTTCCATCCTCCATACTGTTTTACCAGATGATATGGCATTTCAAAATGAGAAAGGGTAACAACTGGCTGGATATGATATTTCAAAAGCTCATCAAATAAATCATCATAAAATTTCAGTCCTGCTTCGTTGGGCGTTTCCTCATCTCCATTTGGAAAAATCCGTGTCCATGCAATAGATGTCCGGAAGCACTGAAAGCCCATCTCTGCAAACAGCTTGATATCCTCTTTATAATGATGGTAAAAATCAATTCCGTCATGATTTGGATAGTAGCATCCTTCCTGGATTCCGTCTGTAATTCTGCGATCTACGCCATGAGCGCCTGCCGTCAGAACATCTACCACGCTGACTCCCTTTCCGTCTACATTCCATGCGCCTTCCACCTGATGAGCAGCCACTGCACCGCCCCACAGAAAATCCTCCGGTAACCGGCTCATATCAATTCCTCCTATCTTACCTTTAACACTGTTTCTAACGCTTCACATTTTTTACCTGAAACTGCTTCGATTTCCTTCCGTTTCCCCATATCGGCAATCAAAAAAATCACAGTTGTGTCATAACCCTGTTTTTCTAGAAATTCCCGGTCAAAGGTTACCAACAAATCGCCTTTTTTCACCTCATCGCCCTGCTTTACATGGGCATGAAATCCCTTTCCTTCTAATTCCACTGTGTTGATTCCAATATGAATCAAAGTACCAATGCCATCTGAGGATATACCCACAGCATGACCTGTAGGAAACAACACATCAACTCTGCCGTCAGCTGGAGCATATACCCTTCCATCCTCTGGAATAATTCCTACGCCATCGCCCAAAACTTTGGATGCAAACGCCTCATCCTGAACCTCAGTTATGGGAATCACCTGACCGCAAACCGGATTTCCAAGAAGCACTTCATCTCTATCTGTTTTCTCACCTGCATGTTCCTGTTTTTCTATCAAAGCTACTTTTTCAGTATTCTTTTCCAAAGCTGTCTCTATCTGCACAATGTCTCCCTGCTCCTCCCCAAATCCCACAATCCAGGTAAGAACTGCACCAAGAACAAAGGAAACTAAAACAGAAAGAAGGAAGCCCAGAAATTCACTTGTATATCCCACTTTAAAATACGCCGGAATCGTTGCAATACCAGGCATATTATATCCCCATGAAACTGCATGAAAACCACCTGCAATCGCTCCTCCAGCTGCTCCTGCAATGCATCCGCAGATCATCGGCTTCTTCAGGCGCAGATTCACTCCATAAATTGCCGGTTCTGTAATTCCAAACAGGCCGGTCAGGGCTGCTGACGCAGATACTCCCTTCATTTCCTTGTTCCTTGTTTTCAAGAATACCCCAAAAGCTGCTCCTGCCTGTGCAAATACAGCCGATGCCTGAAGTCCGGTAAAGGTATCATAACCAAGAGTCGCATAGTTTCCTACTGTTACCGGGGTAATTCCCCAATGCACCCCAAAGATTACCAGAACCTCCCAGAGACCGCCTACAATTAAACCGGCTACGACAGGGCTTAAATCATACAGGAAGTTATATACACCTCCGATTGCACCTCCAATAGTATTTCCAACAGGACCAAATGCCAGCAATGTCAATGGCACCATAATAGCAATGGTAAACATAGGAGAAAATAAATTTCTCACTACGATTGGAAGATATTTATCAAAAAATTTCTGTACATAAGCGGCAACCCAAATAGCCAGAATAATCGGAATAACAGAGGATGTATAGCTCAAAAGCTGTACAGGAATCCCCAGAAATGCCACTGGATCACCAATTTTCACCATATTCAGATAGTCTGGACATACCAGAGCACAAGCAATCACAATTGCTGTATATTGATTCATTCCAAACTTCTTTGCTGCAGTAACAGAAATCAGCACAGGTAAAAAAGTAAATGCTGTCCAGGAAATAAAATTCAAAATCTGATAAGTTCCGCCCGCCGTATCAATAGCATTCAGTGCAACAAAAATTCCCAAAATTCCCTGCAGGATTCCGCATGCGGCAAGGGTATATAAAAACGGTGCAAAAATACTCGAAATAACATCAATAATCCCGCTGAATACACCAGTCTTCTGCTCTCCTTTGTCCGCTGCGCCTTCTTCTATCGTAACCAGTTCCATAACGGCATCAAAGGCATCCTTGACATGATTTCCGATTACCACCTGATACTGTCCGCCTGCCTGCACCGTGGTAATGACTCCCGGAATTTTTCTGATTCGATCCGTATTTACACTGGTCTCATCCTTTAAGACAAACCGAAGCCTTGTTGCGCAGTGGGATGCGTTTACAATATTTTCATTGCCCCCTAATTCCTTTACCAACTCTTTTGCTGTAATTTTGTAGTTTATCGCCATACCAGCTACCCCTTTCTTTTTTCAGCACCGGTTGCTTTATGATTATATTATACAAAATCTCCTCATAATTTCTAGAGATTACAGCTCAAGAGAAACAGGATCCCCTTTCTAAAAATATGTTTCCTCAAAAAAACATCCTGTTTTTTCACAATTCCCAAAATTTTCATTTTAAAGAAGAAAATCTTTCCTGAAACGCAAAAAGGCGTTTTCTCCCTTTTCCTGAAAAAACGTCTTTTACCTTTATTTGATAATCAGTATAGCTTAATTCAGCCTTCTCCCTATGGTTTCCAACAAATAAAGCACTGGAACCTGAGTTGTAATGTTATATTCCTCATGAATCATCCTTCGCCCCACAAAATAAGCCAGATGATAATCGGATATTTTTGCCAATGTACATTCATTTCCGTTTGTAATACTTAAAATACGGGCATTATGCCTTTTAAAACGCTCTGCCATCTGAAGAATCTGCCGGGTTTCTCCAGACTCTGATAAGGCAATCACCACAGTATCATCCAGATCCACGTGGATTGGATAATAGGGATCCTCAATATACTGCGTATATTTCCCGATATTGGAAAAATATCTTGCGCCATATTTTCCCAGAATACCAGATGTTCCTATTCCAATAAAAACGAGCTGCTTCGCTGCCTGAATCTTTTCAACAACCTTATTAATCTGCTTCTCATATTCATTAGATGTAATCGTATGGAAAAAGTACATGATCTCATCGATTCCGCTGTCGCGGATCTGTTTTTTATGTCTGTCTTCTTCTAAAAATTGCTTGAAACGAACTTTAAATTCAGAGTATCCATCACAGCCTGTTTTTTTACAGAATCGAATAATGGTAGATGTAGATACATGAACAGCCTCTGACAATTCTCGTATGGTCATATATTTTACTTCACTTTTATGTTCCATCACATAGGTATAAACCAACATTTCTAAATCATTTAATGATTGTAAAACTGTATATTCAAACATGACAGTCCCCCTTTACCTGTACTTTTCCTGTAAAATATTGTACGGTACCACTTTTTCTCTGTCAAGCTTGCCTGCCTTTTCCCTATCATCTTATTCTAATTTTAAACCTGCACAGACTTTCAATCCTGTCCCCCGCATGGATGGCCACCAGCTGATCCCCCATGATCTCCTTCATCCTGTCAAAAGCCTCCTGCCCTGTGCAATGTCCTGTATAAAAGCGGGCAGGATAATGGCACAGCTGTTTTGCTGTATCCCGTATGATTTGGATTTCCTCTTCTGTATACGCGCTCTTTTTCGCCATATGAAATCCGCTGATTACCTTACTGGGACAGGTATGATAAAGCTGCTCAAACCGATCCAGAATATTCAAAATCCCATTATGCGCACAGCCGGAAATCAGAACTGTTTCTTCTCCCTCCCTGATAACGAGGCACTGTTCATGCTGGAAGGAATCCTGCATCTGCCTGCCGCCAACCAGCTCCGATAATGCCTCATTGCTTTTGGGCCAATATCTTCTGCCCTGGATCCCGGAAAAAATCTCCAGCTCCGAGTCAATCCTGAAATTTCCATCCAGAAGATGAAGCCCCGCAAGCTCCAGAATTTCCCGGTCAATCCCAATATACCGTTCTCCATGGTAATAAGCACCTGCTGCCGTTTTCTGCATATAAATCCGGGCCTTCGGATGACTGCGGGCAAAGGTCAGAACACCTCCGGTATGATCATAGTGTCCGTGACTGAGAAACACCGTATCCACATCCGTAAGATCCACCCCCAAAGCCCCGGCATTCTCCCAGGTTCGATCCGAAGCTCCGGTATCTGCCAAAATCTTATGATGCCCCGTCTCAATATAAAGACTCAGACCATGCTCTGCACTTACCTCCTGCTCTCCCTTTGTATCCTCCATTAAAATCACAATTTTCATAAGCATCCTCCCTGCTCATATAAAGAACACTCTCATTTCGTTTTTGGGGAACCTACAAGGATCTCGCCCTTTGCTTTGACATCATCCAGAATCACTTCTCCTACATCTAGAACTGTAATCCATCCAGAGAGCGGGTTTTTAATACTGTCAACCTTTGTGATGATTTCCGCATCCACCTGGGATTTCTCAAAAGCCAAATCTGTTCCAATCATCTCGCAGTGAATCAGCTTCAGATTTCTGCAATAGCACAATGGCTGAGTTCCGATAATTTTACAGTTGATCAGCGTCAGCCCATTGGAATACCACGCCAGATATTCCCCCTTTATAGTGCTGTTTCGGACTGTGATATTTTCTCCATGCCAGAATGCATCCTTTGTATCAAAAACACAATCTTCAAATACTGCATTTTTTATGTATTGAAACGAATATTTGCCCTGAAAATGCACTCTGCGAAATGTCAAATCTTCCGAGCGCATCATAAAGTATTCGCTGACTGCCGCAGTATCTTCCATGCAGATTCTCTGAACAGACCATCCAAACTCCGGAGAAACAATGTCACAGTTTTGGATACTCACATCACTGCATTCCCGAAATGCTTTGATCCCATGGAGTTTGCTGTCTGTTACCATTACATGACTGGAATACCACAGTGCTGCGCGGCAGTTGTCTGTCATTTCTGAATGACGGATGGTAAGTCCCTGATCATGCCAAAACGGATATCGGAGATTGAAAAAACAATCCTCCACTTCAATTTGGCTGCATTCTTTAAACGCACTTTCTCCATCTGCCGGTCCGTCAAAGGAACTGTTTTTTACCAAAAGCTCACTGCTCCCATAAAGAGCACGTTCCTCGTCAAATATTTGATTCTCTATTATTTTCATATCTTATTTCCTCCTTAGCGTTCATCGGGCGAAAAAGAACATCTTCCGATTTGAAATACCAGGTAATCAAGACAATCGATCTGCTTTTCGCCTTCATGTACTTTGTCCAGAAGCCCTTTTCGATGTTGTTCCAATCGTTTTAACAGTTCTTTTTTTTGCCCCTTATTCAGACAGGCAAGACAGCCATCTATCGTTTCCTGGCTGCATCCAGCATCTTTTAAATTTTGAATAATTGCTGCTCTTGAACCATATGCAATCAGTTCTTCCAGCTTTATTTCTGCACCCTTCATATGACAGCCACCACCTATCCGCATAGTTATCCTTCTGATTTTATTATAGAAAGCAGAAGCAATAATAGCAAATATTTATCTATTATTGCTTTCAATAGTTGAAACCTATCCAAAAACAAATTATACTGGCAGCAGAACAAACAGAAAGAAGGGGAAGTGGATAATGGAATTAAGAGTTCTTGGCTACTTTCTTGCAGTTGCAAGGGAGCAGAGCATTGTCAGAGCAGCAGAGTCGCTGCATCTTTCACAGCCTACTCTTTCCACTCAGATCAAATCACTGGAAGAAGAATTAGGCAAGCAGCTTCTGATCCGTGGTTCAAAGGGGACAAGAAAAGTGACGCTTACTGAGGAGGGAATGATTCTCCGCAAGAGGGCAGAAGAAATATTAAGTCTTGTGCAAAAAACAGAACGGGAAATATCCTTCTCCGATGAAATGATTGTAGGAGATGTCTGTATCGGAACCGGAGAAACCGATGCTGTCCGCTTTATCGCAAGAGCCGCAAAAGAGCTGTATGCATCTTATCCCGGAATTCACTATCACATTTCCAGCGGCAACTCCGATTTCGTCAGCGAACAGCTGGATAAAGGCCTGATTGATTTTGGAATCATATTTGGAAACGTAGATCACGCAAAGTACAATTCCATTGAACTGCCTTTCAGAGACATTTGGGGTGTTTTGATGAAGAAAGATTCTGCGCTGGCTGCTAAGGAGGTCATCCAGCCGGAAGATTTGTGGGATAAGCCATTGATTATTTCAAATCAGGATGACAGCAAAGGCACTTTAACCGCATGGTTTAAGAAAGAGCTCTCTGAGCTGGAAATTGTAGCAACCTACAATCTGCTTTTTAACGCATCCCTGATGGTGGAAGAAGGACTGGGATATGCCATTGGATTAGATAAAATCACTCTCCTTGTTTTAGAGAGAACCTTGAATTTCCGCCGCCTTCTCTTTTCTATACCATTTTAAACCAGCAGTTCAATGACATTTATCCATTCCCGCCTTATAATCGTGTCATAAGGATAAGATAGGAAGGAGGCAGATATATCATGAAGATTACATCCGCTTATGCCAATAAAATGCTGAAAAGTCTGACAGAAGATAAAGACTACTGGGCCGCCAAGGAGCTGGCCTCCAATACTTACGTTGCCGCAGTAGGGGAGGAACCGGTGATTCCGGACTATGACTATGCAGCTGTAGCTGCCACCATCGAAAGGATTGATCAAAAAATCGTTAAAATCAAACACGCCCTGAATCTGGCCAATGCCACTGCGAAAATCATGGTTGGCAATACAGAAATGAGCGTGGACAGTATTCTGGTTCGAATGGCCCAGCTTAACTGCAGGAAATCTGTTCTGGATATGATGCGCAAACGTCTCCCCAAGGCAAGGGAGAATTCCCGTCCCTACACCTCCAGAAACGCCGCGCCGGAGTACCGCTATATCAATTATGAGCTGGAGCTGGTAAAGCAGGACTATGAACGCATTTCCAGGGAAATCATGGAAATGCAGATCGCTCTGGACCGCTACAACCAGACTGTTCTCTTTGAGGTGGAGCTCTAAATACCTTTCCGTACAGGATTTTTTATCTAGTGATAATTCTTAACTCCCTTTGTTCAGCGATATGGATCAATGTGTTATTTATTATTCTTTATCTGTTTTTGTTCATAAAAAAGGAAGCAGAGGAAAAAATATATGCAAATTTATTTTCATTCAATCCTGTAAAAAACCTGTGAGCAATCACGTAGTGCCGAGGTACGGTTTTAAGCACAAAAAAGAAGAAATCTCCTCGTCAGCCTGTTCCATGCTTAAACGGCTGACAGCAGATTTCTTCTTATCCCCCTATATTCGAGCTGTAATTATTGCTTCTATCTCTTCTGGTTCCGGCATCACCCGAAGAGCCCCTTTCTTTCTTGTTATCAGAGACGCCGCTGCATTTGCAAAGGTCAGCATCTCCGTCAAATCCTCTGCATTTAAATCATCCAGACCTTTTTCCAGCACCTTGTGCAGGATGCTTCCCATAAAGGTATCGCCTGCTCCCGTCGTCTCGATGGTATCCGGGTGTAAAAACGGCTTTACGCATACCTCCATATCCTTGTAATATGCCAGACTGCCCTCTTTTCCCAGTGATACCAAAAGCAGGCGGATTTGAGGAAACTGAGCGCGAATCGCTGCAGCCGCCTTGCCGTAATCCTCTTCGTTTGTCAGCCAGGTAATCTCATCATCTGAAATCTTTAAGATGTGGCAGTGAGCCAGACCATAATGGATCTGTTCTCTGGCCTCCTCCAGCGTATTCCAAAGAGGAGGACGAAGATTTGGGTCAAAGGAAAGCACAAGCCCTGCCGCTTCTGCTGCAGCAATGGCCTTTCTGGTAGCGCTGCGTACCGGTTCATCTGTCATGGACAGCGTTCCATAATGAAAGATGCGGCTGTTTCGGATCAATTCCTCCGGTATTTGTTCCTCTGTCAGCATCATGTCAGCGCCAGGCCTGCGATAAAAGGAAAAATCTCGATCTCCATCGGATTTTGTCTGTACAATGGCAAGGGTAGTATGGACATCCTCATCCATAAAAAGACCCTCTGCCGAAATCCCAGTTTCTTCCAATGCCCTCTTTAACTGGTTTCCAAATCCATCGTTTCCCACTTTTCCGATAAATGCTGTCTTTCGTCCCATTTTCTGCAAAAGAGCCAGTACATTACAGGGCGCTCCTCCTGGATTTGCCTCAAAAATCGGATTTCCCTGGTCGCTGAAGCCATTTTGAGTAAAGTCAATCAAAAGCTCGCCTAGAGCTGTCACATCATAGGAATTCATATCTGTTTCCGGCCTTTCTTTTATATAATATCGTATTTCTCAATATTCACTTCTGCCAGACCTTTGGAGAAAAGACGGATTTCCTCACAGCTTTGAGGCGTGTAAATCAGAGAAGTCATCGCCTGCTCTCCATCATTTACAAAGATTTCACAGGAATAGCGATCCAGCAGAATCCGCAGCCTCAGCTTTCCTTCTATCTCACGCACCTTCATGGTTCTCTGAGCAATAACATCCCTGCAGAAGCCGCTGAAGGTACGATCAAAGGTCAGCGTTCCTTCCTCTCTGTCATACTTAATAGAGGAATGAAAACGTTCATCTGCCGCTACCTGAATCTCGAAAGTCTGATAATCATCTCCAGACACCTCCAGCTCCAAATCTACAACTCTGCCGGAAATCCCAGAAAGCGTCTTTTCTCCATCTACCAAAACTCCCGCATAGCTGACCGGATTGCGGCGGCAGTCTTTTATCTCCCGTACCGGCATCTGACAGATACGGCCATTTTCCAGGCGAAGCTCTCTTGGAACCGTCATCATACCGCTCCAGTCAAATCCTGGCAGCATATGATTATCCCAGCTCTGCATCCATGCAATCATAATCCTTCTGCCGTCTTCCGTCTCCATAGTCTGAGGCGCATAAAAATCCAGTCCATAATCCACTGCCTGAACATCGGTACGGGAAAATCTATGCTCCTTCTCATCATAATCGCCTTGAATAAATATAGTTCCATTGCCATTGTGGAACTCATATCCTTCGGCCATCATGTCCTGTGGTGACACCACCAGCACTCGTTTGTCATTTAATGGGAAGAAATCAGGGCACTCCCACATTTTCCCATACCGGTTTGCACTTCGATCCAGAATCGTCACATACTTCCAATCGTACAGGTTTTCTGACTCAAACAGTGCTACCTGTCCGCTTCCATCTTCATGACGGCTTCCCACAGCCACATAATAAGTTCCATTTTCCTCCCACAGCTTGGGATCGCGGAAATCCTCCAGACTGCTTCCATTTGGGAGCATATCGGCTGTAATGACCGGATTGCAGTCTGCCTTCTCATAGTTGATCCCATCTCCTACTGCCAGACACTGATTCTGTCTCACCTGCTTCGTACCGTCTGGAAGCACGGTTTCCACAACTCCAGTATACATCAGGTACTGCTTACCGTCTGCCTCCACAGCTCCCCCTGAAAACACTCCAAAATTGTCATAGCTTTCATCTGGCGCAAGGGCGGCCGGTAGCATTTCCCAGTGGAGAAAATCCTTTGTTTTCGCATGTCCCCAGTGCATTGGGCCCCATACGGTCTGATAGGGATAATACTGGAAAAACAGGTGGCATTCTTTGCCAAACATGGAAAATCCATTGGGATCATTGTTCCAGCCGCAGGGCGCTGAAAAATGAAAAACAGGGCGCTGTGACTGGGGAATGGTGTCCATCTTCTTCTGTTCATATTCTCTTGCTTTCTTCAATAATTCGCTCATTGTTCTCTCCGTTTCTCAGCGCTTCTTAGCCGCTGTTATTGATTTCGATTGTGGTTTACTGGTTCTTTTTAAGAGATTCCTGATAACTGTCAAAATATTTCTGCTTGATTGCCAGGTACTCAGAAAGTCCATAGGCCTCCATCTTCGCTAAATACTCCTCCCACTCCTCTTCTATTCCGCCGTTTAAAATCCAGCTTGCTTTCATCTGCTCTGCGTACTTCTTAATGTCCGTGTCATACTGAGCCACCAGATTGGCATCTTCTGTACTCATAAATACATTCGGATATACATATTTAGAATTCATATCATCCAGATACGTTTCATGCATGTTATCCAAGCGCCATTTCGCATCATCCGGCATGGTTACATAAGTACCATAATACTCATTCAGCACTGCCAGCGGACCGTTAACCGACTGGTCTTCTCTGACCTCTACCGGAGAATTATCGCCCAGAGGCATATGCTTTAGCATTGGCTCTCCCTGTTCATTGGCGCTCATTTCAAAAATATTTGCCTTTCCTTCTTCCCCATAGGTTCCCCAGTTGTTCTGTGCAGACTGAATCGGCACATACATCTGGTCAATCCATGCCGCTGCCAGAGCTGTATCGCGGCAGCTGATAGTCAGCACACAGCGTCCTCTGTCAAAGCCGCTGGTTTCACTGTTGTTCTGGCGGGTAATGTTCACCAGTCCGTCTGGACCTGCAAGAGCTGGAAGCATTACAAAATCATCATAGTTATCAATGTTTCCAATGTCCCAGGTAAAGCACAGTCCATAGCGGTGATTTTTTCCCTTTGCTACATAGGTAGCCCAGTCCTGGGTAAACAGCTCCGGATCTACCAAATTCTGTTCTACCAGTCCATGAAGCCACTGAATGCCTTCTTTATATCCTTCCTGTACCGCAGTATAAATCACCTTTCCCTCATCCGTTACCGCAAAATGATCCGGCACGTCTCCGTATCCTTCTCCAAATCCATTGATTAAAATCGCCGGATCCTGATCACCGTTGTTGATAATTCCAGACATGGGAATAATACTTCCTTCAATGTTAAATTCCTGCTGAATCCTGTCCCCATTATCACGAAACGCAATCAGTACCTGTTCCAGCTCTTCCGTGGTTTCCGGCACCTCCAGTCCCAGAAAATCCAGCCACTTCTTATTGATGTAAGGAATGCTGCCAATAGCCTGAATCGCCTCTTTTCCAGAGCCTAGCTGCTCAATCCATGGAAAAGAATAGATATGTCCATCTGCTGCTGTACACATCACTCGATATTCCGGATATTTTTCAAATACTGCCTGAAGATTGGGCATATACTTGTCAATCAAGTGCTCCAGTGGAATAATAATCCCCTGTTTTGCATATCGCAGAAGATCCGTATCATTCATCTCTGCGGTAAATACTCCGTCCGGCAGATTGCCGAACTGGGCAAGAGCAAGGTTTTTCTTATCGGCATACTGGTCCTTTACAAAGCAGGTCCAGTCAATGTGTACGTTGGTCTGCTCTTCCAGACGCTGAAAAATAATTCTGGCGTTGGGATCCTGGGTAGTACGCGCCGGGGCATTGGTAATAAAAGACAGCTCTGCCTTTTCCTTTAATGGAAAGGTTACTGCTTCGATTGGTGTATCCGGGTTACTGTCTGCCGCTGCAATCTCCCTGCCGCCGCATCCTGCAAGGGAAAGGACAGCTGCTGCTGCCATTCCCAGACTCAGCCAATGTTTCCATGTTCTCTTCATAATCTGCCTCCTTTAACCTTTTACAGAACCAACCATTACGCCCTGGTCAAAATACTTCTGGAAGAATGGGTACATAATCAGCAGCGGCAGGCTGGATACCACAATGGTAGCATACTTTAACAGCTCCGCTACCTTTGCCATCTCTGCTGTGCTCTGAATATCTGCAATCATACCAGGCTGCGGGGTATTCTGCACCAGAATGGAACGGAGTACCAGCTGCAGCGGCTGTAAGCTTGCGTCATTAATATAAATCAGAGCATCAAAATAGCTGTTCCACATTCCAACAAAGGTCCACAGAGCCAAAACTGCGATAATCGGCTTGCACACCGGCATCATGATTTTGAAGAAGTGCTGTACCTCGCTGGCTCCATCCAGCTGGGACGCCTCCCGAAGCTCTGCTGGAATAGACTGATAATAGGTTCTTGCAAGAACCATGTGCCATACATTAAAGGCATTGGGAATTAAAATCGCCCAGATTGTGTTGACCATGTGAAGCTTGTTAATCAGAATAAACGTAGGAATCAATCCGCCGTTAAAAAACATGGTGATTAAAAACAGAATGTTAAAAAATGGTCTTCCTACCAGATCCTTTTTGGACATGGGATATGCCGCCAGCAGTACAATAAAAACGGAAATCACTGTAAACGCTGCTGAATAAAAAAAGGAGTTGATAAATCCCCGCCAAATCATTTTATTTTCCAGCACACGGCGATAAGCATCGATGGTCCAGTCTTTCAAATCAAAGCTGATTCCCTGATTGTTTAAGACGTTCGGATCCATAAAAGAGGCTGCCACTACGTAAGCAAGAGGAATCAAAATCAAGATACAGAAAATACCCAAAAGGCCGTAGCCAGTCCCCAGGATTACCCTGTCGGCAACTCCCAGTTTCATTTTTCTCTTATTTTCCATTACCCGTTCCTCCTTAAATGCCTTCGCCGTCATTTAACTTGGCGACTACATAATTGACAAGTATCAGCAAAATCACATTGATGACAGAATTAAACAGGCCTACTGCCGTAGAATAACCGTAATCACCATTTAAAAGACCAATCCGATATACATAGGTTGACAAGATTTCAGCCGCCGGAAGGTTCATATCAGTCTGAAGGGCATAAGCTTTTTCAAATCCAATGCTCATAATATTTCCTGCCTGCAGGATAAACTGAATCACGATAATATTTTTAATAGCTGGAATCTGAACGTAGCGAATCTGCTGGAAAATATTTGCTCCGTCTACGATTGCCGCTTCCTCCAGCTCCTTACTGGAATTTGCCAGGGCTGCCGTATACATAATAGAAGCCCATCCGGCGGTCTGCCAGATTCCGCTTGCAATATAAATCGTTCGGAATGCAGACGGCATGGTCATCCAGTTAGTCTGAATACCAAACAGTTGGTTGACCGGTCCCACAGGTGACAAAAACATCCGAATCATACCGCAGAGAACAATTACAGAGATAAAATTGGGGGCATAAATCAAAAGCTGAATGTTTTTCTTAATTCCAGTACTGCGAATCTGGTTCAGCAGCAGCGCTAAAATAATGGGTACCGGAAATCCCCATAAGAGTCCGTAAACACTTAATTTCAGCGTGTTCATCAGATATCTCATAAAATCCGGCGAGGACAGAAACCGCTTAAAGTAGCTGAGTCCGACCCATTCGCTTCCAAATATACCCTTGATGACATTAAAATCTTCAAATGCAATCAGCACGCCGCCCATTGGGATATACTTAAAAATTACTGTGATTACAACTGCCGGAAGCAAAAAAAGCAGATAAAGCTGCCAATTTCTTCGGATGTAACCAATTTTTTGTTTCATTCTTCCACTCATGTCCTTCCCCTTTCTTCGCACAGACCTCTTCTCTTACAGGATTAGTTTTCCTGATTCACTTTTGTATTACCGGTAAAGTTACCGGTTACTTTATGGTTCGATTATATACAATGCACAGTCTGCCGTCAATCTTTTTTCTATAAAAATCAGAATTTTAGCATCCTGTACAAAAATTCCATCCTGTCTTTGTATACTCTACACATAACCGGTTACGTAACCGCTTATTTTTTCATTGCTTTCCCATATTAAGTCTGTTATACTAGGTTTAAAGTAACTGTTCAGGACGGTACATCTTCTTGTCCGGCTTTGCCGGTCAAGAAGCATCGGAGATTTCCCGCCGTCCTGAATAGTTATATTGAAACTACACTGACAGGAGGCCCTATCATCATGGCATCAAATAAAAAAAAGGTAACCTTCCAGGACATTGCAGATTACACTCATTTTTCCAAAACTACCATCTCCAGATATTTTAATAACCCCGATTCTCTGACACTGGAAAATCAGGATATTATTGCCCGCGCTCTGGACGAGCTGGGATATCAGGAAAATAAAGTAGGCCGAATCCTGGCAAGCGGAAAAACGGAATTTGTCGGAGTCATTGTACCCAATCTCTATCTTCACTATCATGCCGAGATGCTGAATCAGATTCTGTCCAGCTATGAGCAGTACGGTTATAAATTTATCGTATTTACCGGAAGCAATAAGGAGGAGGTAGAACGGCGCTATATCCGGGAACTGCTAGCCTACAACATTGAAGGCCTCATCGTCCTCAGCCATACCATTCCCTCCAAAGAACTGGCTTCCTACAATATTCCGGTCGTTACCATTGAACGTGAGGATCGGTATACCAGCAGCGTCAATACGGATAACCTGATGGGCGGCGTTCAGGCAACCAGCCTTCTTTATAAGAACCACTGCGACATCCTGATTCACGGCAACAACCACATTTCCCCTGACGTTCCCGCCTATGGACGAATCCAGGGCTTTCTCTCTATCTGTGAGGAACACCATCTTCCTCACGAGCTGGTTCTGCAGCCCTGGGGAGACTCTTATGAAGAAAGCCGCGATATTATCAAAAATTTTATGGAAACCATCGATCGGAAATATCAGGGAAAACGCAAGGGTATTTTCATGCCAAACGATACCTTTGCCAATATCCTCTTAAATCTTCTGGTGCAAAAATACGGCACTCTGCCTGATGACTACCGCATTGTCGGCTTTGACAACTCTCCCATTTCCAGGGAAGCCGTCATTCCCACCAGCACAGTCAGCCAGCAGATTGACGTTATTGCCGCTGCTGCCATGGAGATTTTGGTTGAACAAATGAATGAACGCAAAAAAAGACGTCCTTCACTTCCCGATTCCCCTGTCCATAAAGTAATCACGCCTGTGCTGATTCGCAGAGAAACCACAGATTAATCTGGATTTTCCTGTGGTTTCCAGCCGCTTTGTATTACGCTCAATGCAGAGATACCAGAGCCTCTGCAGGAATCTGCAGTTTGGAATACTCTGGTATCAGAAGGGAAAGCAGGAAATAATCCTGTTTAAAAACGTTTTTTTTCCTGAAAAAGAAGCGGAAGCTCTGTAGATGATGCTCCGCTTCCGCAATTTAAAATCTAATATCTTCCGGCTTGATTTTATCCGATTCACATATTTTCCGTATCACGCGGCAGGGGGTTCCTGCTGCCACTGACATTGGCGGAATGTCTTTATTTACAACGCTGCCTGCGCCAATGACACTGCCATGTCCAATCGTTACCCCTCCGCAAATAACCGCATTGGCGCCAATCCAGACATCCCTTTCTATCACAATGGGTTTGGAAGTGCTGATTCCCTCTGCCCGCTGAGTGGGATCTATTGAGTGGCCAGCACAGGCGATACATACGCCTGGCGCAATAAAAATATTTTCTCCCAGATTCACCGGCGACGTATCTAAAATCACACAGTTATAGTTGATTACCGCCAATCCATGAATGAAAATATTGAAGCCATAGTCGCACCGGAAAGAAGGTTCTATGAATGTCAGATCAGTACATTTTCCCAATAATTTCTGCAAAATTTCCTTTCGTTTCTCTGCCTCAAATGGTCCGGTCTGATTATATTCCCAGCACAATTTTTGTGCATTTTTCTTCAATTCTGGAGGTACATGCAAATTGTTACTGTTATAGCCCTCCTGTCCTCTGATTACGTTCTCCACATCCAAGTATCTGGAACTCATCTGTTCTATCCTCCATTTTGCCTATTTGATGTAATGCTTCGTTGTATTTTGAAATTCTTTTCCAAAATAACGAAGGCACAAACAAAAAGCCGCCGTACTGCAAGGCTCTCAATAAATCTCAAAGTTATAAAACGCCATGCAATTCAACTATTGCCACCTCTGGTCTGTTGTAAAATCTCACCGGAATAATACTGTTTCCAATTCCTCTGCTGACAATCATAATCCTGCCATTCTCAGAATATTTTCCGGCATCATATTTAGGGAACATCCCCTGATTTGGAGCTATCACTCCACCAACAAATGGCAGCCGAAACTGCCCGCCATGCGTGTGTCCGCTTACTGTCAAATCCACATTTTCCGACACATATATATGAAAAAATTCCGGTCTATGGGACAGCAGTATACAATAATCCTCTGTCAGATTCATCTCTTGAAGTCTGGTTTTTAATCTGTTTTCCTGTACAGACAAATCCCCTCCAGCAAAATACGGATCATCCAGACCTGCAATCTGTATCGTTTCTCCATTCTTTATGACTTTTACTGCCCTGTCATGAAGAATATTCACACCTATATCCAGCAATTTTTCTTCTAATTCCTGATACTGTTCGCCAATCCACGCTTCATGATTTCCCGTCACATAATAACAGGGAGCAAGCTCGACGAGCTGTTTTGTCAGCGTTTTTGCTGCTTCCATATCAGTTTTATTTGCATCCACCAAATCTCCTGTTATGGCAATCATATCCGGATTTTCCTTTTGAATCACAGATATCAGGATCCTGTTGTTTTCCCCATACTCTGCATTATGCACATCAGAAACAACGGCAATTTTGTAGTTATCAAACGCCTCTGGCAGCTTATCGCTTGAAACAATATAGTTTGTAACGCCAACTGTTGTATTTCCCCAAACCATCCATATGAGCAGTAAGGCTGCGATTCCTGCCATAACCCATCTTCCATGTTTTCCTCTCACACAGATTCCTCCACAACTCGTGCAAATATATTTTGCATTCAAAACGATTTGTCTTTTGTATTTTGCTTATGATACCACCATCTATATATAGAAAGACAAACAACTAACGCTATGGTACAAATATAAAACGACCATTCATATGATTTTAAAATCAAAAGGGCTATCACATATACCATAATCAATACCAATTTAACTTCTTTATTCTTCTTTTCCAAAAATCTTACTGTCATACTGCCTCCTTGGAATTTCCTGATAGTTGAGTTCTCTTCTCTCGTTACAAAAACTCAGTCTGCTCTTTCAAAGCATTCTCATAATATCTAAGCGTTTCCCTGTCAAAGCACACCATCCGCACCTCCATATCCGGATGAGCTTCCAAAAACTCCTGAATGGCGCTCACTGCTATTCTGGATGCTTTCTCCAACGGAAAACGGTAAATCCCTGTGCTGATAGACGGAAACGCCACGCTTCGGCAGTCGTTCTCCGCCGCAAGTCTCAGACAGTTTTCGTAGCAGTTTCTCAAAAGCCGTTCCTCGTCCCTGGTTCCGCCGTTCCAAACCGGTCCGGGCGTGTGAATCACATATTTTGCTGGAAGCCGATAACCCTTTGTGATTTTCGCCTGTCCTGTTTTGCATCCGTGAAGCGTCCGGCACTCCGCAAGGAGCTCCGGCCCCGCTGCCCGATGAATGGCGCCATCCACTCCGCCTCCGCCCAAAAGGCTTGTGTTTGCAGCATTCACAATGGCGTCCACTTTTTCTTTTGTAATATCACCTAAAATGATCCTGAACATTTTGTCACCTTCCTTGTTAAGACCTAATCCGTTCAGTCACAGTCTTCCAGTTTCTTCCCCGTTTTCCTTCAGTATACCATGTTTCAACAAAAAAGACTCATTTGTTTGATAAACTATCAAGCACTAAAATGTCATGCTTATCTTTATTTGTGTTTGAATCTTCATTTTGCTTCCTTTTCATTTTTTTCGTTTTTTCTTACTGCTGCTTTTCCAGGTATTTCGTCGGCACATGCTTGGTCAGCCACACGCCGTTTTCTGACCTCCAGAACTTAAACCCGTCTCCGGCCATTGCTCCGGCTGCCACACAGTACACGACCGGCTCCCCATGGCGCTTTCCTACTTTAATGGCTGTTTCCTGATCACCTGAAAAATGGACATACAGCCGATTCTTTGGAATCAGCCCTGTCTGTTCAATGGACTCCACATATTTGCGCCCAGTACCATGAAACAGGTACTCCGGCGGCTTTACCTCCTCCAATTCCACATCCACCTGAATCGAATGTCCCTGATTTGCCCTGATACGGGTATGATCCTCGTTAAATGTATATCGCTGCTTCTCGTCTGTGCGGACAATTTCCTCCACAATTTCCATATCGATCGGTCTAGTTCGTCCGATGCCGGCAAGCAGCTCATCTACATTGGCCCAGCCGTGTTCGTCCAAGCTGATTCCGATGGTTTCCGGCTTGTGCCGCAAAATCAGGCTAATGAATTTACTTAAATCTCTATACCTTTCCAATATATACCAACTCCTTCTGTATTAAAAAGCTCGCTTCTCCGCCTGCTGCGGGTCGCTTCTGCGACAAAATTTTCTTCCAACCCATGGCGATCCTCGCGGAGCGTTTTTGTTTCATAGGACGTAATTACCACTACTCCACTGCAAATGTTACCGGAGTGATCGCATATTTTTCTTTCTCTCCGCCAACGCCACAGGCAAGCGCCTCAATGCTTCCAATGTTTTCCTTCTCTATCCGGTAGATAAGCTGCAGGTTGTCTCCATCGGATTTTGCACTGGCAGGCCCTGAATAAGTGCCTGGATCGTCCCATCCTTTTCTTTTTAAAAGAACAACGTTATTCTTATAAAATGGCGTTCTCTCTTCGTCATTACCTTCTAAGCATAAGAGCAGGGCGTTGGAATAGATCTTTGCCTCAGTAAGGGCAGCCCGTTCCCCGTTCATTCCCGTCAATTCCAGATTCATTGGGATTTCTATCGGTTTTTCTGATTCTTTCACCTGATAGCGTAGATCATAGCCAGAACCATTGCACTGCGCATGAATCAGAATTTCCGATACCTGTCCCCCAACATTCCAGTATTCAAATTGGATCTCCGGCTCTCCCTCTCTTCCTCCCCATCCGATTCCATAGGGTCGGACATCTAACAAAGTTCCAGTTTTATCCAAAAATTCTGCTTCTATCATCAACTGATTCTTTTCCTCATCGGGCATATAAGTTGGAAGCTGTACCGTTCCGGTACCTCCTTCCCGCATAACAAAATGCAGTCTTATGTATTCTCCCAGGTATTCTTCTCCTGTTACATCCAGATAATTATCTAAAGGAATCCGTTCTGGCTGATCGGAAGATTCTGGTTCTGTCTCTTCCTTTTTTTCTGGGAAAGCACTTTCTGTCACCGTTTCTGAGATACCGGTTTCTGTCAAAGCGTTTGGATATTCTTCTGTTGTTTTATTTCCTGTGAAGGTACAGGCAGCAAGCAAAACAACACATCCTGCCAAAATTACGGCTGCGACTGCCGAATATTTTTTTCTGGACGCCAGAGTTTGAATTCTCTCTTTCATAGTCTTCTCTCCTCTCTCAATGGTTGCTCCAAGGTAAAGTAAACGACTTGATAACAGATTTGGCAGATACTTCAAATTGAACAATTTGTGGATTCTTTAATATCCATAGGTCATCAGTTTCCATTGTCCGCATTCAGAACGAGCTAACCACCATTACCAATCGGTATATTCTTCATCTGGGTTGAATCCGCTGCCACCATTCAGCGGAGAATGGAAGTTACTCTTAAACATAATACATTGTGTAAAAGTTTACTCTGCTTCAAAAAGTGCAAAGCCATTGTCATATTTTACATACAATTTTTGCGGTTCTGACGGCTCCCAGTAAATCTCCTGTCCGATGTTTAAATGAGTGCCGGCGAAATCCTCGGAAGGCCATTCCAGATTGTTGACAGAGACTACCTGCCCTAAAAGCTCCCAGCTGTCCTCTTTTGGAAGGTCGAAACCAGTAGCATTGTACAGGTACAGGGAACCATCATAAAAAACGGAAATTCGCTGTACCTCTTCAGAAGCGTAGCCGGTGGGGGTAAGGGTGCTGGATTCCAATGCTGTTTTGGCAGAGTTCTGACATCCGGACAGAATGAAACAGGAAAGTCCAAACATTACAAAAATCTTTTTTATCACAATCATACCGCCTTTCATTTTGTGTTGGATGCCTTTACCAAAGGGAAAACTGGACAAGAATTTACTACACTTTATCTATTCGTATTGTATCATAACCATTCTCCAGATACTTTTATTTTTTCTTACAAAATAATAAAATCAGACAAATTTACAGTTTTTTCTTTCTTGCCATAGATTTTCTCAACATCATAATCCGGAGCAAACCATTCTGCCACAAAAAAATGCCTGCGGCATCTCAACTCCCCTGCCCCTCAAT
>UMFG01016814.1_pt1 | contig 27412 bp, 21 predicted proteins | sample 1964961 | NCBI WGS metagenome assembly UMFG01 (sample SAMEA4836041, study PRJEB28245) | human gut metagenome | biome: gut microbiome; material: fecal sample | place: Denmark | collected 2008
TTATTGGCTTGAGTAATAGCATTTTTGGCAATTTTAAAATAAAGGTTATCAGTAAATAGAGTATCAAACTGAATACCTGTAATAAAGCCCTTTGCCAACAATGCTCCTTGTTGCTTAATCATAGTAAAGAAATGAGGTATCATACCTCTTTTAGTAAGTACAACAGCCTCCCCAAACATTGCTCCAACCTTAGTGCCACCTATATAAAAAATGTCACAGTTATGAGCAAGAAACTCAAGTGATACATTATTATTTTCTGCCATAATTCCATATCCAAGTCTTGCACCATCTACAAAAAGAGGTATATTATAAGACTTACAAATACTATGAATGGCACTTAATTCATCAGAAGTGTACAATGTACCATACTCTGTGGGAAAAGATATATAAACCATAGCCGGATATACCATATGTTCTCTATTGCCATCATTATGAAATTTGTCTAAATAATTTTCTAATACATCAGCACTTAATTTTCCATTTACTGAAGGTAACTCAATTACTTTATGACCAGAAAACTCTATTGCTCCAGCCTCGTGAATACTTATATGTCCACTTGATGGGGAAATTACACCCTCATAGTTTTTAAGAACTGATGAAATAACAGTTGTGTTAGTTTGAGTACCTCCTACAAGAAAATAAACCTCTCCATTATCAAGTCCACAAGATTTTAAAATCTTACACTTTGCACTATTGCTATATACATCTGTACCATAGCCTGTATTTTTTTCATAATTAATTTCTTTAAACCTATTTAAAATATTAGGGTGACATCCCTCCATATAATCACTATCAAAATGAATCATATTTTTCCCTCCTTATCACTATAACAATTTTATCATTTTTGAAAAAGCAATACAAGCATATTAACTAAATTTTATTTGTCGAAATTTATCTAAAAACATAGTATTGATATATTTATATGTACTATTTATGATTAAAATATATATCACAAAGGAGGTAATATTATGAAAATCAAGAAAATTATTGCTTTGGCTATATCACTACTAATTTGCACTAGTACAACATACGGCCACTCAGGCAGAACTGACAGTAATGGAGGTCATCGTGACAAAAAAAATGTAAGTGGTTTAGGTCCTTATCACTATCATTGCGGTGGCTATCCCGCTCATTTACACCCTAATGGTGTTTGTCCCTATAAGTCATCTGGAGCTTCTTCAACGCCAAAAACTTCAAGTAAACCAGCTCAGTCTACACCTAATCCAAACATAAATAATGTTTATTTAATACACACTATGCCACAAATGACAGTTGGCGAAAGTTATGTAAATGAAGCTGTATCAAATAAGAAAAGTGCTAGTCTTAATTGGTCATCTAGCAACACAAGTGTAGCAACTGTTGACTATACTGGCAAAGTAACTGCTGTAGGTGTAGGTACAGCTATAATAACTGTATCAAATGGATATAAAAGTGCATCATATACACTTAACTGCAAAGGATATGTTTCTTACACAAGTATGAATGCCGAAATAAATGGTAATAGTATACAGCTTTATAAATACAACAACGAATATTATGTACTTTGTAACGACTTAAATAGCTATGGCTTTGACACTACTTATGATAAATATAAAGGTATTGTTAAAATAACTAGAAATATAGCAAAGTCTGTAAATCCATTAAATGTAGTTGGCTATGCTGATGGTAAAATTGCTTATGTTGCTAATCCTACATCAATTAATGTACTTTGTGGAAACAATACAAATTACAGCAAAGCTGTAAATGGTAATGGTAGAATGTTTGTTGCCTTTGACTCTTTAAAGGCATTTGGAAATGTTAGCTATAATGGTATTGTAAGTCTTAAGACATTTTAAAGTTTAGTATATAAAAGGGCGAACATTGTTCGCCCTTTTATATACTATATTATATTTTCATATAAATAACTCAAAATATCAGCAACATTTTCTATTAATTAAAACATATTGTAATTTCTGCCAATAATATATCCAGTATATATTAAATACATTAATATCATTACAACGCCAACGCTCTTACCAATAGAACTTTTCTTTTTTACGACTATTGCAAGTACTATAACATTTACAATTATAAGAAGAATAGTATCAATTACAGAATCAAACTCTACTGTAATACTATTAACTACAGAAGAAATACCTAAAACAAAAAGAATATTAAATGTATTAGAACCAATTACATTACCAAGAGCAAGGTCAGCCTCACCTTTTTTAGCAGCAACAATACTTGTTACAAGTTCAGGCAATGATGTGCCTATTGCTACAATTGTAAGACCTATAAGAGTATTACTCATACCAAATGTTTGTGCTATAGCTGTTGCACTATTAACAACAAAATCTCCACCATAGATAACACCTGCAAGACCAACAATAATAAATATTATACTAACTGGAAGTGAACGAGTTTTAACTTCTTCAATATCAACTTTATGACCTGTGGCTATACTTATAAGAGTAAATCTAATAAGTATAATAAGGTAAAAAACAAACACTACAAGCATTATTACGCCTGCAAATCTTGAAAGTGTTGGTTGCCCATTAACAAATAAACCAATTAAAAGTAAAAGCAAAAGTAACACTGTAGCAAATATTGAATATGGATAATCTCGTTTAATCAAAGATTTAGTAATATTAATAGGTTGAAGCAATGCACAAATACCAACAACTACTAAAAGATTAAAAAAGTTAGAACCAACAACATTACTAACTGCAATTTCATTAGCTCCTTTTAAAGCAGCCGAAATACTAACTGATGTTTCAGGAGCAGATGTACCCATAGCAACTATAGTAAGTCCAATAATGACTGTAGGTACTTTAAATATTTTGGCAACAGAGCTGCTGCCATCAACAAATAAGTCAGCACCCTTAATAAGCAACACAAAGCCTACAACAAGCCAAACATACATCCATATACCAGTCATAGTAAATATTGTTTCATTCACAGTTAATTCCTCCTTAGTAACAAAAAGAGAAGCCTTTATTGTTTTAAGGTATATAATACTCTTAACAAGTACAATAAAGGCTTCTTCTTAAAGTTAACTCCTTTTTTGCACACTATCATAATATAACCATATTTATGATAATGTATAATCTACTTATCCAAAACTATTCAATTAAAAAAATAATTATTATACAAGTATTATATACAAAATTTTCAAAAAAGTCAATGCTTATATTTCAAATACATTAAAAATTATTTACAACTATTGCTTTTAAAGTTAATTTGTGATAACATTTAGTTATACAAATGAGGCTTAAACTTAGGAATGTTGACGAAGGGTGGTTTAAATGGCTGTATTTTTTTATAATATAACTGGTATGGATATATATTACTTCCTTAACTGTTTTTTTGTTTACAGCTTCTTAGGTTGGATATTTGAATGTGTTGTTATGAGTATTACTGAAAAGAAGCCTGTTAATAGAGGTTTTATAAAAGGTCCTTTATGTACTATTTACGGTTTTGGTGCTTTAAGTGTATACTTTATTTTTAAACCCATAGCTGAAAATAAGTTGTTGATATTTTTAACAGGTGCTGTTACAGCAACTATGTTTGAAATATTTGTAGCTCTTTTAATGACAAAACTTTTTGGATATTTTTGGTGGAATTATAATAATAAAAAATTTAATTATAAAGGTGTTATTTGCCTTGAAAGTAGTCTTTGTTGGGGACTTATGTCTATGCTTACTTTTATTGTTTTTCAACCTCTTGTTCAAAGTGTTGTTAATACATACTATTATCGCTATGGTAAAATTAGTGCTGTTGCTATGCTTGCATATTATTGTCTCGACTTTTCTACCAGTTTTTATAAGGCTTATGAAGAAAAAGAAAATAGGCTCGAAAACAATTCCGCAGATTATGCTCAACTTACATTAAAAGATATTGTACATAACGGTAACGATTAATACATTGGGGAATTATGTCAAAATATTAATAAATATTTAAGTTGCAATATTTATTAATATGTAGTACAATGTACAAGGATGATAATGAACGGAAATAAATAAAACTATGAGGAAGTGTTGTTATTTAACATTCCCCCTAGCTTTTTTTGTAACCCTTTTGGGATAGGAGGCTATATATATGAATAAGAATATGTCAGAAACTCAAAAAATTAATGACCTTAAAGAGGCATTAAAAAATGTAGTAATTAGCGATGATACAATTGAAAAATCTGGAGTAAACAAGGTTATATCTGAAGTTTATGAGGCTATGAGAGAAAAAGGTTACAACCCAGTTAATCAGTTTGTTGGTTATATTATATCCGGAGACCCTACTTACATTACTAGCTACAAAGATGCTAGAAAAAAAATGTCCAGAATTGAGCAGGACGAGCTTTTAGAAGAAATTGTTACTTACTATATTGAAAACAATTTATAATCAAACATTTAAATATTTGGTGTAATTTATGCGTATACTAGGATTAGACTTTGGTATGAAAACTATTGGTGTTGCTGTAAGTGACCCTTTAGGTTGGACAGCTCAAGGTGTGGAGATTATAAGACGCCAAGATGAAAAAAATTTAAAAGCAAGCATTGAACGATTAAAGACTATTTGTCAAGAATATAATATTGAACAAATTGTACTTGGCTGTCCTAAAAATATGAACAATACAGAAGGCGAGAGAGTTAAAAAAACTGTCGCCTTTAAAAAACGCATTAAAAAAGAACTTCAGTTACCTGTTAAAATGTGGGATGAAAGACTCTCTACAGTAGCCGCTGAACGAGATTTATTAGAGGCAGATGTTTCAAGAGCCAAAAGAAAGCTTGTTATTGACAAAATGGCAGCAGTATTTATTTTACAAGGGTATCTTGACTCCCTTGCCCAAAAGAACGAGGAGTAATTATGAATAACGATAAGTTAAATATTGATGATTTAAATTTATTTGGTGACAAAGACGAAACTTATGATGTAATTTCTATGGTTGATGACACTGGCAAGGAAACTGATTTCTTTGTTATGGATGGCATTGATATTGGTAAAACCAGATATCTTTTACTTGTTAAAGCTGAAGATTTTGATTTAGACGAGCCTGAAGCCTTTATATTTAAAGAAATAAATGTAACTGGTGATGAGTGCACTTATGAGCCAGTAGAAGATGATAAGGAGTATAACAAGGTTTTACTTCTTTTACAAGACGAAGACTCTGAATATGAAATGAAGTTTTAATTAATAAATTAAATACCCTTAATTTTATAATCTGACTGAAAACATTAGTGACTTTAGTCATAGTATAAATCAGTCATAATACCCTATAAACTACTGAAATATTTTATTAAATAATGTTTTATTGTAAAGTCCCTTTTACAATAATATTATTAATTTAGTATGGAAACTTTAATGGGAATAATAATATTTTACTGCCTTTAGGTACGGATATAAGGGCAGTTTTTTATAATGGCTTTTAAAAAAGACTTAAAGTCTTTTATTGTTGTGCAAAAAAATATTAGAATATCAATATATAAATTATATAACTATATAACTAAAAATTATGGAGGTGGAATTTTTTGTATACAAGAAAATTCAGAAATAATGCAAAGGTTTCTACTGACAACTTAGACGCTATAGTGGCTGAAAACAAAAAGCCTGAAAGCAAAAAGGTTGAAGGAAGAAAGCCTGACAGAAAATCTACTGAAAGGAAAACTCCTGCTAGAAGAAACCCTAGACCTACTTCTAAACTTAAAGTTATTCCTTTAGGCGGCTTACACGAAGTTGGAAAAAATATCACAGCTTTTGAGTATGAGGACGAAATTTTAATTGTAGACTGTGGTGTTGCTTTCCCAGAAGATGATATGTTAGGTATTGACCTTGTAATACCAGACTTTTCTTACTTAGTTAAAAATAAGGATAAAATATTAGGTGTTGTTATTACTCACGGTCACGAGGACCATATTGGTTCTTTGCCATATTTCTTAAAAGAAATCAATGTTCCTATTTATGGTACTAAACTTACCATTGGACTTATTGAAACTAAACTTAAAGAACACAATATTTTAAGCAGTGTTGAAAGACACAATGTAAATGCAGGGGAAACTATTAAACTTGGTAAAAATTTTAAGGTTGAGTTTATTCGTTCTACACATTCTATTGCTGATAGTGTTGCTCTTGCTATTACTACTCCTGTTGGTGTAGTTGTTCATACCGGTGACTTTAAAATTGACTTTACTCCTATTCAAGGTAATATGATAGATTTACAGAGATTTGCTGAACTTGGTAAAAAGGGTGTTCTTCTCCTTATGTGTGAAAGTACAAATGTCGAAAGACCAGGTTACACTATGAGCGAGCGTTCTGTTGGTGGTATTATTGACAAAATATTTGATGATAGTTCAGACCAAAGAATAATGGTTGCTACTTTCTCATCTAATATTGATAGAATTCAGCAAATAGTTAATTCAGCTGTTTCTCACAAGCGAAAAGTTGCTTTCATTGGCAGAAGTATGACTAATGTTGTTAAAACTGCCAGTGAACTGGGTTACCTTGATATTCCTAAAAACACTCTTATTGATGTACAAGAAACCAGAAACTGTGCTGATGGCGAGCTTGTTATTATTACAACAGGCTCACAAGGTGAAACTATGGCTGCCCTTTCAAGAATTGCTCTTGGTGAACATAGACAGATTGAGGTTAAGCCTACTGATAAAATTGTTATTTCAGCTTCACCAATTCCAGGTAATGAAAAAAGTATCTATAAGGTTATTAACGAACTTATTAAAAAGGGTGCAGATGTCATTTATGACGGACTTATGGATGTTCATGTTTCTGGTCACGCTAGACAAGAAGAAATTAAAATTATGCACTCTCTTACTAAGCCAAAGTATTTAATGCCTATTCACGGTGAATACAAAATGCTTCGTTATCATAAAAATCTCGCCTGTGAACTTGGTATGGATAAAAATAATGTTTTTGTTATGGCTAATGGTGATGTACTTGAACTTACTAAAAATAGTGCAAAGCATAATGTAAATGCAGTACCTAGCGGTCAAATATTTGTTGACGGTCTTGGTGTTGGTGATGTAGGCAATATTGTGCTTAGAGATAGACGACATCTTTCTCAAGACGGTCTTATGATTGTTGTTGTTGCTATGGATAAGTATTCAGGTGAAATATTAAGTGGTCCTGACATTATTTCAAGAGGTTTTGTCTATGTTAGAGAAAGCGAAGAACTTATGGAAGATGCTAGAGCTGTGGTTAATGAAGCTCTTGACAAATGTGAAAGAAAGAATATTAATGAGTGGGCTTATATTAAGACACTTATTAAGGATACATTAAGAGATTATTTGTGGCAAAAAACTAAGAGAAGCCCTATGATTCTCCCTATTGTTATGGACATTGAATAAAAAGTTATTTACTATGTTTTGTTTTTTTAAAACTACTGTTTGATTTTTTTAATCAAACAGTAGTTTTTTTAATTTGTATATTTTATTCTTAATTTATTCATATCTAAGAGCTTCTATAGGGTCAAGTCTTGCAGCCTTTCTTGCTGGGTAAACACCAAATATAATACCTATAGCACTTGAAATTGCAACAGCTATAAATATAGACTTAACTGATACAACACTTTTCATCCCAAGAACTAAACCCGCAATATACCCTGAAAGACAGCCTAATATTATACCTATTATACCTCCTATAAATGTTAGTATAATAGCCTCAACTACAAATTGAAACATAATATCCTTATTCCTTGCACCTATTGATTTTCTTATACCTATTTCTCTAGTTCTCTCTGTAACAGTAACCATCATAATATTCATAACACCTATGCCACCAACAACAAGAGAAATAGCAGCTACACCACTTATTAAAAGTGTAACAGTACCTGTAACCTTATTCATAGCCTCAAGCTGTGCTGTAGTAGCTTCACAATTATATTTGTCGCTAGTATCGTGTATTTCATCAAGTTTAGCAACTATAGTTTCACCCAAGGCATCAGTATTGTCTGGGTCTTCTGCTACAAGAGTGATATTGGTAAGTGTTTTGTTATTAAAAAGTCTTTGTGCTGTAGAAATCGGAATAACCATTTCTTCAGGATATTCATTGTCAGAGGCATCAGTTGAAGTAGTATTTGTATCTTCAATAATACCTTTAACAGTATATTTTAAAGAGCCTTTCCAAGTCTTTATTGTTATTTTTTGACCAATAATATTTTGGTCACAGTAGCCAAAAACCTTTTTTGCTGTTGTATCTGTAATTACAACATTTTTAGACTTGTTATCAACATCATTTTGAGTAATATAATTTCCATATAAAAGAGTTGGACTCATAATATCATAATACTCTCCTCCAACACCTGTTATTGATGCTGTATTAGTTTCCTTTGGGTCTAAAAGTTTTACCGAGTAATAGCTTGCAGAATAAGTTGGGCTAATATATTTTACACCCTCAACTTCTTTTAAGCCCTCATAGTCATCAAGAGTAAGAGCATCACTTGAAAACATATTTCTAGGCGAATTACTTCTTAATGATACTGTCATTCTACCTACACCAAGTGAATCAAACTGTTCTGTTATCTGTGCTTGTGAGCCATTTCCTATAGATGTAATTGCAATAACAGCAGCTATACCTATTATTATACCAAGCATAGTAAGAAATGTACGCATTTTATTTGACAATACATTTCTAAAAGCTGACATTATATTTTCACGCAAAGGCATTTACACACCACCTCCAACTATTTTGTGGTTTTCAATTATTTTGTCACTTATTTTATTACCATCTTTAAATGTAACAATTCTTTTTGTATATTCAGCAACATCAGGTTCGTGCGTAACCATAACTATAGTAGCTCCACTTTCATTTAATCTTTGAAAAATATCTATAATTTCAAATGTAGACTTGCTATCCAAGTTACCTGTTGGCTCATCAGCAAGAATAATAGCAGGGTCATTTACAATAGCTCTTGCTATAGCCACTCTTTGTCGTTGACCACCTGACATCTCATTTGGCTTGTGGTACATTCTACCTGAAAGTCCAACCCGATTAAGGGCTTCTGTTGCTTTTTTACATCTTATAGCAGCATCAACACCACCATAAACCATAGGTAATTCCACATTTTCAATAGCATTTAATTTAGGCAAAAGATTAAAACTTTGAAATACAAATCCTATTTTTTTATTTCTTATTTCCGATAATTTTTCATCTTTTAAATTTGACACAACTATACCATCTAATATATATTCTCCACTTGTTGGTTTATCAAGACAGCCTAATATATTCATAAGCGTTGATTTGCCTGAACCAGATGAACCCATTATTGAAACAAATTCACCTTTTTTAACCTCTAGGTCCACCCCCGCCAATGCCTGGACCTCCAGCTCCCCTAGGTTGTAACATTTGGTTAGCCTCTTGACCTTTATCATCTTTATTACCTCCATTTTTACTACTTTCATCTTGACTTTCACTATGTTTAGTAATTTGAGCTTGTTCATATTCTTTATAACTCATACCATCTTTTATGTCCTCACTATTTGACCCTATTATTTTGTCACCTTCATTTAAGCCTGATTTAATCTCTATACTGGAATCGCCCTCATCACCTGTTTCAACAGTTGTCTTTACTATTTTACCATCTTTAACTTTATAAACATACTTTGTATTTGTTTTACCATCTGTTGCAACAGCATTTGAAGATACAGTCAATACATCTTCTTTATTTACCACCATAATTTCAAGGTCAAGATTAAATCCGGGTTTCAAAACACCATCAGGATTATCAACAGAAATTTCAATAGGTACAACAGTTTCTGTACCTGAATTAGTTGATGCATCACTTGCACTTGTTGAAACCTTTGTAACTGTGCCTGTGTATATTTTTCCCTCTAAACCATCAGATGTCATAGTAACCTTTTGACCTAATGCAACTTTAGGAGCATCATATTCTTCAATGTTTGCATTTACAATAAGCTGATTAAGATTAGCTATTTTAACCATTATTGTATTATCTACTACAAGAGAATTTTCATCTACTGGTATTTCTATTACCTTACCATCTACAGGTGTTGTTGCATATTGAACCAGGTCTGCAAGGTCATTCTCAAGGTCTGTGAGATTATCAGCAAGTCCTTGATTTGTAAGTAACTGTTGTTCATACTTTATTTTTGTTGACTTGTCAGAAAGAGGATTTTTAGCTATTGCTAGTTCTTGTTGTGCTTGTTTTAACTCATTTTGAGCTGCCGTAATTGTAAGTTTTTTATTATCTCTTTCTTTGACTGTGTCATTATATGTATTTTGTGCGTCTGTATACGTAGATTGAGCTTTTTCAACAGATACTTTTGATTCTTCATAACTATTCTCAGCCTTTTCCAATGCAGTAACATAAGTATCATATTCTGACTGACTTACACCACCTACAGAAAGTAACTGACTATATGTGTTTTCATCTTTTTGTGCTTGTTCTAAGTCCCTCTGTGCTTGATTAAGGTTTCTCTCTGCTGTTTCAACATCTTTTTGAGCATTGTTAATTGTTGTCTGTTGTGAAGAAAGCTTAGTAGCATAAGAGTCATAAGTTGTTTGTGCTTCTTTTATTGTTTTCTGCTGTGTAAATATAGCATTTTCCAGCTTTGTTATTTCAGCAGTTGTCTTAGACTTAGTAATAGATTCAAGTGCAAGCTTACCATTTTCTATTTCTCTTTTCGCATTCCTTATTTTACTTTCAATCTCAGTCTTGGTATCTTTAACATCATACTCAACAACATTTTGACCCGCTTTTACAGTATCACCTTCTTCAACAAGAAATTTCTTTATCTTGTATCCGTCAGCCTCACCATAAATATTTGTTTCATTTTCAAGGGCAACAGTACCACTTGCCGTAACAGTTTCTTGAATACTACCATTTTTAACATCTTCAATAAGAGAATTTTCCATTTTTGCATTGTCAGGGGTTTTAGACTTTTTTAATTGTTTGTATACAATTGTAGCACCTAAAGCTATAATTAGAGCCATACATATTGCTATAATTTTGCTTTTACTGCCAATAGTTTTGTCTTTCGCTCCTTTTATTAATTTATTAAATATACTCAATTTATTCACTCCTATATTTTTTATTTTTTACAGTATATAATTTCTAAATTAAGAAATAATTAGTGTAAAATTAATTTTAGATTAAATAATATAACAAATAAGTACAACACTACTTAAAATCTTTACAAAAAAATAAAGCCTTTAAGTGGCTTGAATATAGTAATATATATATAACTATTATAGTAATGAAATATCAAAATCTATAAGAAAAACAGCAAAGCAATATGTATATAAACTGTAAGGCGAATATTAATTTCAATAAAAAATGCTTAATTAAATTTTATAATTTCATATTAGCCGTTAATTTTTGTAAATAAAAAGACTGAAGTAAAAACAACAGTCTTTTAACCAATATTTTTTATTATAAAATATCAAAACAATCTCCAAATGCCTAAACCAACAATAATTAAAGCACAAATATATCCAAGACAAAAAAATTTACAAACAAAAATACCTACACCTATGCCAATAATAAACATAGCCAGCAAAAATTTGCTAACATTACAAAATTTCACAAAACCACCCCAATATGAGTTTATGCAAAAAATATTAATCTCTTGACATAATTAATATAAGCACACCTTCACCAACAGAAATTGTTGCTACATCTCCATTCATAACATTACTGACCCCAAGTGAATGACCTATTTCCATTGTTGCATTAGTAAGAGCATATTCAAGATTTTTAGTAGTTATACCCTTTACCTCTGTTGTTAAAGGAATAAGTGAAACTGTCTGTCCCTTTTCACCTACAATATCTATACTATCTTCAACAAGGGTAATTATGTTATGTTCATCAAGAAGGCAAGTCCTTATACCTAATCTAACAGGTCTTAAAAGAATATGTACATTAGCTAAACTATGGTCAAATCTTCTGCCTAAACCACCAACAATGTAAATCTCTGTTGAATTTTTGTCAATAGCCATATTAATAGCTATTTCCATATCTGTTTCATTTTTCTTAACAGGAAATTTTTCTTTCAGAACACCTAAGTTTTCAAAAAACTCTGCATCTTCCTTATTAGCTGAATCAAAATCACCAACCATAATATTGGGCATTATCATCATCGCTCTACAATGTTTAACTCCACCATCACAAGCAATTATATAGGCTTGGTCAAAGTATTCTCTAATTATATCGTAATTGTTTATTTCTCCATTGCCGATTATTATTGTTTTCATAAGATACCTCGCTTAAATAAGCAATAATATAGATAATATGTAATAATAAAACCATTACTAATTACTCTTATAGCAATTGTGATTTTATATGTTAATAATTATCTATTGATTGTACTTGCTCATTATTTCATTAAACTGCTGTATTCTATGTGCAGTATCATCTTTACCAAAAATAGCAGAGCCTGCTACAATAACATTTGCACCTGCATCAAGAGGACGATTTAAATTATTTAAATTAATACCTCCATCTATTTCAATATCATAATTAAGTCCATTATTAGCCTTATATTCAGCAAGTCCCTCTACATTTTCAAGAGTAGATTCAATAAAACTCTGACCGCCAAAACCTGGTTCTACACTCATAACAAGAAACATATCTACATACTCTGCAAGAGAAAGAACCTCTTTATAGCTTGTATTTGGCTTAATTGTTACTGCTGATTTTTTACCTAAATCCTTAATTTTTTTAAGAACCGGCACACAATTCTCTGTTGCTTCATAGTGAATATTAATAATATCTGCACCTGCCTCTGCAAAAGCATCAATATACCTTTCAGGCTTAACAATCATTAAATGAACATCAAGAACTAAATCTGTAATTTTTCTAATACTCTTTACAACTGGTACACCAATTGAAATGTTAGGGACAAACATACCGTCCATAACATCAATATGAAGATATGGCACATTGTTATCCTCACAAATCTTAATCTCTCTATCAAGCTTAGTAAAATCAGCAGAAAGCAATGATGGTGATAATAAATAATTCATAATTTTCTCCTTTGTATACAAAACTTTAGCGTTTCTTTAATTCGTTATATAAATACAAAAATCTATCGTATCTTTCCTGTGAAATTTCTTCTCCTATATGTGCCTTAACAGCACAATCAGGCTCTGCAATATGGGCACAATCTATAAATCTACATTGTCCTAAATATGGCTCAAATTCTCTAAAATAATGCTGTAATTCAGTATAATCCATAAAGTCAAGAGAAAGTGAAGTAAAACCAGGTGAGTCTACAATATAGTTATCGTTATCCATATTTAAAAGCTCAACTTGTCTTGTTGTATGTTTTCCTCTCTCTATTTTTTTACTTATTTCTCCTGTTTGTCTATTGCTTTCTGGTACGAGAGAATTAATAAGACTTGACTTACCTACTCCTGATGGTCCAGCAAATACTGTAACTCCTTTAATAAGATTCCTTAAATCCTCTATACCTTTATTCACCTTTGCCGACACAAAGACTACAGAATATAAAGGTTCATAAATAGCCTTAAAATCCTCTATTTCCTTATTATCAACAAGGTCTGACTTATTAATACAAATAACAATGTTTGGTATGTGTTGAGTTTCTGCTAAAATAAGAAATCTATCTAACAAATCCCTATTAATATCCGGACTTGCAGCCGCAAATGTAATAACTGCTGTATCAATATTAGCAACTCTTGGTCTTATAAGTGAATTTTTTCTCTTTTCTATTGTGTCTAAAGCACCTTTTTTATTAGCTTCATCAAGGACTGTAAATGTTACAAAATCACCTACTGTAGGCGTTATTTTAGCCTTTCTAAAACGACCTCTGGCGCTACATTCATATATGGAGTTATTGGCAGCCACATAATAAAGGCCACCTACTCCTCGTATTATTCTTCCTATCATAATTATTTAGTCACTGTACTTACTACTTTACCATTAATTGTAACTGTGTATGTTGTGTTACCATCTGACTTATCTGGAACAGTAAATGGAAAATCAGTTTTGCCAACAGATTTTTCCCAAATTACTTCTTCGCTGCCATTTTTCTTAGCTGTTACTTTAACATTATTTGTATCAGCAAGAGATGAAGTATCTGATGGATTAACAACTATATCAACCTGTTTTGTAGGTGTTTGATCTACTGGAGCTGTTGTTACCTGTTCAACTGGAGCTACTGTTGTATGCTCTGTATTATTTTCTGTCTTAGGTTCTTCAATATCAATTATAGCTGGTACTGTAGCTGTATTACTATCCTCATTTGTTGCACCTATATGTTCACCACGACAAATAGTAATTGCTACTTGGCTACCAGTCTGAACCATTGTGTCAGCGGCTATACCTTGGTCAATAACACTACCTACAGGAACTGTATCGCTATAGCCATCAATAAACTTAGCCTCAAGACCTAAATCTTCAAGCATAAGAGAAGCCTCCTCCTGGGTTTTAAGTTTAAGGTCGGGCATTTTAACTTCCTCGCTGTCTGAACCTTGACTAACCTTGACATCAATCTTAGTATCAGCACCAACCATTTCACCATCTTCCGGTGACTGTTCTGTAACCTCTCCAATAGGTTTGTCACTAGTTACATATTCAACATTACCTATTTCAAGTCCCATTTCTGCAAGTGCCTCTTCTGCCTTAGACTTACGCATACCTACAATATTTGGTACTTGAATATCACCTGCACCAGAACTAACATAGAGAACAATAGTATCACCTTTATTAACTCTTTCTCCCTTTTCAGGTGTCTGTTGAGCAACATCTCCAGCATCTACATCAGCCTTGTAAATATCCTTTCGCTCAACAGTTAGACCCTTTTTCTCAGCCTTTAAACACGCCTTTTCATAAGCCATACCTACAAAATTAGGCACTTTAATTGTATCACCATATATTGTCTTTGTAAGCATAGAACCACCAACAGTAATAAGAAGTATAATAAGAATACCTGTTATAACAGCAATAATTATTACATTTCTTTCTTTCTTCTTTATTTCTATGCTTTCCTCATCTTCTATATCATTGTCATTATTATAGTCATTGTCATCATCGTCTATTACTGGTACAACCTTTTTAATTGGCTTAATATTGTTATTAGCAGTTGGCTTTGCTTTGCCCTCCAAAGCAATTTTTAATGCCTCATACATTGCTCTGGCATTTTGGTATCTATTCTTTGGCTCTTTAGCACAAGCCTTTTTTATAATCTCTATAATCTCTTGTGAAACATTAGGATTAATGTTCCTCGGGTCAGGTATAGGGGCTTTAATATGCTTCATTGCTAAATCAAGGGCTGAATTGCCTTCAAAGGGAATAGTACCTGTAACCATTTGATAAAGGACTATACCTAAAGAATAAAGGTCACTTCTTTGGTCTACATCATCACCCTTAGCCTGTTCTGGAGAGAAATAATGTACAGACCCCATATAATCTCCTTGTGTAGTTTCCACACTATTTGCCTTAGCAATACCAAAGTCTGTTACTTTAGCTACAAGTTTGCCACCAATTTTAGTAAGAAGTATATTTTCTGGCTTAATATCTCTATGAATTACTCCGTGGGCGTGGGCATTTTCAAGACCTGCTGCTATTTGCATAGCTAAATCACAGGCAAGTTCATTATCCAAAGGAGCTTTTTTATAAATAAGCTCATTTAGGGTAAAGCCATCTATATATTCCATAACAATATAATAAATATCACCATCATTGCCAACATCATAGACATTGACAATGTTAGTGTGGGCAAGCTGTGCAGCAGCTCTTGCCTCTGTGTTAAAACGCTTAATAAAGCCTTTGTCCTCTATATAATCAGACTTTAAAACCTTAAAGGTTACATCTCTACCAAGTTTTAAATCATTTGCCTTATAGACAATTGCCATACCACCTCTGCCTAAGGTTTCTACAATTTTATATCTGTCACTTATAACTTGACCTTTTTCAAGCTGCATAAACTCACCTCCTTAAATGTCAATAATAATAACGGAAATGTTGTCAAATCCACCATTTTTCTTGGCTGCCTCAACAAGCATAGATGCTCTATCCTCCAAAGAAAAACCACCTGCTGATGCTATGTTGCAAATTTCATCATCTTCAAGCATTGTACTTAAGCCATCACTACAAATAAGTATAATATCATTTTCTTTAACTTTCACAATAAGTCCATCTGTAACAACTGAACTATCAGTACCAACAGCTCTAGTAATACAGTTACGCTGAGGATGATTTCTAGCTTCCTCCTCTGTAATCTGTCCAGCCCTAACCATTTCTGCAACAAGAGAATGGTCATTTGTTACTTGCTCAATTTTGCCGTCTGAAATTTTGTAAAGTCTTGAATCACCTACATGAGCTACATACATATTGTTTCCAACTACTGTAGCTCCAATTATTGTTGTACCCATTTCTGAATATTCTTCGTAGGTTCTGCCTAATTTATAAACAGCATCATTAGCCATATTAACTGCACCAATAATCATATCTAAAGGTTCATCAGTACTATCTGGTTGGTATTTATTTAGATATGCAAGAAAAGCCTCTATAGCTGTATTACTTGCTACCTGTCCCGCTCTGTGACCACCCATACCGTCAGCAACAATATATAAGTTGTCCAGCTTTCCTACCGGTTCATTGGATACATATATAGAGTCCTCATTTTTGGGACGCACACAACCAATATCAGTTCTGCCATAGCCTAACATATTTAATCCTCCTTATGTGGGATAGTTGTAAAGTCCTATTCTAAAAGTACTACATTTAATAGACCTTATTAGTCATCAAAAGCTGACTACTCCTCAGATTTCCCATAAATACTTTTGTAAAACCTAAAAGTGGAGTTTAATTTATATTTAGAATATTTACTCAACTTTTCCACGATTTTTATAGCTTTTTCTTAACTGTCCACAAGCAGCATTTATATCACTACCCAGCTTTCGTCTAACTGTTGTTTCAATACCCAGTTCTCTCAAAAGAGAAGCAAAGCTATTTATGTTTTCTTCTGTACTTCTTATATAATTATTTTCTTTAACATCATTAACCGGTATAAGATTAATATGGCACATTATACCCTTAAGGCGTGATGCCAACTCTCTTGCACAATCGCTACTATCATTGACCCCCTTAATAAGGGCATATTCAAATGTTACTCTTCTTTTAGTAGTGTCAGCATAATACTTAGCTGCTTTAATGAGAGAATCAATGTCATATCGTTTTGCAACAGGCATTGTATTTTGCCTAATTTCATTATTTGGTGCGTGTAGAGATATTGCAAGAGTTATTTGTAAATTTTCCTTTGCCAAATCATATATTTTATCTACAAGTCCGCAAGTAGAAAGAGTTATATGTCTATGGCTTAAATTGTTACCTTCTTTAGAATGAATTATCTCCAAAAAATCTATAACATTATCATAATTGTCAAGAGGTTCTCCACTACCCATAATAACAACATTAGATACTCTTTCACCAATATCACGCTGTATTTCATATATTTGTGCTACCATTTCGCCAGGTAAAAGATTTCTCTCTAATCCATCTACTGTTGATGCACAAAATGTACAACCCATTCGGCAACCGGCTTGGGAAGATATACATACTGCGTTGCCATAAGAATAACGCATTAAAACACTTTCAATAACTATATCATCACCTATATCAAAAAGATATTTACTTGTGTTATCTTCCTTTGAAACCAGCTTTTCTACAATTTTTATATTTTTGATAATATAATTTTCTTTTAACTTTTCCCTTAATGCCTTAGACAAATTGGTCATTTCATCAAATGAAGTTACCTGTTTTTGATGAAGCCAACTAAATATTTGCTTTGCTCTAAAGGATTTTTCCCCCATATTAGCAAGCTCATCACTTAGTTTAGGCAAAGTAAGAGAGCGTAGGTCAATTTTATCCATTTTTTCTCATCCTTGCTATAAAAAATCCATCTGTTCCATACTCAAAAGGCAAAAGCTGTATATATCCCTTTGAAATAGTATTGCTTTTTACCCTATTAGGTATATAATCTACAAGACTTTCAAGAGAAAATCCATATTCACTACAAAACCAATTAACATTATCTATATTTTCCTTTGGTGATATAGTACAAGTTGAATAAACAAGAACTCCACCATCTTTAACAATATTAGCTGATGCTTTTAAAATATCTCTCTGTATTAAAACAAGGTCATCTATATCTGACATTGACTTGTTATACTTAATATCAGGCTTTTTGCGTAAAAGTCCAAGACCAGAGCAAGGTGCATCAACTAAAACATAGTCTGCTTTAGTTTCATTATCTGCCTTAGAGGCATCTTTAAGCTCAGGCTTAACAGAAGTAAGTCCTAATCTCTTAGCACCGTCACTAATAAGATTAAGTTTGTGGTCATAAACATCTCTTGAATAAACTGTACCTGTGTTATTCATAAACTCAGCTATTGCAAAGGTTTTGCCACCAGGTGCGGCACATACATCAGCTACAACTGAATTAGGTTCAGGTGAAAGAGCATAAACCGAAAGCATAGAGCTTTCATCCATTATATGAAATAAACCTTCATTATAGCACTTACTTTCTGAAATATTATGAGTTCTATAAATATACAAGCTATTATTAAGTAATGTATCACCATCAACAGCTATGCCCTCGCTACTAAGCCTATCCTTTAATGTCTTTTTATCTGTCTTAACAGTATTGACACAAATAGAAATTCGTGGAGGATTAGCAAAAGATTTACAAGTATTTTCAAGGTCACTATAAGTCATTGACTCTGACCAATATTTAATAAGCCAATCAGGATAAGAATACTTTACAGCAAGAGCTTTTAACTTATCCTTTGGATAATCTATGTTATGCTTTTCTCTTGCTATAGTTCTTAAAACCCCATTAACAAAACCTGAAAGTGTTTGAAAATGTCGTTTTTTGGCAAGTATAACAGCCTCATTACAAGCAGCAGATACAGGAATTTTATCCATATAAAGTATTTGATAAGCACCTATTCTTAAGTTATTAAGAATAAATGGCTTCATTTTATTGGTTTTAGTTTTTGAAAACTTATTTATAACATAGTCTATATTAATAAGATTTCTTAAAGTCCCATTGACAAGCTCTGTAACAAAAGCTTTTTGAACAGATGTAAGCTCTGTATGGGTATTTAGTGTTTTTCTGAGAATAATATTGTTGTAAGCTCCCTCTTGAAATATATCCATTAATATAAAAAGGGCTATTTCTCGTTCTTTCATAAATTTTATCTCCAAAATACCTTTTAATTTTCTTTAAACTGTTGTATAATTGATATATAATAATCTAACTTATATGATAACACATTTCTGCAAAATAAAAAAGTATTTTTTTAAAGGAGTTTAAAATGTTTAGAACAATTAAATGGTATGTTAAGTTTATAGGCTCACTTATAATAAAAAAGCCTTATTTAAAAAAGGCTGACAAGCTCCTTGCTGATGGTAAAAATAATGAATATGAAAAATTTGTAACTGAAAATGTTACTAGCTGGGCAATGAAAAGAATGAAAGATTCTGGTGCAAATGTTGTAGTACACGGTATTGAAAACTTGCCTAAAAATGGCAGTATGTTATTTGTATCTAACCACCAAAGTAACTTTGACATATTGCTTTTGCTTTCATACTTACCTGTCGCTAAAGGATTTGTAGCTAAGGTAGAGCTTGCTAAGTTTCCTTTTGTAAATGAATGGATGAAAAGAATACACTGTTTATTTATGGATAGAGGTGATATTAAACAATCTGCTCAAATAATAATTGAGGGTATTAAACAGCTTAAAAATGGCATAAATATGGTTATTTTTCCAGAAGGTACAAGAAGTAAAACTGGAGAATTAGGCGAGTTTAAAGCTGGTAGTTTTAAATTAGCAATTAAAAGCAAAAGACCTCTTGTTCCAATTACTATTGACGGTACAAGAAATATTATGGAAGCTAACAACTACAAAATAAAAGCTGAAACTGTGAATTTATATATTCATAAGCCTATTGACACAACAGAACTAAGTAAAGAGGATATAGCTCAACTTCCTGAAAAAGTTAAAGCTATTATAAACTCAGAATTAAGTAAATAATTAAAACACAAAGAAAGAGAGGTTATTTATATGAAAAAGGAAAGATTATTAATTTTAAAAATGGTAAACGAGGGTAAAATTACTGTTGATGATGCTGTAAAATTGCTTGACAGCATAAAAAAGGAAAGCATTATAGATGCTGGTAATGTAATTGATAGTGTAAAAGAAAAAGTAACTGATTTTGTTGATGATGCTAAACCTGTTGTTAAAAAATATGCTACAAAAGCTATGGAAATAGGTGAAGATGTTTATCATAAAGGTAAAGCTAAAATGGGTGAGTACAAGCGTAAAGTAAAAGAAGACGACATAATTGATGAAGTGCCTGAAGCTAGTAAAATTGACAATGAAAATGTTGATGAAAGCACAAATGACAAAGAGTAATATTTAATCAAAAAAGGACGCCCATTGGGGCCGTCCTTTTTGCTGTAGATAAAATCGACAGTATTAAATTTTTGCAATAATACTTTACTTTAATTGCAAGTTCTTCTAATTATTTTCAATATAATTAGAAGAATTACGATATTTGTTATAAAACATTGTTCTTAAAAGATAGTTTAAGTCCTTAAAGCTACTACAATTATAAAGATACTTGCCAACCATAATATCATTATAGAATGAATGATTATATATAACATAAATCTCTTTAACATAATGAACATACAGCAATTCAGCATCATTTTTCGGAATAGTTTCTAAAACTTTAAACACTCTTCTTCTATCTACTGATTCCTCCTCAATAGACTTAAATCCCGTAATTCTTCTATTGTTGCTCATTGCAATATCTCTTTTTCTTAAAGCATTAATTTCTGTTTTTACATAATTTTTAAGGCTCTCTGAAACATCAGCAAAATTATAAGGTTCTACAAAATTATCAGAAAAAGGCAATCCTTTATTTGTTACTGTATAATTATTAGATATATCTGTTATATTTACACCCGACTTAAAAATTATCTCTGTATCCTTTGGTATTGTAACTATAATGTTATCAAATGTTACATCTTTTCTTGCATTTTCATAAAATTTGTTATGAATAGTGTATTTAGCTAAAGGCTTAAGTTCATTTGAATACTTTGTAAACTTGTAATAAGCGAAATAACCAACCGGCTCATCATTAGCAACACTTACTTTATAAGACTTGCCTGCGGTAACTAATTTATCTGAAGGCATATATCCATCACCTGTAACATCAATATCTATATTAGATATATCTCTTATAGCAATTGCATAACAATTCTCCATATAAACAAAATCATAATTTGAATTTTTATTCTTTTTCTTATCATAATTTGTAAAATTCAAATAGGTATTATATTCAAAATAACGGGATATTGTACAGCTACCTTGATTTTTAGGCAAGGAGTCATCAAGAAAACTATAATATTCATTATTTTCAAAATAATGTGGATAAATATAATCTGACTCTATACCATAACTCAACTTTCTGTTTTTAACAAATTCTGCTTTTTCACCCTTTTGGTTATCATAAACACCTACAAAAGCCGGCTTGCTCTTATCCTTTTGTATAAAAATATAAGCATTAGCAGGCAAATCATAGCCTATTTTGTAAACCTGATTTTCATACTTTGTAACTGTGGTATCTGCATAAGTAGGTACAACAGCAATAAGCATAACAAATGCCATAAAAAACGACAACAACGACTTAATTTTCATAAAAATTGCCCCCTCTTAATTTAAGTATATTTTAATTATAACACATAGTTTGAAATAATACAATAAATATATAAAAACTTTTTATCACTATAAACAAAAAAAGAACCACTGATAAACAGTGGTTCTCTCTATAGTAAATATAAATTACTTAACTACTAAATTAATGTTCTTAAATGTTACATCAGCATTTCTTGTAACAGTAACACCTACGAAATCCTTAGCAGTATTGCTCTTATTAGTATCTACACCTTCAATAGTCTGAGGAGCGTCGTTACCATACTGAACAGTGTAAACACCATTAGTTCTACTTAATTTAAGGTCTACAGTATCACCAGTCTTAGGAGCTGTAGTTGCTACAGGCATAGTTGTTCTATCAAGAGAACCAGCCTTTCTAGTCATAGCTGAGAAAGGAGTAAGTCCAGCTGTAATTTTCTGTGGGAAGCAACCTACACCAACCCAATCTGTTGCAGTACCAAAAGATGAACCTGTAAATACATTATCTCTACAAATAAGACCAAATGCAGTTTGAGACTCTGCAGCATATCTATTAATAACAGCAGTTGCAGTTAATTCAAAGTCCTTATTAGCATCAATTTCATCAAAATACATTACAAAACCGTCACTAGAACCCTGAATCTTACCCTTATTATTATCACAAACTAACTGAACTTCCTTACCAGGAGTAATTTCGTTAATCTGATGATTTGGATGAGAATCTTCAGTTAAAGAATCAGCACCTGTACCAGTACCAAATACAGCACCAGCCCAGTCACCTGATGTGTGCCAAAGTGAACTTGGAACATAAATTGACTCATCAAATGGTGTCCAATTAGGATTTAAGCTCATTGTGTGAGCATCTTCAGCCTTAGGTGGCTCTATACTTGTAATATGAGCAGCTAACTTAGTTAAATCAGCATTACTGCTAGCCTTAATATCCTTAGCCATCATACTAGCTACATAAGAAGCACCGTACTTATTAAGGTGAGTATTGTCAACAGACATTTCAACACCAGCTGCGTGAAGAGCTGCAGCACCAGTAGCACCAGTATCCTTATCTGTTGCCTTCTTACCAGGAGTTAAAGTTTCATAAAGTGACTTAGTATTCTCTAAGTTATCAATAACAGCAACATTTAACTTTTCACCTAAAGCCTTAACAGCAGCAGGATAGTTACCATTATCTGTTATATGAATATCATTATTGCCCCAAACAATAGCACCATTACTTGCATCAACTTTTTCCTGTCTTCTTACTGTAGAAGTACAAAGAATAGGAGTTGCACCAGCATCAAGAGCTACCTTAATATAGTTATCATATAAAGACTTTTCAAAAGAACCTTCTTCTGTATAGTCACCAGCAGTTTTAGCAGGCTTAGTACCTCTATATGAATCTGTCTTTTCATCATTATGACCAAAAGCAATAATAAGGTAGTCACCAGCCTTAATATCACTCTTAAGTTTTGCATAGTTAGCTGTTGCAAGCTCATCAGTTGCACCATTTTCATTTATACCGGCAGCAAAACTCTTAGAGCTTCTACCAGATAAAGCAAGATTTACAATATTTGTATTTTCGTCAAAGTAATCCTTTAACATTGTACCAAAACCAACTCTCTTATAGAAATAAGAAACATCTTCAGTTTCAGCATAGTCACAACCAGTTGAGTCACCTACAACAAAAACATTAACTTGTTCTGTTGATGTATTTGGTTCAGTTGTAGCTTCAGTTGTAGCTTCTGTTGTAGCTTCTGTTGTAGCTTCTGTTGTTACTTCTGGATTAGTATCATCCTTTTCAACAGGGAACTTAAATGAACCATCAAGTACTTTCTGTAAAATTAAAGCTACATCTTCAGAATCAATTATGCCATTACCACTTACATCAGCAAGTCCTACATTAAATCTTTCAACATTATGAGCTAATGCATATTCTAATGTTGCGTTTACATCAGTAATATCAATAACCTTATCGCCATTTACATCGCCCCATACCTTAACTGGAACATTGTAACTATAATGAACAGGATTCCAACCTGCAAGATAAGTATTAACTGTATCGCCAGTTGTTAAATTACTAATAGTTGTTGCATCTTCAACCTGCTTACCAATAGCAGTAGTAAATGCACGATTATAACAAGTATTTTTGTACTCGTTAAAGTCAGCCTTAGCTAATTCACCAGAAGACATTTCTGCCCAACCAGTATTATTAATTAAACCATTAGTTTCGCACTTAACAAAGTAAGTACAAGAGTTCTCACCCCAAGTTCTACCATAGTATCCTAAAGCACCTGATAAACTTGCATCATCCTTAGTAATTTCACAATTTCTAAAGATATATGGGCTAGTCTTAGGAGCTACAATATAGCCAATCTTAGCATTGTTACCATTAGTATCGTTTGGATAAGTCTTGAACTGAAGTTCACAGTTATCAAATATTGCAGTAAATTCACCACAGATATAGTCAACATTACCACCAATTACACAATCCTTAAAATAAGTGTGGTAACCATTATTAGCACTACCATTTCTACCTAATGTATCCTGAGAAGAAAGAATCTTACAATTGTAGGCTTCAATGTTATCAGCCTCAATATAGAAAGAATTTGATCTTTCCTTGTAAGCAAACTCGCCTACAGGAGCACCCTTAGTTCTTTCTGGCATATTGATACCTTCAACACCATCTTCAATTTCCTTATCAGTTACTTCATAGTTAAATGTATTTAAGAAAGTAGTATCTTCAGCAATAAAGTTGTTACCTCTTATAATAGCAACACCACCCCAAAGGTTACCACTTGCTTCTGTCTTAGAATACTTATCATAGAAAAGTCTTTCATTAAATAAGCCATCACTACCTACTGAGTAGTACTTATAAGTCTGACCATAGTACCAAGAAATAGTATGACCATTACCCTTTAATGTAATGTAAGGAGCATCAAATACAATCTGTTCCTGAATATCATCAGTTAATTCAATAGTCATTCTACCTTCTTCGCCTTCTGGTCTATCACCCATATTTCTAATATAAGCAACAGCTGACTTTAATGTTGGGAATTCTGCACTAGGAACACTAATAGTAGTCTTAGAAGCATCAAAGTTAGTTACATCCTCAACAGTAATCCAGTAAAGGTAAGTTGTAGCTGAACCCTTTGCATTAATAGTTACAGAAGTATCTGTACCATTAGTTATGTAAGAATTAGTAACAGGGCTAGCTGCACTACTTGAAGAATCTGCAGTTACTTCATTCTCGCCATTAATATCCCAAGTACCTGAATACCAACCAGCAACAGTAATTTTCTGCTTACCAGTTACAGGAACTGTAATAGAAGAACCTTCAAGTAACTTAACAGAAGTTGAGTTATTAGGAGTTACATTATTTAAAGTTAAAGCAGTACTTCCAGCAGCAACTTCTTCTGGAATAACATACTTATCCTTAACTAATGACTCAAGATAAACATCATTATTTGCAGTTTCAGTTTCTGGAACAGCAACTCTATCAGCTGTAAATACTTTATCTGATGTTATTGTAGTCTTGTAGTCGCCAGGCTTAAGAACTACACTGTAAGCACCATCTTTAATAGTACCTTCAACAGCACTACCATTAACAGTATTTGAAAATTCAATCTTAGTTACAGAAGCAACAGCATCTGCATCACCAATAAACTTACCACTAAGTGTTACATCAGGAATTACAGTTAAATCAATAGTAATAGGTCCATTGTCAACTGCCTTGAATGTATCAGAACCATTAACAAGAGCTCTTGCACCACCATCACTAGTAGTAAGCTTGTAAGTATGGTTCTTTGCAAGTTCTACAGAACTAGTTGACTTATCAATCTTAGCAGCCTCAATTCCTAAAGCCACATCAGTTAATGTAATAACTACATTGTCATAGTTATATTTACCATCTTCATTCCATGGATTAAGAGCAACATTAACATTTTCATCAACGATGAATTCAACACCAGCAAAACCACAGTTGTTAGTCTTACCTGTTGTTGAAAGAACATAAGTATGACCTGCCTCTGCCTTAAAAGCATAGAACTCAGCACCAGCTGCTGAATCCATAGTTGTTACAGGAGCTGTAGTAGGGTCAGTAAAATCAGATACTCTTAAGAAAGAGCTAGAGAAGAAGTAGCAAGTAAATGTACCAGTTACACTAGGTGTAAATACAAGTGAAGAACCTGCATCTGGAACCTTTGTAAATGCATTACATTCTTTAGGTCTGTTACCAGCCTTGTAAGCATTTGCAACTCTGTCACCTCTATTAAGATTCTGGAAATTAGCATTATCAGGCACAGTATAATCTTCACCCTTAAGACCAGGTACTAATCTAAGAATACCATTAGTAAGTTTATAATTACCAGCCTTTACACCTTTACCAGTTTCAATATCAACTGCAAAGTCATCAAACCAGAATGTATCAGCACCAACTTCAACAGCTGAATCATCTACTGATTGTTCTGTTGTGGCTTCTGATACAGCAACTGTAGTTGTTTCACTTGAAACTTCAACAACAGTTGTAGTTTCTGTTGGAGTTTCTACTGAATCACCAGAAGCAACTACTTCAGGCTTAACTCCACCATCAGTTATATCCGCACTAGCAAACATAACATTAGATAACATACAAGAAACTAACATTACAAATGCAATAATACGGCTAACTGTTCTTTTAGAACCATCTTTCATGTTCAAATTCCTCCTTTAAAAATATATTAGGTTTCCCCTAGATTTGAGTTTAATAAAAATATCTATTTTCATATAGCTAAAACTAAATATTTTACTAAACTACAACTTAGATTAATTATACCATATTGTGGATTTTTTTCAACTAATTTTTATGTAAAAACTTGTAATTTAGTTAATTTTCACAAAAAACATATATATTTTTATATAAAAGCCACAAAAAAGGAACTCCATAAAATGGAGTTCCTTTATATGCACAATAGCTATTTATTTGTTTAAAGTAATCAGTTAATCTTTAAATTTATTAAGATTTAACTATGCTCTTTTATTGTTAACAAATTCAAGTGCATAATCATAAACCTTAGACATCATAACTGCCATTTCAGCTCTGTTAATGTAGTTCTTTGGTAATAAAGTACCATCAGTATTACCATTCATAATACCCTTATCAGTTAAATAAGCTACATAAGGAGCTGACCACCAAGAAATGTTAGCAACATCAGAGTACTTATTATTTATGCTCTGGTCAACACTAGTTACATCATTGCCTAACCATTCAAATGACTTAGCAATAAGAACTGCCATTTCTTCTCTTGTACAATACTGCTCTGGCTTATAATTGTTGTCACCATAACCAGAAAGGATACCAGCATTGTAACCAACAATAAGGTCATTGTAGTAGTATTTGCTTGAATCAACATTATCAGCAAAGTTCTTAGCAGTTGATGATACCTTAATGCCAAGAGTCTTGTTAATTAAGATAGCAAAGTCACCTCTCTTGCAAGGGAGAGCAGGTCCATAACTACCATCTGCTATACCAGAGATAATACCTAATTCAGCTAACTTATTAATAGAATCCTTAGCCCAAGGATAGTTTTCAATATCATTAAAGCCCTTGAAGTTTTCATCCTTATTAGTTGGAGGATTAATTGAAATACCATTATCAGGATCTATAACAACAGGCTTATCATCCTTAGATGGAATATCAATATTACCTGTAGTTGCTTCTGTAGTTGTTTCTACAGTAGTAGTTGTTGTAGTAGCTTTGTGGCTTGAACCACCG
>UMFG01024215.1_pt1 | contig 26847 bp, 19 predicted proteins | sample 1964961 | NCBI WGS metagenome assembly UMFG01 (sample SAMEA4836041, study PRJEB28245) | human gut metagenome | biome: gut microbiome; material: fecal sample | place: Denmark | collected 2008
CCAGAATCATCGCCTCCCCCATCGTCGAGCAGGCGCCGTAAAGCCCGAAAAACGGGATATCAAACGACTCCACACCAAACGAGGTCGCCACAATCTGTCCCAACAGGTCTCCCGCAAACATGCAATTCACATCCGCCGCCTGTCTGCCCGCCTTATCCAGACATTTCTGCACCGTCTGGCGCTGCAATTCACTCTCCGCCTCCTCCCACGACTTTTTCCCAAACGTCGGATCCGGCTCCACCCGGTCAAAAAAACTTGCCAGCGGTCCCTCGCCTTCCGTCTGCCCCACGATCGATGCCGCCGATGTGATGATGGGCGGATGCTCAAACTGGATGCTTGATTTACCTGCCTGCATAAAACTCCTCCTGAAACATAAAACATTGTCAAAAATATACTGTTCAAACTTTCGCTACAATCTCAGTATTTACACAAACATACATTTTTATGTTTTCTAGTAATCTGCATTCCTCGCAGGCTTCATTCACCCGTTTTTACCATATTATTAATACTGCACCGCCGCCAGTTTCTCTCTCAGCTCCTGCGGGTCCTGGGACGCATCGACTGCCGTCTGCGGTGTGATCACGCCCTCTTTCGCCATACGGATCAGAAAATTATCCATCGTAATAGAGCCCTCTTTTGCACTAGAAAGCAGATAGCTCTGCATCTGCGGTGTTTTTCCATCACGGATCAGATTCCGGATCGCCGGCGTGAGCATCATAAGCTCACAAGCTGCCGCCCTGCCCTGGCCGCCCGCCCTCGGCACCAGCTGCTGTGACAGCACCGCCCGCAGCGTCATCGAGAGCTGCATCCGGATCTGCGGCTGTTTATCCTCTGGAAAAACACCCACAATCCGGTCAATGCTGTCGATTGCCGAATTGGTATGAATGGTGGAAAAAACAAGATGTCCCGTCTCCGCCGCCATCAGCGCCGTCTCGATCGTCGCCGGATCACGCATCTCTCCAATCAGAATGACATCCGGGTCCTCACGGAGCGCCGCATAAAGCCCCTTATCATAGCTCTCTACGTCCACGCCCACCTCGCGCTGGTTGATGATCGCCTGCGCCGGTTCATAGACATACTCGATCGGGTCTTCCAGCGTAATCATATGGAGTGGACGATTCTGGTTGATCTCATTTAAAATTGCCGCCAGCGTCGTTGACTTGCCGCTTCCCGTCTCGCCGGTTACCAGAATAATGCCTTTATTCCAGCTTGAAAACTGATTCACTGCTTCCGGAAGCCCCAGTTCCGACAGGTTCGGAATCGTACTGCCCAGAAGACGGATCGCCGCAGAGAGCGCTCCCTGCTGCCGGAACAGATTCACACGGAGACGCCGTCCCGCAAACGAAGCACTAAAATCCAGCTGTCCGATCGCCTCGATCTGATCTGCCGCATTGCCTGCCAGCTGGCGTCCATATTCCTCACAATCCTCACGCGTCAGCCCGCCATCCGTCAGCGTCTCGATTCTGCCGTCAATTCTGCATTTTGGCGGCAGCCCTGCAATCAGATGCACATCCGATGCCCTTTTTTCAGCTGCCAGCGCGATTAATTCCTCGATTCCATACATACCATCTGTCTCCTCTTCTCTTTCTGCACCATTTACAGTGCCAGCAGCGTCCGGATCACCTCGTCTACCGTCGAAACACCCTCTTCTACCAGCTTCTGCGCGTGTTCCAGCATCGGAACATACTGGCTCGCTCTTCTGGCTGCCTCTAAGAAACGTGTCCGGTCAGCTCCTTCCAGAATGCACCGGCGCAGCTCCTCCTGAATCAGCATTACCTCAAACACACCGATTCTGCCCCGGTATCCCGAATGGAAGCACTGATCGCATCCGGCTCCCTGCCAGTATAATTTTCCAGGGTTCTCCGGGATTCCTGCCATCTCAAGCGCTTTTTTCGGCGGCTGAATCTGGGTTTTGCAGTTCGAACAGATTTTCCTCAGCAGCCGCTGGGAAATAACGCCTCGCAGTCCCGCCGCAATCAGGTATGGCGCCACGCCCATATCTCGCAGACGGTCAATCGCCGAGATCGCATCTTCCGTATGAATCGTGGTGATAACGAGATGTCCCGTCATTGCCGCACGCATCGCGATCTCTGCCGTCTCACCGTCACGGATCTCGCCGACGCAGATGATATCCGGATCCTGACGCAGAACTGAGCGCAGACCCGATGCAAAGGTCAGCCCCACTTTTTCATTGATCTGCACCTGTGTCGCGCCTTTGATATGGTATTCTACCGGATCCTCCAGTGTAATCAGGTTGGTCCGATCCGAAAGAAGTTCGCGGATCAGCGTATACATCGTCGAAGATTTACCTGAACCAGTCGGTCCTACAATCATGATAACTCCAGAAGTAAGCCCTAAAAGTGTATCAATCTTTGCATCCTCCACTGCCGGAATACCGATACCGCGGCGGTTCAGCGTCTCCTCATTTCGTTTCAGAATACGGATAACCACTTTTTCTCCATACAGGGTCGGAAGGGTGGATATACGCATATCCATATCTTTTCCTCTTAAATGCATCACCGCACGACCATCCTGCGGAATTCTTTTTTCGACGATATCGAGCTGGGACATGATTTTAAGCCTCGAAATGACCGAATCCTTGAGTTCCGACGGGATCGTCATGATCCGATGAAGCTGCCCGTCGATACGCATCCTGACGACCATCTCCTCCTCCGTCGGCTCAAAATGGATATCCGAAGCATTTTCCGAAATGGCGCGCTCAATAATCGAATTGACCAAGCGGATCATCGGTGTCACATTTTCCTGTCCTTCTCTTGCCGCCGTCTGCCCCTGACGCACCTCTTGTGCCGCTGCCGTCTCTGCCTGCATCTGCGCCATCGCTTCTGCCGCTCCCTCGTTGCCATACAAAATATTGATCGCACGCTTCACCGCCGGTTCAGAGGCGATCATCGGCACAATTTTCTTTTTGGAAGTATGCTGTGCTTCCTCAATCGCCATGAAGTTCAGCGGATCCGCCATTGCCAGATAGAGCTGGTCTTTGGAAATACGCACCGGTACGATCGTCATCTTCTTTGCCAGGTTTTTCGGCACAAAGCGCGACATTTCCGGGCTGATATCGACCCGCGTCAAATCAATATAGTCAATGCCCAGCTGCATGCGAAGCGCATCGATCAGCTGACCTTCCGTGATATAATGATGCTTGACCAGCGTTGTTCCCAGACGTTCTTTCTCCTTCGCCTGATAGTCAAGCGCCTCTTTAAGCTGCCCTTCTGTGATCAGTCCAAGCTCCAAAAGCATGTCTCCCAATCGCTTTGTACGCATTCTCTCTACCTCCCTATAAATATGGATCTGGTTATTCAGCCATTTTACTGCGGAAATCCCGGATCCGGTCAAAGCAGTCCCGATCCATCTCGATCGCCGTCTGATTTCCAGTCGTCACAATCCACGCTTCTTCCAGAAGCCGCCGGATGATCCGCGCCGCCTCTTTCTGATCCTCTGCGGTCGTCTCACGGATCTCCTCTGTCCAACGACGGATCTGTACAATATCCAGGCCATTGTACGCATACTGCATCGCTGCCATCCGCCGTCCCAGGCATCCGCACGGCGCCGTCGCATTGCCGTAACTGCTTAAAATATAGCCATTCCGATCTGCCTCCGAAAGCTGCAGTTTTTCCAATACACCCGCTGCCGCCCGGATCGCCTCGATCGTCTCACTGACCTTCGGATCCCGGTATGTACTCGCCACGATCCGGTCCATCGTCGGCGTAAATGCAAACGACGCGCTGTAGGCGCCGCCTTGAAAACGGAGCTGCGGCACAAAATACCGGTCATCCAGCGCATTTACATACGGAAGAATCCGCCCGGAAAATCCATCTACAGCGCTCAGCTCTGCCGAAAAGACGGTATACTGGCTGGAGCTCTCCACAATTACCGCCTCCCTGCGAGCCGGAACCGGGAAGGTATACCCAGCATTTTCCCCTCTGTTTTCCGTTTTATTCTCATGGTCTGGCATCTGTTCTCCCCGCAGATTTCCCAGAATCCGCCCCGCACAGTTCCGCATCCATTCCAGATTTTCCCTCGGTGCAACATGAAGGATCGTCACCGCTGTTCCATGCAGGATGCGGTCGCGCACCTCCTCCATCTTCTCTGCCAGCTGGAAGATCGCTGTATCCTCCTGTTCCAGGCGCCCGCGCAGTTTTTTCAAAAACTCATAAAACGCCTGTCCGCCGACATATTCCTGATACCGCGTATTGATGCTATAGCCAGATGCCGCCAGACGCACCGCCAGCGAATACGCATCACTGCGCGACTCATCACAGGACGGAATCGTCTCATCCAGTGCCTGAAGAACCGCATTCTTATCTCTCCAGAGCGGATGTGATAAGAGTTCCAACAGGACATACAGGCTCTCTTCATAATCCTCCGCCATCCCATACCAGCTGACCGCCAGCGTCGGATGGCTGTTTCGTCCCGCCCGAACCTCCGGATGTCCCTCATTCATGGAAAAATCATGCAGATAGCGCTCAATCTGATTTTCCTTTTCCATTCTGCCATACCGGGCATTTTCAAGCTCTGAAACAAACATTGTATATAAAGGAATGTAAAAACGGTCCTCTTCCGGCACGCCGCTCAAATCCAGGTATAAACGGTTATAGCTGATCGCTTCCAGATCCGACGGCGATTCATAGATCGAAATCCCATTTATCTCATATATCTGATATTCCGGCGTCTCTTCCGGCGGCGGAAGCTCATCGACCCGGATCATAAAATCCGCATTCGAACACTCCGACGCATTCCACGCATCAAAATCCAGGGTCTTCGCAATCAGCGCATCCAGCTCTGCCTCGCTCATCTCCGCCTTCATCTGCGCCAGATACGCGTCGCGCTCCTGCTCCATCGCCTCTGCCATCCCCGGCGTCGGAACCGTCGTGACAAGAACCCGCCGCTTCGCCGCGCCAAGCTCTGCCGCAAACCGGCGAATCTCCGCCTGTGCCGTCCCTGCATCCAGAGAATCATAGGCTGCCGCCTCATCCGCATACACATCCGCATCGCCCGTCAGTGCCCATTTCAGGCTGACTTCCGGCACGATCGAATCCGCAAATACATCCGTATCTTCGCCTGCCGTATAATCATGTATCGCCCGCGCCTTGAGCGCCGTCTCCACCACTGACGGGTCGATCCCGCGCTCCTGCATCTCGCACAATGTCTCATCCGACACCTGCCGGAACCGTTCTGCATCCTTCGGACTGCTGTCTGTCATTTCGAAAACAAAAAATGGCTTTTCTGCCTCCATCATCACCGATGCGCTCGCATCACAATGGATGCCCGCCGTCCGCAGCTTTTCCCTGAAAACCGATCCATCCACATTCATCATTCCCGCAATGATGCTGTACTGGATCAGCTTTTCCCATGAAATGCCGCTCAGATCCATCGCATACGATACCACCGCCGCATTCTCCGATGCGTCTCCCCGGTAAGCAGGACTGGGAACGGTTGCCTGACGGAAGAATGATTCTCCCCCATTTTCCAAACCATCTGGCTCGGGGCTGTAAAACGCACTCATCCCTCTATTCTGCATTTCCTGTCGCCCGCTGCCTGACTGGAAACTCCATCCGTCTTCTTTTCCATAGCTTTTCTTTGCATCACACAGATACTCTTTATCCAGGAATGCCAGAAACCGTTTCCAGTCCAGATCCCCATACAACAAAATCAGAGCATTATCGAACCGATAAAATCGATCATACATCTCCATCGTATGTTCATACGTCAGATCCTTATAAAAACGGTGCGCCTGTCCATTCGCATTTGCCGCCGTCTCCCCCGGATACAGCGCCCGCAAAACATTCCGCAGTGCCTCATTATCTGTATCATTCAGCATGCCGAAATCCTCGCTGTACACCGTTCCTGCCAGCGTAATCGGGCTTTTGCGGTCGCGCAGCTCATAGCGGACCGCTTCACGGTCAAAAAAGCGGCGTTCCCGCCGGATTCCCGGCGCTTTCATGCAGCTTAAATACACATCTGCCATCTTAAGCAGCTGTTCCTCGCTCTGGCTGCACACCGGATATGCCGTAAATGGTATATAGGTAAATGCATTTACAAATGTGTGGTATGTCTTGCTGCAAAGATCAAAAAAAATATCCTTACTCGGATATTTATCAGAGGAAGCAAGTACCGAATGCTCAAACACATGATTCGTGTCCGTCTCATCCAGATGCGGTGTCCGATAGGAAATCGAGAATCCCCGGTTTGTATCTTTATTTCTGATATAAAACAGGGACGCCCCGCTTTTCTCATGTTCAAAATACAGTGTCTGCGCTCCCAGCGCCTGCAGTTTTCCCACCTGTTTCAATGTAAAACCTGCTGTCTGAAATCCCGGCTGCAGTCTCCCATCTGCCGCCCTCCACTGCTTTGTATCTGCCATTCTTTTATCATGCCTCCTGCCATCATTCGTCTGCTGTCTTTTCTCTATATCTATTATACAAAAGCACGTCCTATATTTCCATAGAAAAAAGCACATCCGGTTCACTCTGTGTTCCGGATGTGCTTCTGATTCATAAATCTATTATTTATTCTTTCCGCAGCACTTCTTATATTTCTTACCGCTTCCGCATGGACACGGATCGTTCGGGTAAATCTTATGTGTATTGCGGACTGTGCCAGATGCCTTCTGCTCGCGGTACAGCTCTGTTCTTCTCTCCTCAGTCAGGATTGCATCCCACTGCGGAAGCTCATACAGCCAGGTAGCCTTTGCCTCTACCATATTGTAATATAACTTCTCCGGGTCGATCTCAATCTTAACCTTGGTATCCTCATCCATGGTCTCGATCGGGTTCTCATAGCCCTTTAAGCTCTCATTGATTCCATCCAGGAAACCGGTCATGATCATAACTTCGGTATCATACTTCTCAGCCAGTTCCTTAACGGTACCTTCTACAACCTCAGTCGGGTTTGCAAGAATCTGCTCGTAAATGCCTTTCTCAATCGTAAAATATCCAGACCAGAGTTCCTCTTTCTTTTTATCATCCAGCCCGTCACCATATGCCAGATTGCGCCAATTTTCTAACAGTGTCATCGGTAATTCCTTCCTTTTTTCGTTCTTTCATTACTATAATAACATAGTATATTTAAGTATATAACAAGTTGGGGGGATTTGCAAGGAGGAAAACTGGCATCTGCCTATTTTATCGCATAAGCAAAAGTATCACTCATTCCGTATCGCCGCCAACGGACTCAGCTTCATTGCGCGCATCGCCGGGAAGAATCCGGCTGCCATGCCGATGATGATGGCAAATCCTACCGACGGAACTGCCAGCCAGATCGGGATCACGGACAGCTTTCCATCCATTCCATATAAAAAAGTCGCTGCCAGAAACTGGTTAATCAGCACGGAAACCATAAAACTCAGCGTCAGTCCGATGAGTCCTCCCATGAAACCGATAAAACCTGCCTCAATCAGAAACATATTTCGGATGGTTGCAAGGGAACATCCTAACACTTTCAGCACGCCAATCTCCTTCGTCCGCTCATAGATGGACATCATCATCGTGTTGGCAATGCCGATCGCAGCTACCAGCAGGGAAACAGCGCCGATGCCGCCGAGGGCTGCCTGGATCATGTTGGACTGCTGTTTGGACTGTTCCAGCCATTCCATCTGGCTGTTTGCCTCATAGCCCATGTTGCTGATGGCTTTCTGTACCTCTATTACATGATCCATATCGTCCACATTGACCGTTGCTTCCTCATATACAAAATAATTGTACGGTTTTCCTTTTTTATTGGTCGGCTGACCCGGAATCGGCTTTTTCTTGAACACCTGTTTTAGCTGTGTCTTGAGCTTATCCAGATCAACGTAGACGCCGTAGCTATAATCACTCCACTCATCCGGTCCGCCTGCGACCAGACCGGCGGTTTTCAGCATATATTTCTTCGGAGCCGCCACCTTCTGGCTTCCGTCATCACCGCCGGAATTGCCCTTAGACTGATAGTAGGCATCCGTGTCAAAGATCGTGAACATCGGCTTATTGATAAAATCGATATCCGGCATCTCTCCGGTGTCCCAATAGCCTTTTCCCGTCTTAGCATTGCTGAAATTCTGCGCGACCATGTTTCCGACCACCATCTCCATATCCTTCGTTTCGACAGTCGGCAGACTTCCTTCTCCCAGCTTGATATTCTTCATTGCTCCCAATGGGATCCCATGCAGCTGCACATTTCCCTCGTAGACACCCTGACGCATAATCACATTCAGGTTCAGATCCGGATAAGCACTTGTCACATGCGGAATCTTCTCAAATGTCTTCATCGTCTCATCCGTCATGAAGCTGTCCTCTGGATTTTTTTTATCGCTGGAATTTCCATTGTCATAATTATACACCTGAATCGCGGTCAGGCTTCCATAGGAAGAATACTGTTTGATGGTAAATTCTTTCAGTCCTATTCCGATGGAAACCATGACAACGATCGATGCCGTACCAATCACGACTCCCAGAACCGTCAGAAAGGTACGGAGCTTTCTGCGAAACAGGTTGTTGACGCTCATCGTCAGCAGATCACTGAATCTCATTTTCACCGGTCCTTTCTATTTTTCTTTCTTTTCAGATGATCGTTTTGTTCTTTTTCAACGTCCTTTGTTTCGTCTTCCGATACATCTGCTGTCGTCATTTCCGGCTCGCCCAGCTCATTGTCCAGTTCCTCTTCTAATTCGTCTTCAAGCGCCTTTTCTTCTGCTATTTTCTTCTTTTTCCTCTTCCAGACAACTACACCGACACCTGCGCCCACCAGCGCAGCGATCACAAGCATCGGAGCGATCCGCCCAGCGCCGCCCGCTTGCGCCGCATCGGCATCTGCATCCATGCCGTTGTCCATTCCATCCATGCCGTCCATCCCGTCATCCGAAAACGCCTCACTCACGTTCAGAAGCATTTCTTTTTCGGTCTCTGAAACGACTCCATTTTCATCCTCATAGGAAATGATAATCTTCACTTTTCCATCATCGGTTGTCGGCGCAATCGCGGTCAGCATCGTATCGACATTGCCGGTTTCGCCCGGCTTGATATTTCCCACGTAAGCGTCAGATGGTTGGATAGAATCTGCCTCAAAACGCGCCATAACATTGTAAAGAATTACTTTTCCGGTGTTGTTGATGCCAAACATGACATTCGTCTCAGAACCAACCTCGATCGCATCCGGCATCACATCGATCGTGCTGGTGTTCAGCCGCGGCTCCTGTTTGACCGGGAGGGCAATTTTGACTTCTTCCTTGGCATTTTTAAATTCCGGGCTGTCGTACTGCTCCTGAATCGTCATGCGGTATGATTTCTGCTCCGCCGTCGGCGCCGCCTTGAACACCATCGAGAGATCCGCCGTCGCCCCCGGCGCCATGTTATTGACAACTACGGAGGTGGAACCGCTCTCGGATGTAAAGATCGGCGTATTTTCAACTTCTTCCGAAGCAAATGTAAACATAATATTGGAAGCTGCCACATCCGAAGACGCATTCTTCATCCGCACACGCAGTTCAAACGGCTGTCCGGCATAGATCTCTGCCGGGATCGTCTCGAAGCTGTCCACGATGATACGCGCCTTGGTTCGATCCTGCTCGCCCGCATCCGCCGACAGCTCATCGTCATCTTTTCCCTTGACGCGCACGTAAAACACCTTGTCCACCGGCTCCGAAAATTCTCCGCCCTCTTCTTCGCGGTATGTAACCAAATAGTGAATCGGGAAGAAGCCTGATTTTACGTCCTCGCGCACCATCATGCTGTACGGAACCGTCACCATCTGCCCTGATTCCATATCCCCCATTTTACGGTTATAGTTGCCCTCATTGATATCAAACGGGAATTTCGTAATATCTGCGTCAAGCTGCATATCCACGCGGACATCGTAAACCTTTTTAAGTCCCGTATTGGTCAGGTTCACGCCAAAATCCATGATCTGATTGTACCCCGCATACGGCGTCTGCTGGTTATCACCGATGGAAAAATCGTAATCCAGCTTCGTGTTGTCGTCTTCCTCGGTGGAGGAACCGTCGTAGGCGGATACCCACAGATTGACGCCGACTTTTAAACTATCATCAATAAAGAAAAAAGCCTGATAATATCCAGCTGACAGATCCCGGCGCAGTTTATACGTCAGAGTCACACTCTTGGAGGAACCCGGCTTAATGTCGATCGCCTTATTTTTAAACGTGTTGGAATCCGCCTCAAACGGAAAGGATTTGTCATACCAGTACAGATCTCCGCTGTCACCTTCGTCATCTGATTCACCAAAGGAATCTGTCATGAATCGCTCATATTCATACGCATTCGCAAGACGGATTGTCTTGAAGCTGTTGTCGCCTTTTTCTGCTGTATTATGAATCGTCATTTTGATCGAAATCTTATTGCCCGCCTTGCCGCGCGGAACTTTCGTGACCGTGATCGTTCCATTATTGTCCTGAAAATCCGTCATGTTCAGCATTTCCGCCTGCGCTGTCCGGCTTCCTCCCACCGCCAGCACCACAAAAAGCAGCAAAAACACCGCCCATCTCTTCCACTTTCTCATACCTCTCATTTTTCATACCTCCATATCCGCTCACATTAAATGCTGCTTTTATCAATTTCTCATTCTATCGTCAGCATTCCTGTGTTTTAGCCTTCTAAATTCCTGACACAGCCAACACTCTATTTTTATCTGTCTATTTCATATCTGCTCCGTCTTTCGCTCTCTTAAATTTCCTCTATTTTTCCATCTTCCTTGCCCATTTGCCGATTCTCCTCTATCTTCACAATCTTCCCATCGATAATATGGAAGATCCGGTCCGCATACGCCGCCAGATGGTTATCATGCGTGACCATAACCAGCGTCTGGTTCTGTTCCCGGACGATCCGCTGCATCAGTTTCAGCACATCCATCGTCGTGTGCGAATCCAGATTTCCAGTCGGCTCGTCTGCAAAAATGATCTCTGGATGTACCACCAGCGCCCGTGCAATGCCGACACGCTGCTGCTGCCCGCCGGACATCTGGTTCGGCATATGATCGCCGACTTTTTCCAGTCCGACCATTTTCAGATATTTTTCCGCCATCTCCCGGCGCCTGCCGCGCGGCACACCGCGGAAGGACAGCGGAAGCGCTACATTTTCAACCGCATTCATCGTACCGAGCAGGTTATATGACTGGAAGATAAATCCGACCCGCTCCCGGCGGAATGCCACCAGTTGGTTCTCGTTTAATTTTTCTATGTGCTGTCCGGCTATGACAATCTCGCCCTTCGTCGGCTTCTCCAGCCCCGCCAGCATATTCAATAAGGTAGATTTACCCGAACCGGAGGTACCTACAATCGCACAGAATTCGCCACGGTACATCGTAAAATCAACGCCGTTCAGCGCGTATACCTTCGTCTCGCCGACGCGGTAGACTTTATATAGATTTTTTACCTGTATGACAGGTTCCCGTTTCCGAAGTTCATTCTTCCCCGGCACTTTCCGCTCTTCCATCAGCCTTCTCCATTTTCTAACTTATTTCATGCTCCTGAATATTCCATCGAAATCCATTCCTGACAACCTGGATTTATACAAGTTTCAACCATTGCAATTTCAGTTCTTCTTTCTACATTATACCGGATTTGTTTCAATTCTCCTACCTTATTTTTCTTAATGTTCCTTACGCTTTTCTTACCAGATTTTTCTCCCTGTCTGACCGTTCCTTACGCTAATCCATTTTGCCCTGGAAAGTCATTTTTATTTCCTATTTCATCGCAGGTAATCTTCCAGCCGTCATCACATTGTCCATATTTTCTATCCCCCCTATTCATATTTTTTATATCACAGATCATTAAAAGCTATAGCAATCCATCTGGAAATGTTTTATAATAGTTGGGAAAAATATGCTAATACGAATAGAGAAGGAGAATCAAATGAGACATTTGCTGAATCCACTGGATTTTTCCGTTGAGGAGATCGACCAGCTTCTGGATCTCGCTTCCGATATCGAAGCCAATCCAGCCAAATATCCACACGTCTGCGACGGAAAGAAAATCGCGACTCTGTTTTATGAGCCAAGCACCCGTACACGCTTAAGTTTTGAGGCTGCTATGCTGAACTTAGGGGGACGGGTTCTTGGCTTTGCTTCTGCCGATTCAAGCTCTGCTTCCAAGGGCGAGAGTGTGGCAGATACCATCCGCGTTATCTCCTGCTTCGCAGATATCTGCGCGATGCGCCACCCGAAGGAAGGTGCGCCGATGGTTGCTTCCCTGCACTCTTCCATCCCGGTTATCAATGCCGGCGACGGCGGTCACCAGCATCCGACGCAGACCTTGACCGATCTGATGACGATCCGTTCTTTAAAAGGACGCCTGAACAATTTAACAGTCGGTCTGTGCGGCGATTTGAAATTCGGACGCACGGTTCACTCCTTAATCAATGCGCTGTCCCGCTACACAGGCATCCGTTTCGTCCTCATTTCCCCGCCGGAACTGCGCGTCCCGGATTATATCATTGAGGATACACTGAATGCAAAGGGAATCGAGTACAAAGAGGTTGAAAACCTGGATGAGGCGATGCCGGAGCTTGATATTCTCTACATGACACGTGTCCAGAGAGAGCGTTTCTTCAACGAGGAAGATTACATCCGTATGAAGGACTGCTACATTCTCGACAAAAAGAAGATGGAGCTTGCCCGTGATGATATGTTTGTGCTCCATCCGCTTCCGCGTGTCAATGAGATTTCCGTTGAGGTGGACAACGACCCGCGTGCCGCTTACTTCAAACAGGTTCAGTACGGCGTATACGTCCGTATGGCTCTGATCATGACTTTACTGGAGGTGGAAAAACCATGTTAAATATCAGCGGATTAAAAGAAGGTTTTGTTCTGGACCACATCCAGGCAGGACGCAGTATGGATATTTACTTTAAACTGGGGCTGGACAAGCTGGACTGCCAGGTGGCTATCATCAAAAATGCGCGCAGCAGCAAGATGGGACGCAAGGACATCATCAAGATCGACGGCAGCCTTGATCTGGTAAATGTTGATGTGCTCGGCTACATCGATCACCGTATCACGATCAACATCATCAAGGATGGAAAAATCGTAGAGAAAAAAGATGTCAAGATGCCGAAAAAAATCACAAATGTCATCCACTGCAAGAACCCGCGCTGCATTACCTCGATCGAGCAGGAGCTTCCGCATATCTTCTATCTCGCGGATGAGGAAAAAGAGGTATACCGCTGCCAGTACTGCGATGAGAAGTATTCGCTGTAGATTCTTCTGAATATATCAAATGAATATCAAAAAAGCCATGAACGACTTTTCTGTAGATTTACAGATCATAAGCGATTTCATGGCTTTTTATTATTTTCCAGATTATAGATTCCAAAAGTGCCTACCCTTGAACATCTTAATTCCAGAACTCTGTCTTACCTTCCAGCCCGATACTCTCAGCCTTGAAGCACGGATTCTTGCCTTCCTTTTTCTGCGCCTGGTAATCGTCCAGACATTTGAGCGCTGTATTTCCCAGAATCACGATAACCGGCAGGTTGATGATCGCCATGATACCCATGAGGACATCCGCGAGATCCCATACCAGACCGAACTGGAGCTGTGCGCCGATGAAGACAACTACCACCGCAAACAGGCGGAACACGTTCATTTCTTTGTTTTTCAGCGTACGGCGTGCGATGTAGTTGAGACATCCCTCACAGTAGAACAGGTTGCCGAGCAGTGTCGTAAATGCAAATAAAAGAAGTGCAAATGTAATGAAATACGGTCCAATCACGCCAAATACCGTTCCCAAAGATTCCTGTACGAACGGAGCGCCTTTCAGTTCTTCGGACGGAACGATACCGGTGCAGAGGCACATCATCGCTGTTGCCGTACAGATGAGGATTGTATCGATAAAGACGGAAAGCATCTGTACCAGTCCCTGCTTAACCGGATGGCTGACATTAGCTGCTGCCGCCGCGTTCGGTGCAGAACCAACACCCGCCTCGTTGGAATACAGACCCCTCTTGATTCCCTGCATCATGGCAGAACCTGCGAATCCGCCGAAGATCGCCTTGAAATCAAAGGCATTGGAGAAAATATTGACAAACACTTCCGGTAGTCTTCCGATGTTTAAGAACATGACCGCAACTGCCATCAGGATGTAGAAAACGCCCATAAACGGAACCAGCACACCGGTAATGCGGACAATCTGTTTTCCGCCGCCCATGATACAGATGCCGACCAGAATCGCCAGAATGGCGCCGCCGATCATCGGAACCAGGCTCTTGTCCCCCATCATAAACTGATGGTAAAAACCGTAATTCGACATACTGTCAATCAGGTTAAAGGACGCCAGCATATTGAAACCGCCAGCATAAGTAGCAATCAGGGCAATCGCGAAGATAACACCCAGCGCACGGTTCTTCAGCGCCGCCTCGATATAGTAAGACGGACCGCCATAGCTTCCGCCGGACGCGTCGCGCTTCTTATAAATCTGCGCCAGTGTGCTCTCGATAAATGCCGATGCGCCGCCCACAATCGCAATCAACCACATCCAGAACACCGCGCCGTAACCGCCAATCGCGATCGCATTGGCTACACCTACGATATTGCCTGTGCCTACACGGCTCGCCGTCGATACCATCAACGCCTGAAATGCGGATACGGAGTTGCTGTCCGTCTTCTCTCCGACTACCCGGATTGATTCCGGAAGCAGACGGAGCTGTACGAAACGGCTTCGGAGTGTGAAATACAGCCCGCCCGCCAGCAGCATGATAATCAGCAGATAACTGTACATGACGTTGCTGATCACACCAACGAGTGATGCAAATCCTTCTAACATAAAGTTTCCCCCTTTTCATTTGTATGTAAATAGAAAAAAGAGCCGCTGCCGAATAAAGACGCCCTCTGGTATCTGCATTCGGCAACAGCCCCCTTAAATGATTTGAGCAAAACGGTAAGCCGGGTTATGTCGTTGAATGGTCATCTATCTAGTCCTGCTGTCGCCAGCAGGCTCAAGCGACCTACCCGAGAGCAGACGGGCCGCCTTGCGCTCTCTGTTCGGTCTTGCTTCGGATGGGGTTTACATGTGCCCCGGCTGTTACCAGCCGGGCGGTAGTCTCTTACACTGCCCTTCCACCCTTACCCGGTAAACCGGGCGGTACATTTCTGTTGCACTATCCTTGGAGTCGCCTCCACCAGACGTTATCTGGCATCCTGCCCTGTGAAGCCCGGACTTTCCTCACCTGCAGCCTTTCGGTTCTGCAGCCGCGACCATCTGTCTTACTCAAAACATTCTAACTTTACCATATTTTCAGGCATTTGTCCAGTCAATCATACTTTAAAACAGCTTCCACCGATAAATTCGCGCACAATCGAATTGTGCGGCACCTGTTCGCTGCTGACACCCAGAAAATAATCGAGAAATTTGAGCAGCCGCTTCGCCTCGTTGTACTCCGCCGAATCACGCGGAACACTATATAAGATCGGCTCCGCATACTGTTTGAGCACCGAAAGCTCATATAAAAACGCAGAGTTGAACATCGCATCCGCCTCTTCCTGATACGGGAAAATATTCCGCTCCTCGCCCCGGCGTACGGAATCCCACATCCGGATCGTGTCCTGTGCCGACGCACCGCGCGTTCTCGCATCACGGACCATCCGCCGGATTAGACGTCCGTCCGTCGTCGGAACTCGGTTGTGATCGTCGATATTTAACTGGGTCAGCGCACTGATATAGATCTTAAATTTCTTATCACGCGGCAGTGAATACGACAAATCATCATTCAGGCAGTGGATTCCCTCAATGACCAGAATATCCTCCGCCCCAAGCTGCAAGAAATCGCCCTTATATTCGCGCTCGCCCTTGACAAAGTTGTAAACCGGCAGTTCCACGCGTTTTCCCGCCAGAAGTTCTTCCATATCTTCATTAAACTGTTTCACATCGATGCAGTTTAATGCCTCATAATCGTAATTTCCATTTTCATCCCGCGGGCTGTCCACACGGTTGACAAAATAATTGTCCACCGCGATCGGATGCGGTTTCATTCCCAGCGCGCCGAGCTGAATCGACAGACGGTGTGAAAAGGTCGTTTTTCCCGAAGAGGACGGTCCTGCAATCATGATCAGTTTGCGTCCGCTCTCATAAATCTGCTCCGCAATATCTCCGATCTTCTTTTCCTGCAGCGCCTCCTGCATCAGGATCAGGTCGTTCATGCGCCCCCGCGCGATCGTATCGTTGAGTGTTCCCACGTCAAACACACCGAGCTTGTGACCGAGCTTTTCCGCCTCCTGCTGGACATCAAACAATTTTTTCTGCGGATGGAACGGCTGAATCGCCTTCGGCTGCTTCTTGTTCGGCAGACGCAGGATAAATCCTTCCTCGTACATCTGTAAATCAAAATATTTGAGATACCGGGTGCTCATGACCATATATCCGTAGAAATAGTCGTCATAATCGCCGAGCCGGTAAACATTGACCCGCGACGCCCTCCGGTAATTGAACAAACGCGCCTTGTCATACATGCCCTGCTCCTGGAAATGATCCATCGCCTCATCCGTATTTTCACTCCGTTTCTGCAGCGGCAGATCCTGCTCAGACAGGCGCTTCATCTCCGCTTTCACACGGTCTAACAGCTCCTGGCTGAGTGTTACCCCGCCTTCCACCTCCACATACAGACCATTTTCAACAGAAAAGCAGACCGTGATATTTTTCACATTTTCCCTGCCTGCCACATCCTGAAAGGCTTTCATCATCAGAAAGACGGCACTTCTCTGATATGCCAGATAGCCAGCCGTATCTGCCGCTGTGATAAATTCCATCTGGCAGTCCTTCTGCAGTGTTTTATGCAGCTCCCGCAACCGTCCATTTACCGAGACCAGAAGAATATCATTCTCGTAATTCTTCTGATATTCCTCCGCAATCTCCGCGTAGGCGGTTCCCTGCGGATATGTTTTTATCTCACTCCCAATCCGTACCTCCGGCATGTAATCCCCTCCCTAAACAATCTGGATTGGAAACGCCGGTTTCTCCCGCACAACCTTCACGGCATCACCCAGCTTCCTCATCAGATATTTCTCCATAAATTCTGTAAAAATGTGTTCAATTCCATAATGTCCGGCGTCAATGACCGCCATGCCCTGTGCAACCGCGTCGATTCCTTCATGGTGGCTGATATCTCCTGTGATATAAACCTGCGCCCCGGCTGCCAGTGCCTCTCCCATCGTGCTTCCTCCTGCGCCCGGGCAGACCGCCGCTTTCTGAATCACTGCCTCACCGTCCAGCTCACCGAAGACCGCCGCATACGGCAGGCCAAATGCCTCCTTGACCTGCTCGGCAGCTGCCCGCAACGTCATCGGCTGTTCGAATCGTCCAGTGCATCCGATTCCGTAGGAAGTGCCGTCTCCGGTCTCTCCCATTTTCTCTAAAACTTCACAATCCGTCAGTCCCAGCTTCTTTGCCGCCAGATCTGCCATGCAGCCCGGCGCTGCGTCGAAATTCGTGTGCATCGCATAGTAGGAAATATCATCCTGAATCATCCGCAGGACTCTTCTGCCGATGAAATTCTGATCGGACACCTGCTTGATTCCTTTGAAAATAAGCGGATGGTGCGTCAAAATCATATCCGCCCCCGCCTGCTCTGCCTGCTCAATCACAGAATCTGTGGCGTCCACCGCCAGAAAGATCGTCTTCACTTCCTTCCCGCTGCGCCCCGCTAAAAGCCCCGGATTGTCCCAGTCACATGCCATGCTGCGCGGCGAAAGTGTTTCCAGGATCTTGATAATCTCACTGCATTTCATGTCTCGTCTCCTCTATCAGCGCCAGATAGGCGGTCAGTTCGTTGATGCGCGCTGCTCGGCGGCTGATCGCCGTCTCTCCCGCTTCACTGGCTTCTAAAGTTTCCTTCTTGTTCTGGGCATCATTTTCTGTCAGCCCTGCCAGCACCTGCCGCGTCATCTTCTCTTCTTTCTCCAGATACGCAAGCAGCACCGGATCTTTCTTCCGGATCAAATCGGCTCCAAAACGGTAATCCTGCTCTCTCCCCGGCCGCATCGTGCCTCGCGCCGCTTCTATCACTATGTAATATTTTCCCTCGTCCGTCAGCATCGCTTCCCGGAGAATCGAAAATCCCTGTTCTTCCAGAAAATAACGTACTTCGTCCTGCTCCGACTGCGGCGACAGAATCAGGCGTTCTTTTCCCTCGCTCCAATTCTCCCACACATGGCGTCCCTGTTCCAGAATCCGGCAGGTCAGTTTTCCGCCCATTCCGGCGATCACAACTGTGTCTGCCTCGCCTGCCTTCAATTTTGCCAGTCCGTCTGACAGGCGCAGTTCAATTTTCCCGGAAAGCCCCACCTCTTCCACGTGTTCTTCCGCCCGCTCCAGTGGGCCTTTCCGCACATCCATCGCCAATGCCGACGGGCACACGCCCTTCTGCACCAGCCAGATCGGCACATAACCGTGATCGGTGCCGATATCTGCTACCCGGCTGCCCGGCTGTACAAAAGAAGCGATCCGTTCCAGACGCTTCGAGAGTTTTACTTCTGTCCGCATGATTTATTCTCCTGTGTTCTACTTTTTATTTCTTCTTTCCAGATCATTCATCCAGATAATCCTTCAATTTTTTGCTCCGGCTCGGATGGCGCAGCTTCCGCAGCGCTTTCGCTTCGATCTGGCGGATCCGCTCGCGGGTGACATTGAACTGCCGTCCTACCTCTTCGAGCGTGCGCGGTCTGCCGTCGTCCAGGCCAAAGCGCAGACGCAGTACCTTCTGCTCCCGCTCGGTCAGCGTATCGAGCACTTCCATGAGCTGTTCATGCAGCAATGTATAGGTTGCCGCATCGACCGGAACCTGCACATGATCGTCCTGAATGAAATCGCCCAGATGACTGTCTTCCTCCTCGCCGATCGGTGTCTCCAGGGAAACCGGATCCTGTGAAATCTTCATGATCTCCCGCACACGCTCAACCGGCATCTCCATCTTTTCCGCGATCTCCTCCGGGGTAGGTTCCCGTCCAAGTTCCTGTAAAAGCTGTCTGGAAGTCCGGATCAGACGGTTGATCGTCTCCACCATGTGAACCGGAATCCGGATCGTCCGCGCCTGATCCGCGATCGCGCGCGTGATCGCCTGACGGATCCACCAGGTTGCATAGGTGCTGAACTTAAATCCTTTTGAATAATCATATTTTTCAACCGCCTTGATAAGACCCAGATTTCCTTCCTGAATCAGGTCAAGGAACTGCATACCTCTGCCGACATAGCGCTTCGCAATGCTGACAACCAGGCGCAGATTCGCCTCCGCCAGACGTTTTCTGGCATTTTCATCTCCCAGCTCCATCCGCTTCGCCAGTTCAATCTCCTCTTCCGGGGAAAGCAGCGGCACTTTTCCGATCTCTTTCAGATACATCCGGACTGGATCATCGAGGCTGACGCCATCCGGGATGCTGAGATCCAGGTTGTCCACGTCGATCGGCTCCTCCTCCTCGCCGTCTTCAAAAAGTTCTGGCTCCATGTCCTCATCGTCATCCATCCGGAGAACGTCTACATGATGATTTTCCAGAAAATCATAGATCTGATCGAGCTGTTCCGGGCTCAGTATCTCACCATGGAAATAATTCAATATTTCTTTATTGTCCAGTACATTTTTCTTTGTTTTTGCCAATTCCAGAAGCTGTGTGAGTTTTTCTTCAAATGTAACTTTTTTTTCTTCCATAGTTCGTCCTTCCTTCCATCCTCAGAACCTGCCCGACCATTTCCAATTTTGTTACTGAACACGCATACGTGTCCAGTAACGGAATTTGCCGTGGCTTCGCATTTCAATACGGCAAATTCCTGCTGCCACCACGTTTTCTTACGGCACTTTCGGTTCCAAAAGTGCCTACCCGTGTACAGTAACCCAATTTTCCCAATCCGCAATCACTCCAACGTAATTACGAGCGAAGACAATCCCGCCTGTTCCCGTATGAGCCGCTGCAGCTCATTCAAATCCGACGCCCGCCGGATCTGATCGTCGAGGCTGTTCTTCTTGATCCGGCGCACCGTCTCCGCAAATGCCTTTTTCTGCTCCTCATTGTTTAAGGATTCTTCCAGACTTGCATTGAAAAGCGCCGCGACTTCTTTATAATTGCCCTCGTCGTCGATAAAGCGGTTCAAAATCGCCGCCGGATTGACATTTCCAGCTTCCAGACCCTCAAATACAGCTTTTGCCGCTTCTTTATAAAGTGGTTTTACAAAATCCTCCGGTCCGATGATGTCCTTGATCCGGGCATACAGCGATGGTTCTTCAATCAGCCATGTAAGAAGCAGGCGTTCTGAACGGCGGATGCCCTCGTCCTTCTCCTTCTTCCTGCCCACCGGTCTCACCGCCGGTCCCGCATTTCCCGGAAACTCTGCATTTCCAGCACCGCGGTTTTCCGCCACTGCCCCGGTACTGCCGACGCTTCCGCCTACCTCCCCGACGCCATACCGGCTTCCGAGCTGGTTGACCAGCCGCCGCAGATCTTCATAATTGATAAAGTATTCCCGCGAAACCGCCTGTATATAATTATCCCGCTCCAGCGCCTCGCCAAATTCAAGCAGCTTGCGCGCCGTCTGATTGTAAAATGCCGTCTTCTGCTCCGGATCTTCCATATCAAAGCCGGCTTTCAGCACATCGATCTCATAGAGAAAGCTGTTTCTAGCCGTCTCGATCCGCTTTTCAAACTCCTCTGCTCCCAGATTTTTCATAAATTCATCTGGATCCTTATACGGACGCATATTCAATACCTTGGTTGAAATTCCTGCCCGCTTGAGGATCGGAATCGCCCGCAGCGCCGCTTTGACGCCCGCGCCATCGCTGTCGTAGGTCAGAATGACCTGATCCGTATACCGCTTCAGAAGCGCCGCATGCTGCTCGGTCAGCGCCGTTCCCAGCGATGCGACCGCGTTCGTATACCCCGCCTGGTGCATGGAAATCACATCCATGTAGCCCTCGCAGAGCATCATATATTTCTTTCTCGAAGTACGCGCGTAATTAAGTCCGTATAGATTCCGGCTTTTGTCAAACAGCATCGTCTCCGGTGAGTTTAAGTATTTCGGTTCCCCATCCCCGAGGACACGTCCGCCAAACCCGATCACCCGGCTGTTGACATCCATGATCGGAAACATGACACGATTCCAGAACTTGTCCCTGGCGCCGCGCTCCTCGATCGTCACCAGCCCCGTATCCTTTAAAAGCTCGTCCTCATAGCCCTTGCTTTTCAGATACCGGTACAGATCGTCGCTGATTTTATTGGAAAATCCCAGTCCGAACCGCCGGATCGTCTCATCCGTCAGCTTCCGCTTTACCAAATAATCATATCCTATCTTTCCCTGCGGCTGCTTGAGCTGGTAATAAAAATAATTGGCTGCCAGCTTATTGATCTCCAGAAGCGCCGCCTTGCGGTCCGCCTTCGCCTTTGCCTCTTTAGAATATTCCATCTTCGGCAGTTTCACGCCTGAACGGTCCGCCAGCATCTCAACCGCCTCGCGGAATGAATAATTTTCATATTCCATCACAAACGTAATCACATTGCCGCTGACACCGCAGCCAAAGCAGTGGTACATCTGCTTGGACGGTGACACCGAAAAGGATGGCGATTTCTCATGATGAAACGGGCAGAGTCCAAACAGGTTGCTTCCCTTCTTCTGCAGCTTCACGTATCCGGAAATCACATCCACAATGTCGCTACGCATTCTGACTTCCTCGATTACCTCTTCCGGATAATACATTTCTTCCTCCTTATACGCTCCAGGCTTTCGGAATAAACAATTCCTTAAACCGGTCAATCGCGTAAATATCTGTCATACCCGCGATATAATCGCATACCGCGCGCTCTTTCGTCTCATTTCTTATCTCCATAATCCGGTGGGATTCTTCCGGAAGTTCCTCCGGATGCGCCATATAATATCCATACAGCATCTCTATCATCTACTGTGCGCGCCCTTCCTCCGCTTTCGCAATCCCGTCATGGTAGACATGGTCAAACATCCAGCGGCGCAGCCCGTGCATCGCCTCCTCGCGTTCCGGTGACATCGCCACCTCCGGCTTGTCCTGGCTGTGCTCGATGATGTCGTGGATCATGATATTCAGCCGCTCATGCACACTGTTCCCCAGAATGTCCGTGTACTCCCGCGGCAAATCCTCTTCCTTCATGATCTTTCCCCGGATCGCATCATCTATATCATGGTTTATGTAGGCAATTTTATCTGAAAGCCGCACAACATTCCCTTCCAGCGTCGCCGGATGACCGCTCGTCCGGTGGTTCAGGATCCCGTTGCGAACCTCCCAGGTCAGGTTCAGCCCCTGCCCCTTCTGCTCCAGCACCTCCACAATACGGACACTCTGCTGATAATGCGCGAACCCCTCGCTGCAGAGCCGGTTGAGCACCGCCTCCCCCGAATGACCAAACGGCGTATGTCCCAGATCGTGCCCCAGCGCGATCGCCTCCGCCAGAGACTCATTCAGCCGCAGCGCTTTTGCGATCGTGCGCGCTATCTGCGATACTTCCAGCGTGTGCGTCAGGCGCGTCCGGTAATGGTCGCCCTCCGGCGCCAGAAAAACCTGCGTTTTCTGTTTCAGACGCCGGAACGATTTGCTGTGCAGAATACGGTCGCGATCGCGCTGATACTCTGGCCGGATGTCGCAGAGCGGTTCTTTCCGCTCCCGGCCCCGTGTATTCGCACTCAGCGACGCATACGGACTCAGGGTTTCCTGTTCCCATTTTTCGATCGTTTCTCTGATATTCATCCAGATCCCACCTTTATTCAGAATAATTTACGGAATAAATTCGAAAGTTCGCCCATTATCTTATAATAATATCATATTTTTGTAATTTGGGACAGAGGTTTTCCATGGATTTTTGATCTTTTTCTATTTTCTTTTTTTATTTTATGTGGAAAGAAGGGGAATTATGACCACTTATTTCCATCTATTGAACAAAGGGGCTTAGAATGAAAAAGAGAAGACATCTGTTCTTTTGAATACAGACATCCTCTCTTTACTATCATACATACAAAACGTAACGGCTGTCCCTGATGGACCTCATCTACATTTTATTTTCACTTATTATTTTTACTTATCCGCTTTTTCAAGCAGTTTCTTGATACCCTGAATTGCTACTAATACACCCAGGATTAACAGCAGCACTGCAAATACAAGCTGCAGTGTATTTCCCAGATCCAGACCGGTCGTCATAAATGCGTTTGTGAGCTTTATGATGGTCATGCTCAGTGCAGTAAAGGTAACTGCCATCATGAACAGCATCGGCACCCAGAGCATCCAGCCCTGACGCTTGGTTTTCTTTAAGAATACTGCACAAGCTACAAGAGCAAGTACCGATAACAGCTGGTTTGCAGAACCGAATAACGGCCAGATCTCTGCATAGCCGACCTTGGTAAGCAGGTATGCGAGTACCAGTGTGATGATGGTTGCAAAATATTTATTGGTTACTACTTTTACAAACGGGCTCATATTTTCCTCGTCTGTGTCCGAATCCATGAAAAATTCCTGGAACGACAGACGTCCTACTCGGGCAACCGAATCCAGGGAAGTCAGTGCAAATGCAGATACCGCCAGGTTGATTAATGTAAATACAAGCGAATGCGGCAGACCAACTACGGAAAGAAAGTTTGCGATCGCGCCTGCAAAAATCTGCGGCTGGGTGGTAAGTCCCTGTGCTGCTGCCTCGCCATCTGCAAAGGAAGCAACTGCAATCAGTGCGATGATAGCAAGCATACTCTCCATCAGCATTGCGCCAAACGAAACTGGAAGCATGTTCTTTTCATTTTTGATCTGTTTAGATGCAGTACCGGAAGATACCAGAGAATGGAAACCGGAAACTGCGCCACAAGCAATCGTTACAAATAAAATCGGGAACATATACTGTCCATTTACATTAAAGCTTGTAAACGGTTTCAAATTACATGCCGGATTGGCCACAAATACACCGATAACTGCACCGACGATCATAAAGATCAGCAGATAGCTGTTCAGATAATCACGCGGCTGAAGCAGCGCCCATACCGGAGCGACACTGGCAATCAGAATGTACACAAAGATAATAATATGCCAGGTTCCAAGATCGACATAGACCGGGAAATTCAGTCCCAGCGCGATCGCTGCCACCAGTAATAAGATAGCGACGGCTGTGTTGATCCATTTGTTGAATTTGGTATATTTGAGGAAATATCCAAGTGCAACTGCCTCGATGATAAATAACATAGAAGTAGTTGCAACGGCTCCATTTGCCGCTATCTTTGTGACAGCACCTGCCTCATCGACCGTAAATCCCTTAAATGTTCCCGCTACAACGTCTGCAAACGCTGCGACAACCAGAATACAGAACAGCCAGCAGAATAAAAGAAATAATTTCTTTCCTAATTTTCCAATGTACTCTTCGATGATGTATCCGATTGTACGACCCTTATTTTTGACAGACGCATACATGGATGCAAAATCCTGAACGGCGCCGAAAAATACGCCGCCGATTAAAATCCAAAGCAGGACCGGAAGCCAGCCAAAAATTGCCGCCTGGATCGGACCATTGATCGGACCCGCACCGGCGATCGACGCGAACTGATGACCAAACACAACGTTTGTATCAGCCGGTACATAATCGACACCGTCCTCCATCTCATATGCCGGAGTTTTGGCATTTGGATCGATGCCCCACTTATTCTGGAGATAACGCCCGTACAGGAGGTATGCTCCTCCCAGAACAACGATGGCGATTATCATCATCATTACTCCACTCATAGTTAAACCTCTTTCCTTTGTTTATTTATAAAAAAACGCCTCTGCTATCCAGTCGGATAACAAAGGCGGATTTTCTATCCAAACAGTTTTCCTGCTCCATCCAGTAACTCTCTGTATTCCCGTTCTTTTATTGCCATACTCATTGCATTTTATACCATATAAATTATACTCTTTTGAGCAGAAAATTCAATTAACGCTTTAAATATAATTTACAATTTCATTTATTGTTTTTTGTGCACCTTGCACTTCCTATTGTTTTTACAACGGGAAACTTCGCTCCAGACACAATGCCCCATACCCCACCCGCTCATTCGGATATACCGTCTCCCCCGGCAGACTCCGCGCCCCGCGGATGAGATATGCTTTCAGTTTCTCCCCATACAGATAGGGATCGTTCCCATTTACAATCCCCCATTGCATCATCAGAGCCGCCGATCCGGTCACAAATGGAGCAGCAAAGGAAGTTCCTGTCACCGCCTCATATCCGCCGCCTGCGCGGGCGGTGATGATATTTACACCAGGTGCCGCCAGCTCTGGTTTGATCGGATGCCCCAATCTTGCAAATCCACGACCGGAAAAATCTGCATACGCCTGCGTGGCGTCATCGTACGCCCCCACCGAGATCGCCCGGCTGGCGGTCGATGGGATTGTCAGCGTCGTGTCCGGCGATGCCGTCAAAAAACGTGTTTCTCTGTTCAGTGCCATGCCCGCTGGCAGCCACAGATCATACTGACCATCCCGTATTTCTTCTGGAATCAGACGGATTTTCCAGAGCCCGTCCTGAATGTAGCTTCCTTTTGGAATCAAATCCAGATAAATCTCCTGCGCCTGACTGTATGGACTCGGCATCCCATAATATAGAAGAATCTCTTCCGTCTCATAGGAAAGCCGCTGTGCTCCCAATGATTCCCGGATCACCCCGGTGCTGCTGCCGCCCGGGCTGAAAATTTCTACTGAAAACCGGTCCTGATACAATTTCCATAGCTGCACACCGAAGCCCGTCTGATATTCCCCCACTGCAAGCTCTATCTCCACCGCACGTCCCATCTGCAGAAATCCCGCCCGGTGTCCCATGCTGTATCCTTCATTTCCGGTTCCCACGATGATGGAAGTCCGCCCCCGCTCTGCCATCGAATTTAGATACGTCTCCAGCAGGCTGGTTCCGTCATGCGAACCGTATGTATTTCCAAAGCTCAGATTCACCGCCACCGGCATCCGCCATTCCTGTGCGATTCCCACCACATAGTCCAACGCCCGCATCAGCTCTGTTGTCCTGGGAAATGAATCCGCAAGCGGCGTTCCAAGCTTCACGACCAGAAGTTCACTCTCCCAGGCTACTCCCCGGTAGTGTCCGCCGCCCTCCCAGCCATTTCCGGCTGCAATCGCCGCAACTGCCGTCCCGTGCCCGCTCACATCCCGAGACTGGACGATCTCGTAAGCGCGTTCCCGGCTGCCCGCCTCCAATGCCCGGTTGAGCTCCTCCCGCGTATAAATCCGGTTCTGCTCCTGATCCCAGAGTGCGGCGATGCGCGTCGTTCCATCTGCGTTTCGAAAGTCCGGATGGAAATAATCGATTCCGGAGTCGATGATGGCAGTCAATGTGCCGCGACCACTTAAATCAGCATCTCTGCCATACACGTTTTGAGAGACTTGATTTCCGCTCTGCACCGGCGCAATACAGGCATCACGAATCGCCCGGTTCACCTCAAAATAAAGACGCTTCGGCTTTTCTATATACTCAACCTGTGATAATCCTGCCAGATCATCCACCTGCGATTCAGGGAGCCGCACAATCGCGTAGCCGCCGGAAAGTGGATAAATCTCCGCCTGCGGCAGCTGTTCCTGCAACTTTTCCACAGTTCCATTATATTGAATGATTAATTCCCAGCGTTTCGTATTCTGGTCGTATCCCATCTGAAGTGCCGGGGACTTTTCCCGTTCCGCTTCTGTCGCATCCAAAGATAAGTTTAAAAGGTTTTCTTTTTTCTGGCTCTTGCCATTCACTAATTCACTCATTTTACAGTTTATGCTTATATGGCAAATCCCAGCATTATATTCTATCTATTTTTTTAACAAAACAAAACCCGGTACATCTCTGTACCGGGCTATCGATCATGCAGAAGAAGGGACTTGAACCCTCATGATGTTGCCA
>UMFG01034548.1_pt1 | contig 26373 bp, 19 predicted proteins | sample 1964961 | NCBI WGS metagenome assembly UMFG01 (sample SAMEA4836041, study PRJEB28245) | human gut metagenome | biome: gut microbiome; material: fecal sample | place: Denmark | collected 2008
TCCCAAGCGATCTCGCCACCTATGGCAGGGATGCCAAAGCTCTGCTGAAAGAGCTGCAAAGCCAGAATGAGCGTATGTTCATGGTCACGTTTCTTGTTATGAATACCGGACGCACAGAGCAGGAGCTGGAGAACAATGTGTTTCAAGCACAGAGCATTGCTCAGAAGCACAACTGTAATCTGCGTCGATTGGACTTCCAGCAGGAACAGGGGCTGATGAGCAGCCTGCCCCTGGCGCAGAACCTGATTGAAATTCGCCGTGGATTGACTACAAGTTCTACGGCTATTTTTGTACCGTTCACTACACAGGAACTGTTCCAGAACGGCGGAGAAACGCTTTATTATGGTCTGAACGCACTGTCCAACAACCTGATTATGGTGGACAGGAAGAAACTCAAAAACCCGAACGGACTGATTCTTGGTACTCCCGGTTCTGGTAAGTCCTTCAGTGCAAAACGTGAAATCACCAATGCTTTCCTGGTAACTGACGATGATGTTATCATCTGTGATCCCGAAGCAGAATATACTGCCCTGGTTCACAAGTTCCACGGACAGGTCGTGAAAATCAGTTCTTCCAGCACCAACTATATTAATCCGATGGATATTAATATCAACTATTCAGAGGACGACAATCCGGTGGCATTGAAAGCAGATTTTATCCTGTCCCTTTGTGAGTTGATTGTAGGTAGCAAGGACGGATTGCAGCCGGTCGAAAAGACGGTCATTGACCGTTGTGTGCATCAGATTTATCAGCGATATTTTGATGATCCCAAACCGGAGAATATGCCTATTCTGGAGGACTTGTATAATGCCCTTTTGAAGCAGGAAGAAAAGGAAGCGCATCATGTTGCAACTGCCCTTGAAATCTATGTTAAAGGTTCTCTGAAGGTGTTTAATCACCGAACCAATGTAGATATTCAGAATCGTCTGGTGTGTTACGACATTAAGGAACTGGGCAATCAGCTGAAAAAAATCGGGATGCTGGTTGTACAGGATCAGGTCTGGGGACGTGTCACCCAAAACCGTAATGCAGGAAAATCTACTCGATACTATATCGACGAGTTCCATTTGCTGCTCAAAGAGGAACAGACCGCAACTTATTCCATTGAAATTTGGAAGCGATTTCGTAAATGGGGCGGCATTCCGACCGGTATCACCCAGAATGTAAAAGACCTGCTTCGTAGTCCGGAGATTGCCAACATCCTAGAAAATTCGGACTTCATCTATATGCTCAATCAGGCAAGCGAGGACAGAACCATTCTGGCTCAGCGCCTGAATATCTCTCCCCATCAGCTCTCCTATGTCACAAACTCCGGTGAGGGCGAAGGACTTTTGTTTTATGGCAATGTGATTCTTCCGTTTGTTGACCGGTTCCCGAAGGACATTGAGCTGTACCGTATTATGACCACCAAATTGTCTGAGGTATCCAAAGAAAAGGAGGGGTAATAGATGGCGAAAAGACCTACCCGACTCCGTTTTACTGAGGATGATTTGTCCAGCGATGCGGTAAAAAAGGCTGCTGGAAAAGCGGAAAAAGCCGCAGCGAAGGCAGAAAAGGCAGTGGATAAAATCACTCCAAAGAAACACCGCAAGTTGCGGCAGGAAGCTGATGTTTCCGCTAGCAGAACTGCAAAACTTCGTTTTGGCAAGGCAAAGGCAGATGATATTCCCCCAAAGCCTTCCGGTATCAAACGAACGGTAACTCATGCACCGGTAGATACCCTGTCTGCGAATGTCCATAAATCTATCTCTCGATATGAAGATGATAATGTGGGCGTTCAGACAGCCCATCAGACAGAGCTTGGTGCGGAAACTGCTTACCATATTGCCGATCATGCGGTTTACAGTCATAAGCTGAAAGCCTATGACAAGGCAGAAAAGCTGGTGAGCAAATCAGATAAAGCAAATGTGAATGCACTGTTTGAAAAGTTTAAAAAGGACAATCCCAATGCTTCTTCCAATCCTCTTTCACGATGGCGGCAAAAGCATAACATCAAGAAAGAATATGCCGCAGCACGAGCCGGAAAAGGCGGAAAGGCTACGGCAAAGGGTGCAGGAAAGACTGCAAAAGGAGTAAAAAGTCTGACACAGAAGATTGCCGATTTTTGTGTATCACACAAGACCGCATTGCTCTGGGTTTTGGCAATAGGGCTGTTATTCATGGTCATATCTGGAATGTTCTCCGCCTGCTCTACCATGTTCCAGGGCGGTACTCAGGTAGTGTTGGGGACTTCTTTTACTGCGGAAGATGAGGATATTTTGGGGACAGATGAAGATTATACGGCTTTAGAAAATGATTTGCGAAGCCAGGTGGACAATATTGAGTCCACCCATCCGGGATATGACGAATACCGTTATGCTCTCGATGAAATCGGACACAACCCCTATGAGCTGGCAGCTTATCTGACGGTTGTTTTTGAGGACTATACACGTGAAGAAGTACAGGCAGAACTTGTTAGACTATTTGAAGAACAGTATGATCTTGAACTTGATGAGGAAGTTGAGATACGCTCTTATACTACTACCGATGAAGATGGCAACACATCAACTGTTTATTATGAATATCGTATTCTGAATGTTACCCTGACCAACTACGGACTTGGCAATGTAATTGCATCTTCTAGACTGACCGCAGAGCAATGGGAACGATATAAGGTGCTGTTGGAAACGCTAGGTAATCGTTCTTATTTGTTTGGTGAAGATGTTTCCTCTGCCCCTGGAGGTGGTGGTGAATACACTGACTACGATATTCCAGGTGAAGCACTGACGGACACTGCTTTTGCCAACATGGTTAGAGAAGCTGAAAAATATTTGGGGTATCCCTATGTTTGGGGTGGTTCTTCCCCTTCTACCAGTTTTGATTGTTCTGGATTCGTCAGCTGGGTCATCAATAACTGCGGCAATGGATGGAGTGTCGGCAGACAAACTGCGAACGGGCTTAAAAACCTCTGTGATATTATTCCGCCTTCTGAAGCAAAACCAGGAGATCTGATTTTCTTCCAGGGAACCTACAACACATCAGGAGCTTCTCATGTAGGTATTTATGTGGGCAACGGGATGATGATTCACTGTGGTGATCCGATTTCTTATGCTTCCATCGAAACAAATTATTGGCAGCAGCACTTTTACTGCTTTGGCAGAATCCCTTAAGCTGCCGGAAAGGAGAACTATGGGCGCAAAATTAGAAAGGCTTGGTGCTGAACTTGCAAAGGCACGAAAAAAGAAAGCGGAATGGGATTCCAGGGTAAAGGATTTGGAGCGCAGATACCGTGAGGAGGAAAACTCCGAGATTCACGAGATGGTACACGCCGCCAACCTGACCCCTGACCAGCTTTCCGAACTTCTTAAAATGTTTGCGGAAGATTCCGCACCAAAACCGGAAACGATTCAATCTGTAACAGAGGAGGAAACTACACATGAAAATTAAGTATTTGGGCGCTACCTGTATGGCGCTGCTTTTGAGCATCGGGATATTTTCCACAACGGCATTTGCCTATGCTTCTGAGGCTCCTGCTGAAACTACGCAGGAGCAGACAGAAGAAACCGTACCGGAAACCAGTGAGCCGATGAAGCCGCTTACACCGGATGGCAATATGACACTGGTGGATGATGAAGGAGAACACCCTTCTGAGGGAAAACAGTTTATCACCGTTGTAACAAAAACTGGGAATTATTTTTATCTCATTATTGATCGTGATGATGAGGGTAAAGAAACAGTTCACTTTTTGAATCAGGTCGATGAAGTTGATCTGATGAAGCTGATGGATGAGGAAGAACTGGAGCAGCTGAAACCTGTTGAGGAAACCAAGCCAACTCCTGAGCCGGAAACCAAGCCGGAGCCGGAAAAGAAACCCAATGTTCTTCCTGCTATTTTGACAATTCTCCTGCTTGCTGGTGGCGGCGGATTCTATGCTTTCAAAAAACTCAAGGGTAAGAAAGAAGAAAAAGCCCAGGAAAAGCCCGATCCGGATGCTGATTATGTGGACGATGACGAGGATTATGGCTATGACGAGGAAGATGATGGCGACATCATTTCCGACAGTGAGGACAAAGAACTGGTGTAATTGAAGTCTGGCATTGAGCCTGGGGCAATCTTCGGATTGCCCTTTACATACACACTTTCAGAAAACAAATATTTTCACGTTTTTGAAAGCGGCATCTTGCATATACTATTTGAGGATTGTATAATGAGAGTAACAGTTTAATTTCAAAACTCAAAAAATTATCAACTTTTGAAAGCGGGTGGATATATGAAAACGATTGTGCGAAAAAAATACCTCGATAGAATCATCGAGTTAAATGGTACGCCGGACATCAAGATCATCACAGGTATTCGCCGTTCCGGTAAGTCCAAGCTGATGCAGGCATACATGGAACACCTGAAAACAAATTGCGAGAATATCAATATCATCTTCATTGACTTCATGGATTTGGAATTTGAAGAAATCAAGGAATATCACGCTCTCCACTCCTATGTGGAGCAGCATTATGCAGAAGGCAAAACCAATTACCTCTTTATTGACGAAGTTCAGATGTGTCCGAAGTTTGAGTTGGCTATTAACAGCCTTTATTCCAAAGGCAAATATGACATTTACATGACCGGTTCCAATGCCTTCCTGCTGAGTGCTGACCTGGCAACCCTTTTTACCGGACGATATATTGAAATCCATGTGTTCCCATTCAGTTTTCAGGAATACTGCAAATACTACGATAATGTCACCGACAAGGATAAGCTCTTTGATGAATACTCTTTCAAAGGTGGTTTGGCTGGCTCTTATGCCTATCCAAACGACAGAGATCGAATCACCTATATCAAGGAAGTATATGAAACCATTGTTACAAGAGATCTGGTGCAGAAATACGCTTTATCTGATACAACCGTTTTGCAAAGACTGAGCGAGTTCCTGATGGACAATATCAGCAATTTGACTTCTCCGAACAAGGTCAGTCAGCTTTTGAATGCGAATGATATAGCGACAAGTCACGTAACGGTGGGCAAATATATCAAATATCTGTGCAACGCTTTTGTTTTCTATGATATTAAGCGATATGATATTCGTGGCAAGAAGTATCTGGAAAGCTCCGAGAAATTCTATCTGTGTGATACGGGGATTCGTTATGCAATCCTGGGCAGCAGAAATATGGATTACGGCAGAGTTTATGAAAATATGGTCTGCATCGAACTTCTGCGCCGTGGTTACGATGTTTATGTTGGAAAGCTGTATCAGAAAGAAATTGATTTTGTAGCCCAGAAAGGCAGTGAGAAAATCTATATTCAGGTCAGCGACAATATCTCCGGGCAGGAAACCTTTGAAAGAGAATATTCTCCATTGTTGCAAATTCGAGATGCGTATCCGAAAATGATTATCGCACGAACCAGACATCCAAAGTACAGCTATGAAGGGATTGAGATTCACGATATTGCAGAGTGGCTGTTACAGGAATAAATAATTCCGTTATCTCCGTCATTTGAAAAAAGAATGACGGAGATATTTCATCAATGAGGGAGATAACCCCCTGTTACATAGCAGTCTTACATTTCGGTGTATGGCTGCTTTTTTATTTTCCAGAAAGGAGCAGATGCAAATGAAATTAGTATTGGCTGAAAAGCCATCAGTGGCACAAAGTATTGCAAAGGTATTGGGTGCGACAAAGCGTGAGGATGGATACCTGGAGGGAAACGGTTATGTAGTCAGTTGGTGTGTGGGGCATCTGGTAGAGCTGTCACAGCCTGAAGCCTATGACGAGAAATATAATAAATGGGCGTATGCAGACCTTCCTATTTTTCCGGATCAGTGGAAATATCAGGTGTCTGCTAGTACCAAAAAGCAGTTTGGAATTCTCAAAAAACTGATGGCAAGAAAAGATGTAGAGAGCCTTGTGTGTGCGACAGATGCCGGTCGAGAGGGAGAACTGATTTTCCGTCTGGTTTATCAGCAGGCTGGATGTCGAAAGCCCTTTGAAAGACTCTGGATTTCCTCTATGGAGGATTCCGCTATCAGAGAGGGATTTGAGCAGCTGAAACCGTCAACAGAATATGATGCTTTGTACGAAGCGGCATTATGCCGGGAGCGAGCCGACTGGTTGGTTGGAATTAACGCTACCCGGCTTTTTTCTACCCTTTATGGACAGACGTTGAATGTGGGTCGGGTTATGACGCCCACTCTGGCAATGGTCGTGATGCGTGAAGCTGCAATCTCAGCTTTTAGACCTGAGCCTTTTTATACAGTAGAACTGGCTTTTCAGGACTTCACTGCATCTGGCGAGCGGATGAAGCAAAAAGTTCTTGCGGATGATGTTGCCCGGAAGTGTGTTGGTTCGGTTCTGAATGTCACAAAGGCAGAAAACAAGGAAAAATCTGAAAAGCCGCCTGCCCTGTATGATTTAACTTCTTTGCAGAGGGATGCAAACCGGGTGTTGGGATTCACAGCACAGCAGACACTGGACTATACCCAGAGTCTATACGAGAAAAAACTGGTCACTTATCCCCGTACTGACAGCCGTTATCTGACAAGTGACATGAAGGATATGCTTCCGGAATTGATAAAGTCGCTTTTCAACATTTTCCCTGTGGAGGATGTGAAAAACGTTCCGGTTCATGCGGCGCAGGTTATCAATGACAAGAAAGTTTCTGACCACCACGCCATTATCCCCACCAAAGAAGCCATAAAATGCAGCCTGGATGATCTGCCAAAGGGTGAACAGGCAATTCTCAGGTTGATTGCCACCCGCCTGTTTTGTGCGGTCGGTGAGCCTTTCCGGTACAACGAAAGCGTGATTGAACTTTCGGATGGAAATTATATCTTTTCTGCAAAGGGCAAAACAACAGTACAGTCTGGATGGAAAATTTTCTCCGGAAAACCTGCTGATAAGGATAAAGAGGGTGAAAAGCAGCTCCCTTCTCTCACAGTTGGTGAGGGCTTGAGTGTTTATTCCACTGAGGTAAAAGAAGGAAAAACATCACCGCCCAAGCATTTTACAGAAGACACCCTTCTGCAAAGTATGGAAACTGCCGGTGCAGATGAAATGCCGGAAGATGCGGAGCGCAAGGGATTGGGGACACCGGCGACTCGTGCTGCTACGATTGAAAAGCTGGTACGAATCGGTTTTTTGGAACGTAAAGGTGATAAGAAAACCAAGCACCTGATTTCCACCCATAAAGGAACCGCTCTGGTAACCGTGATGCCGGAACAGATTCAATCTCCATCCATGACCGCTGACTGGGAAGAAAAGCTGCTCATGATTGAGCGTGGAGAATATGACAGCAATGCTTTTCTGAAAGAAATTCAGGATATGATTTCTGCACTGGTGCAGACCTATGAAAAGGTAAAAGGGTCTGATGTGCTTATGGCAAAGGAAGTGCAGACAGTGGGTGTTTGCCCTGTCTGTGGCAGTTCCGTCACAGAACGGCAGAAAGGATTTTTCTGTTCCAAAAGAGAATGCCATTTCGCTCTATGGAAAAACAGCCGTTACTTCGAGAGCATCGGAAAAAGCCTGACATCAGCGGTGGCACAAAAGCTCTTGTCCAATGGAGAGGTTAAGCTCAAAGGATGTAAATCTGCTAAGACCGGCAGAATGTACGATGCAACCGTTGTAATGACAGTAACGGAGGAAGGGAAACCGCAGTTTAATATGAATTTTGAGAACGGAGGAAAAAGTAAATGATGAATGAGTTTAATCCGGATGGCAAGGACATTCGGTTCATTGACAGCCATTATAGAGATTTGTTTCGCATCCCGGATGGCGGAACGATTCAGGTACACTACTCCGATGATTCAGTAGTCATTAAGCCCTGCAAGTTTATTGATGAGTACCATACACAGATTGGAAACAATGTGTTCCACATCTGCCAGTTTGCAGAACTCCTGGAGCGTAACGGAAGCTATTGTCAGGCGGAACCGGAAATCATGGGTGATGAAGCTGCATGGCAGGTTGGGCGAGATCAGTATCTTGCAATCCAGACCTGTGAAGATGGTTATGACTATACGCTCTTTGATAAAGAATTTCATGAGATTGATGGCGGTCAGTTGGACAATCCAGAGCTGTCTATGCTGGAAGCACGAGCTGAAATTCTGGCTGGATTTGGACTTCAGATGAGAGAACTGCGAGTACAAGTATATGAAGAAGTCATGGAAAAAGCAGAGGCTGTTGAAGCTGTAAATGCTTCTTTGCTTGACCTGGCAAAACAAATTGACCAGTTCTCTGATGAGTACGATCACTATGAATATGCTGACAGAGTTGATGATAAAAAGAGCAACATTGTTGAGATTTATCATGATCTCACAAATGGAAACGCTGCTCCGTACCGAGATTTTTTAGAACAGGTTATTGAAGATTCGGATGAAATTTCTGTGGTACAGGCAGCAACACAGTTAAAGAATGAGTTGGATAAGGCGGTTTCTCGACCTAAAGAATCCGTAATTGATCAGTTAAAACAGATTTCGGGACAGACAGTACCATCTAAAATGTCGCACAGTTTTAAGGAACCCGAAAGATAAGGAGGATAATCTATGTCACAGGAAAAGATTGAACGTTGGAATGAAGTCGATGGCAATCTCGATAATGGTGAAAAGCTGCAAGCATTTTTGGACAGTACCACGGATGCGTATGCGATTTTGCAGCTGCGCCGTACAGATGAAACCGTTTATGAACGCTTTGAATCCTATGAAGCCCTGAAACGTCAAGGAAAAGAGCCGAACATTGACCATTATGATGTGGTTTATGTGGCTCCGCTCTCCTCTTATACTGACCAGACTGCCATGCTGGAAGGGCTGTACACAAAGTTTAATGTGGAGCGTCCAGAGGATTTCCGGGGGCACAGCCTGTCCGTCAGCGACATCGTGGCACTGAAAACCGATGCTGTGGTATCTTTTCACTATGTGGATTCTATCGGCTTTCAGGAGCTTCAGGGCTTTATGAAGCCGGAGAACTACCTGAAAAATGCAGAGATGGCGATGGAGGACGATTATGGGATGCTGGATGGCGTTATCAATAATGGCAAAGCACCTGCAACGGAAGAACGTTCTTCTGTATTGGCACAGCTGAAAGAACAGCCTGTTCTGGATAGTCCCCATAAACCGCCCAAAGCCCGAACAGAGAGGGAGATGGAATGATGGATTTAACCATTGATGAAAAAATGCTGATACTTCTGTACAGCCCAGGAACCAGAATGGGGCTGTATGGAGCATTACAGCAGATGAAAGAGCAGCTTGAGGAGGATGAAACAGAATTGTTGGATTTGACCAACTCTGTTTTGCAGAAGTTATCAGATATGGATGATGAAGTCTTTGAAAAGCTGAGTCTTTCTCTGGATTTATAAAGATTGGAGGGAAATAATGAATCCGAAAGAGAGGTATTATTCCGGTGTGGCAAGAGAAACGATCCATAGAATTACTGCCAACCGAGAAAACTGGACTTCTTTTCTGGCAACGATGGCTCGAAATTATGATTTCACCTATCCAGAACAGGTGATGATTTATGCGCAGCGTCCCAATGCTACACTGTGCAAACCTTATGAGGAATGGAACACAGACCAGTATCGGCGCTATGTGAAAAGGGGTTCCACTGGTATTGCCCTTTTTGTGATGAACCAGGATAAACCGTATCTGCGTTATGTCTTTGATGTGGCGGACACAGGTGTGCGTCGTTCTTCTCCGTCAATTACGCCGTGGAGAGTGACCGATGAAAACCGCCGTTTTATAATGGATGAGATGGAACGTGTCTTTCAGGTTCCGTCAGAGGGAATTCTGGAATATCAGCTGGAAAATATCGCAATCAACCTTGCCAGAGAGTATTGGGACGATTTCAAAAAGCCGATCCTCGACATCGTTGCAGATAGCTTCCTTGAGGAGTATGATGAATATAACATCGAGGTAGCATTTAAGACCGCAGTGGCAAATAGTGTCTCCTATGCGATGTACAGCCGTATTACCGAGAATCCGGATAACTATTTTGAGCATGAAGATTTTCAAAATGTATTCGACTTTAATACCCGTCAGACGGTAAATGCTCTGGGTACGGCGGTCAATGCAGTCAGCTCTCGAATGTTTGGAGAAATCGAAAAAGCCATAGAAGCCTTTGAACAGACAAAAACCGTGGAAAGGAGCCATGATTATGAACGAAATGACTTACACACAGGTCGGGGATTACCGGATTCCGGACATCGAACTGAAGAACACCGAAACGAAACCGTTGGGCAAGTACGGCAGAATGCGGAGGACGTTTCTGCAAGAGAACAATCCGATGTTGCTGAACGATCTGATTCTCAGCGAGCAGCTGTTCCCGCATCTCCAGGAGATCGACGAGACAGCGCACCGCAGAGTGGAGCAGCTGATGACAGAACTGCTGGAGAAGAATCCGGCACCGGACAAAGCAACACAGCAGATGGCATGGGTGAAGCACATGAACAGCCTGAAAGCACAGGCAGAGGAAATCGTGACAGCGGAGCTTATCAACAGCTGAGTTTGAACCTTTTCCTTTCAGAATCAGAACAAATCAGCTTTATTGACGAAGCAGAGAGCAAAACGCTCTCTGCTTTTTCTTTATCTGAAAATCAGATCGACCAGGTGCTTACTGTTGGCGGAAATGAAGCTAATCTCCGAATGATGGTGGCACTGGAATATATGAAAGGAAAATCCACAGAGGAGATTGCAAAGCGTCTGCCTGCACTCTATCGTGGCAGCAATGGCTTTAAATTGGATAGTCATGAGGTCAGCGCATGGTTTGATGAGCAGTGTATTCATCTTGCCAGAGGAAAGACTGCCCGTTTTGCACCGTCCAGACAGATCGTATCCTGGCAGGAAGCCGCCGAGCGTATCGGTAAGTTACTGGAGAATGGCGAGTATGCCACCAATGTAGAGTTGGTGGAGGCTCCGGGTTATGAGAGAACAAAGGTCGCAGAATCTCTTTGGTATTTGTATCATGATCTTTCTGATAATGCCAGAGAACAAGGCTTCTTCCCTTCTTTACAGGAAGTCCGCAGTGTGGGATTTCCGGCAGAAACAGCAGAGCTGGCTGAAAAGCTGAATGATAGTCAATTCAGAGCCGGACTGAAAGCTGAATATCAGAACTTTTTACAGGCACACAATGAGGATTCTTCTTTGCTGCGATTCCATTATCACAAATTGGAACGCTTGGCACAGCGACTGGATGAGCTTGATCTGCCACTCAGAGAATATCAGAGCAGTATGACCATGCCACCTCTTGTCCGTCAGTTTATTACGGATGATGAAATCAATGAATCCCTGTCCGGGGGCAGTGGTTTCTCTGGTGGAAAAGCCCGTATTTATGAGTATTGGCAGAAAGGACATTCTGCAAAAGAAAAAGCGGACTTTTTGAAAAATGAGTATGGGACAGGCGGTCGTTCTCATGCGCTTTCCGGTGCTTCTGGCAGTGGTGAAGATCACGATGCCAAAGGAATCCGATACACCAAAAGCGGCTGTGATAAGGTGCAGCTGTCCTGGACACAGGTTGCCAATCGCATTGATTCGTTGATTAAGCAGGAGCGTTATATTTCTCCTGAAGTTTTGAAAGATGTTCAACAAGAACGAGCATCGGATATAGAAAACGAGCCGAATCCTGTGGGACGCATTGAATATCTTGGAACAAATGGCAGACCGGGTGAAGTGATTGAATATACTGATCCGGAACAGTTTATCAAGAATATTGAAGATGAAACATTCTATGGTGTTCCATTCACTGTTGTTCTGTATCGGGACGAACAGGGAAACACCATCCCACAAGATTTTCTCAGCGAACTTGACCCACCGCCGAAAGGCTTCCGTGTGGAAGATGCTCCGGTAATCGACTTGGAGGAAGAAGCACCCTCTGTGGATGAAGCAGAAGAAAGCCCGTTTGTTGCACAGGTCATGCGTGATGTAGAAGCTATTGCTGACGAAGAAGAATCCTATGAGCGATTCAGTGTGATTGAAACAGAAAACGGTTATGCTGTCTGGGATGATATTCGGGATGAAATCTATGTAGATGATGAGGGTGTCAGTGAGGAATTCACCAGTGAGTGGCAGGCAAACGATTATTTGCAGGAAGTCAAAAAAGCGGTTTCTGCCAAAGAATCTGCGGAGTGGCTGTACAATGAACGCTCTAAATTTGAAGCAACACAGGAACCGGTTTATCAGGTGGGTGACACTGTTTTTCTGGAGGGAGAAGCATACAATATCACTGCCATTGGAACTACTGATGTACAGTTGCTGCCTCCAGGAATGGTGTACCCAATTTATCGGGCGGAAAGCAAAGAGAATTTTGAACGCCTTTTAAGACAGGATGAACGCAATGCCCGATTTATTTCAGGTGAAGAACCGGAAAAAACTGTTGCCACAGCTGAGCCGGAACATTTTATCGACCATTACTATGTGGTAGAAGATTTGCAGGTTCGAGGGGCGCTTCAGCTCAAGGAGTACAGCACATTCGAGGACGCAATGAGAGCATACAAGTCCCTTCCATCTGAAAGAATGAAAGCTCTGGGAGTGCAAAACACACGGACTCCATTCCCCGGTAGCCTGGATCTGATTCAGTGTAAAGATGGCGAAGATAAACTTGTCCAGGACTACACAAAAGTTGCTGGTTGGGAAAACCCTGAGATTCTGGACTTGGTTCAAAAAATTGAAACTGCAATTCAAACAAAGGAAAGTCCCGATATTCCAGCAATCAATTTTCACATCACAAATGACCATCTTGGCGAGGGCGGAGCGAAAGCAAAATTCAGAGCCAATATGGATGCAATCCGTGTCCTAAAAGAATTGGAGTTTGATGAGCGAAATGCTACTCCGGAAGAACAGGAAATCCTTTCCCAATATGTCGGTTGGGGTGGGCTTGCAGCTGCTTTTGATGAAAACAAGGCAAGCTGGGCTGAGGAGTTCAGAGAACTTTATACAGCCCTGTCTCCGGAAGAATATGCCGCAGCACGAGCTAGTACCCTGAATGCCCACTATACCAGTCCTACCGTCATTCGTGCCATCTATGATGCGGTCGGACAGATGGGATTTGAAACAGGAAATATTCTGGAACCTGCAATGGGTATCGGTAACTTTTTCGGTATGCTCCCTGACGCCATGCGAAACAGCAATCTCTATGGAGTGGAGTTGGACTCCATCAGTGGGCGTATCGCTCAGAAACTCTATCCTAACGCTGAAATCAAGGTGGCGGGCTTTGAAACTACGGATCGCCGGGATTTTTATGATTTGGCAGTCGGCAACGTTCCGTTCGGCAACTATAAGGTTTCGGATAAGCCCTATGATAAGTTGGGGTTCTCTATTCATAACTATTTTTTCGCAAAAACGCTCGATCAGGTTCGTCCGGGCGGTGTGGTTGCATTTGTGACCAGCCGTTTTACGATGGACTCAAAAAATTCTGATGCCAGAAAATATATGGCACAGAGAGCGGAACTCCTGGGAGCCATTAGACTGCCCAATACGGCATTTAAGGCAAACGCCGGTACAGAGGTTGTATCTGACATCATTTTCCTGCAAAAGCGTGACCACCCCATCGACATCATGCCGGACTGGGTGCAGCTGAATACTACACCGGATGGTTACACCATGAACAGCTACTTTGTAGAGCATCCGGAAATGGTTTTGGGAGAACTTTCTATGGAAAGTACCCAATATGGTAAGGATGATCTCACAGTCCGTCCCCGTGAAGATATGGAACTGGCTGACCTTCTTCGTGAAGCTGTTACCCGTATCGGTGGCACTTATGCTCCTGCGGAGCTAACTGAAGAAGCAAACAGCCAGGAAAAAGAACAGATTACCATTCCTGCCCGCCCAGATGTGAAAAACTTCTCCTACACGGTTGTAGACGATGAGGTATATTTCCGGGAAAACTCTGTCATGCGTCTGGTAGAGCTGAACGACAAAGCCAAAGAACGTGTCAGCGGCATGGTGGAACTTCGCCGCATTGTAAATGAACTGATTGAATATCAGCTGGAGGACTATCCGGATGATATGATTCAGGCAAAACAGGTAGAGCTGAATGCTGCCTATGATGCGTTTACCGCAAAAAACGGGTTAATCAACAACAGAGCCAACAGTCAGGCTTTTGCTGATGATTCCAGCTATTATCTTCTGTGTTCACTGGAAAACTTGGATGAGGATGGTCATCTCAAGAGCAAAGCGGATATGTTCACTAAGCGTACCATTAAACCGGAACGTAAAGTGAACAGCGTGGATACACCGTCTGAAGCACTTGCGATTTCTATTGGTGAGCATGGCAAGGTGGATTTGCCTTATATGGCAGAACTGCTGGGGACTCCCGGCGAATATGATTCCATTAAAACCGAGCTGCAAGGTGTGATTTTTAAAGACCCAATGGCTCCGGATGACCCTGTTTCGGGCTGGCAGACAGCCGATGAGTATCTTTCCGGCGATGTGAGAAGTAAGCTGAGGATTGCACAGATGGCTGCACAGAAAGACAGTTCTTTTGAAATCAATGTGCAGGCACTGGAAAAGGCGCAGCCGAAGGATTTGGATGCTTCTGAAATTGATGTCCGTCTGGGCGCAACATGGATTGATTCTGCCTATATCCAGCAGTTCATGCAGGAAACTTTTGAAACTCCGTATTATCTCCGCCGCACGATTGAGGTCAAATTTTCGGAACTGACAGCAGAATGGAGAATCAACGGAAAGAGTTCTCCGAGCCAGAATGATGTGGCAGCATACACGACCTATGGTACGGAACGTGCCAACGCCTACCGTATTTTAGAGGAAACTCTGAATCTGAAAGATATTCGTATCTACGACACCATTGAGGATGCGGATGGCAAGCAGAAGCGTGTGCTGAACAAAAAGGAAACTACTCTGGCACAGCAGAAACAACAGGCAATCAAGGATGCGTTCCGAGACTGGATTTGGAAAGACTCGCACCGCCGTGAAGCACTTGTGACCAAGTATAATGAACTGTTTAACTCCACCAGACCTCGTGAATACGATGGTAGCCATATCCGATTTGGTGGCATGAATCCCGATATAACCCTTCGGGAACACCAGCGAAATGCCATTGCCCATGTGCTGTATGGTGGGAATACCCTGTTGGCACATGAGGTTGGTGCGGGCAAAACCTTTGAAATGGCGGCTTCCGCTATGGAAAGTAAACGCCTGGGACTGAGCCAGAAGGCATTGTTTGTTGTTCCCAACCATCTGACCTTGCAGTGGGCAAATGAATTTCTTCATCTGTATCCCAGTGCCAAACTTCTGGTGGCAACCAAAAAGGATTTTGAAACGGCAAACCGCAAGAAATTCTGTGCGAGAATTGCCACCGGTGACTATGATGCAGTCATTATCGGTCACAGTCAGTTTGAAAAAATCCCTCTTTCTCCGGAACGTCAGGAGCGCCAGCTGCGTGAACAGATTGATGAGATTGAGGGAGCGATTGCAGAACTCAAATATCAGAACGGCGAGAATTTCACCATCAAACAGATGGAGAAAACGAGAAAATCCCTGCAAACCAGACTGGATAAACTTCTCTCTACTGACAGAAAGGATGATGTTGTTACCTTTGAACAGCTGGGCGTTGATCGGCTGTTTGTAGACGAGAGCCACGCTTTCAAAAACCTCTTTTTGTACACAAAAATGAGGAATGTCGCTGGTCTTTCCACTTCGGAAGCACAGAAATCTTCGGATATGTTTATGAAGTGCCGCTATATGGATGAATTGACCGGCGGGCGAGGCGTTATCTTTGCAACAGGTACTCCCGTATCGAACTCCATGACGGAGCTTTATACTGTTATGCGATACCTTCAGTACGGCACACTTCAAAAGAAAAATCTGACCCATTTTGACTGCTGGGCATCTACCTTTGGTGAAACAACCACCGCTATTGAGTTGGCTCCGGAAGGAACCGGCTATCGTGCCAGAACCAGATTTGCAAAGTTTTTTAATCTTCCGGAACTCATGAATATGTTTAAGGAAGTTGCGGATATTAAAACCTCCGACCAGCTTCACCTCCCAGTGCCGGATGCGAAATTTGAAACGGTTGTTGTGCAGCCTTCTGATTATCAGCAAGACATGGTAGCAGACCTTTCGGAACGTGCAGCGGCGGTTCATTCCGGTATGGTTGGCCCATCCGAGGACAATATGCTCAAGATTACCGGCGATGGAAGAAAGTTGGGGTTAGATCAGCGTTTAATCAATCCTCTGTTGCCAGATGACCCGGAAAGCAAGCTCAATGCCTGTGTGCAAAATGTGCTGCGGATTTGGGAAGAAGGAAAAGCTGACAGGCTGACCCAGCTTCTGTTCTGTGACCTCTCCACCCCGAAAAACGATGGCACGTTTAATGTTTATGATGACATCAAGGCGAAGCTGATAGCAGCCGGTGTGCCAGAGAAAGAAATTGCATTTATTCACGATGCAGATTCTGAAGCAAAGAAAAAAGAATTGTTTGCAAAGGTGCGTACTGGTCAGGTTCGTGTGCTGATGGGCAGTACACAGAAAATGGGAGCCGGAACAAACTGCCAGGATCGCTTGGTGGCGCTTCATCACTTGGATGTGGGCTGGCGTCCATCTGATATGACCCAGCGAAATGGTCGAATTATCCGTCAGGGCAATCAAAACAAGGAGGTTCAGATCTATCAGTATGTAACCGAGGGAACTTTTGATGCGTATCTTTATCAGACACTGGAAAACAAGCAAAAATTCATTTCTCAGATTATGACCTCGAAATCGCCTGTCCGTTCCTGTGATGATGTAGACGAGCAAGCTCTGTCCTATGCCGAAATTAAGGCTCTGTGTGCCGGGAATCCGTTGATTAAAGAAAAAATGGACTTGGACATTGATGTGGCAAGGCTTAAGGTTCTAAAAGCTGACCATCAGAGCCAGCAGTATCGCATGGAAGATAAACTCCTGAAATACTTCCCTGCGGAGATTGAAAGGCAGACAGGCTATATTCGTGGATTTGAAGCAGACATCCAAACGGTTACAACTCATCCGCAGATTGTGGAAGGATTCTGCGGTATGGAAATTTTGGGCAAGCACTATATGGAAAAAGAGGATGCCGGTGAAATGATTCTTGCCGCCTGCAAGGAGATGAAAGCGACCAAGCCAATCCCTCTTGGCAGTTATCGTGGTTTTCAGATGGAACTTTCCTTTGATAGTTTCCGGCATGACTTTGATATTACCCTGAAAGGCGCTGTAAGCCATCGTGTATCGCTTGGAACTGATGCCAGGGGAAATATCATCCGACTGGATAATGCCCTCTCCAGCATCCCTGAGAAGCTGGAGAAAGCCCATGAACAGCTCACCAATCTTCAAAATCAGCAGGAAGCGACCAGAGCGGAACTAGGAAAACCCTTCCCACAGGAAGCGGAGCTTGCTGAAAAAAGTGCTCGTCTGGCAGAACTGGATGCGGCTCTTAATATGGAGGACTCCATGCCGGAGCGTGAGGAAGCAGAACAGGCAGATAAACCTTCTGTGCTGGCAGATCTGAAAGCCAAGTCAGAGCATATTCCTCCATATCGAGCATCTGGTGGGCGTGAGGAGGTGCTGTAATGGGCAGACGGGACCAGGATGTTCACTTCCTGGCATCGAAAGAGGAAGTACAGCGAATCCATGAAAAAATGGATGAGCTAGGTATCCGGAGCATGGGGGCATATCTTAGGAAGATGGCTCTGGATGGATACTGCATCAACCTGGATTTACAGGATGTGAAAGAGCTGGTTTCCCTTCTGAGAAGATGCAGCAACAACCTGAATCAGTATGCTAAAAGAGCCAATGAAACCGGCAATATTTATGAGTCGGACATCAGGGATTTGCAGGAACGATTGGAGGAAATCTGGACAGACATGAAGGAGGTGCTGGTGTGCCTGTCCAGTATTCAGTAATCATAAAAATGGGCTGTGGCAAGAAAATTGCCGCAGCCGTACATATTGACATCATTGTGTTTTATTTTTCAAAACAGTATAATGAAGATAAGAAAGGGGTGTGTTTCTATGAGGTTTCTGAAATTTGTAGGGAAAATGGTCTTAAAGCTGGTTGCGTTGCCTGTGCTGTTCGTATTAGGTCTGATTTGCCTTCTGGCAAAACTTGTCGTGAATGTTTCTTCCTTTGCCATAGGAGCACTGATCTTATATATTCTTGGTTGCTGCATTTACTGCGTTTTTCAATCTCTGTGGTTGCAGCTTGGTCTATTGGTTGGAATTGGGCTGGCGGTTTATGCGGTGTTGTTCCTGTTTGTCCTGTTCCAAGAAATCGGAGAACATATCAAAGAAAACCTACGTGATTTTATCTTTTCATAAAATTACCAATAAGGCTGCCTGCGGGCAGTCTTATTTTTTGAGAGGATGGTGAGAAAATGGCAGCAACAAGACTGATTGCCCTTCATATTAACAAGGGAAAAACGGTAGCACAGTGTCTGGCAGATCGTACAGATTATTCCCAAAATGCTGCGAAAACAGAAGATGGAAAATATATCAGCTCTTATGAATGTGACCCCAAAACAGCCGATGAAGAATTTCTCCTGACCAAAAGACAATATCAGCATATCACAGGCAGACAGCAGAAAAATGACATCATTGCCTATCAGATACGCCAGTCATTTAAGCCGGGAGAGATTACTCCAGAAGAAGCCAACCAAGTCGGATATGAAACAGCAATGCGTTGGACAAAAGGAAAACACGCCTTTATCGTGGCGACACATATTGATCGTTCTCATATCCATAACCATATCATTTATAACTCCACTTCTCTGGACTGTACCCGTAAATTCAAGAACTTTTTTCTTTCCGGGCTTGCGGTTCAGCGATTAAGCGATATGGTTTGTATTGAGCATGGCTTATCAATTATAGAGCCAAAGCCATACCGGGAACGAGTCAAGAGAACGATCTATCCGAAAAAGCGTACCAAGCGTGATGAGCTGTGTGCGGCAATCGACCAGATATTAAAAAAGAAACCAAAAGATTTTTCGGATTTTGTTTTTCAGCTTTCAGAGCTGGGGTATGAATTTAAGGATGGAAAGCAACCGGCTTTCCGGCATAGTGGGGAGAAGCGATTTATTCGTCTGCGCTCTCTTGGAGAGGGATACAGTCAGGAGGATATAATTGCAATTCTGTCCGGTAAGTCTGTTCAGAAAGCATCCAGAGCAAGCAGGCAGGTTCATACTCAAAGAGAGTTTAATCTGCTGATAGATATTCAGGAAAAGATGGCAGAAGGTAAATCAGCGGGCTATGAGCGGTGGGCAAAGAAATATAACCGCAAAGAAGCTGCCCGAACGGTTTGCCTTTTGAAAGAAAAAGGCATCAGCAATTATGAAGAATTGACTGCCTTGACAGAACAGCTCAGTAGCCGCTTTGCAGAGCTATCTGATACTATTAAAGCCAATGAAAAAAGAATGGTTGAGATTGGAGCATTACAGACTCACATCAACAACTATTCAAGAACCAGATCGGTGTATGAAGCCTATCGCAAATCTGGATACAGCATAAAATTCTTTGAAGAACATCGAGAAGAAATCCAAATTCATAAAGCGGCAAAGAAGGCGTTCGATCAGCTTCCTGGTAAAAAGGTTCCTACTAGACAATCTTTGAATGAAGAGTATCATCGCCTTTTATCAGGAAAAAAGGAAGCTTATGCCGAGTACCGACAAGTGAAAAAGGATATGCAGGAATACTTGATTGCAAAACAAACTGTAGAACATATTCTTGGTATTGATCGGAAAAATAGGATTATAACGCAACAGCAAAATTTGGATTAGTATATTTTAAATTGTAGGACAAAAATGGGAAATCGTAAAAACCATAGCGTTTTAACGATTTCCCATTTTTATTCATAATAATGTTATTTAACGATAAAAGCATTTTCTTATTTTATCACCAAAATAGAAGGGACTTCTTGTGCATAAAAAGCAATTTACGAGAATTAACCCCACCGTAATGATATAAATAAGTACTAAGTGCTTTTCATAAAAAGTAGGATTAGCTATAAATGGAAACGGATTTATAATTGATTCTGTTTGGCAATTGATATTCCAATATAGCCAGAAAATACCAGAAAATCCATAACCAATATAAACGTTGCTAAAGATCGTACTAATTGTCATGGATATAGCTGATACAAACAAGCAACCACCTATCACGATTGCGATGGCATTTATTATAGAAATAGGTTCAGCAGACACTTCGCCTTGAAATTGCTGTATTATCCGAAAGATGATATTTTCTACAATAACAAAAATAATGAGAAGTGCCACTGTAATCAAATATCGTTCTACAAAAAATTTGATCGGTTTTTTATTTGTCAAATACATTATTTCTTCGGTATGACTTTCTTTATATAATAAGTTAATATCAGAAAAAAGAACAATACCTACGAATGGCATATAAATTGACGATACGTTTACAAAATCAAAATATGTTGGAACATACATGACCAACGGTATCAATATTACCAATATCAAACAGCTAATCCACTTTATAGGAGAATATAAAATTTTAAATTCATATTTCATATACTTATAACCTTCTTTAAATTAGTTCGTAGCTGCCGATAAACATTACATGACAGCAATAAAAATACAACGCCTAAAACTATATAAAAAGAGCGATTGACAATAAGAGAGCTTATGGTTATGGCATCGCCATCCAAGCGTATGATCGGATTCGCTAGTCTGATCCAACTACTAGTATCATTAAATACACCTGGTGTCATGTTGAATATAATATACAAAATATATATTGGAAATACAGCAACCACTTTTCTTATGAGTAACATAAGAAGCATTATCAAAGAACTAAAAAAGAAAGTAGTCGGCAATAGATATATAACGAAGTAACTGATAAATGGTGTATATAAAACATTATAGCCAGAACCAATAAAGCGAAATACACTAATAAGATTTAATATTAATCCAAACAGATATAGGTATAACATAAAAGGAATAAAAATCCCCAGATAACGATTAAGGATATATTTAGTCGGAGATAAGGGCTGCGCATAAACTACTTCATACATATTGCTTCGATAATCTCTAATAAGCAATAAAAGGAATAGTGGAAAAATCAAAAAGGCAGATATTCCTTGCACATAAGTAATATATTTCTCCATTAAAATAGGACTATATCCTTTTGTACCTAGTTCTGCTTGAATATTACTGTTTACTTCATCCACAGTACCCAACCGATTTCCAAATTGGCTTTTGCTTGCCATCAGCCAAGGAAATATATAGCTATTATCTTTCATAGCTAAATAAATGTCATCAAAGGTATAGTTATCATCTTTGAGCATTGTCAGTACCGGTTCAAATTCTTTTGCATTTTCATCAGATATAGTTCCAGCAGAGATCATTTGCTCCAAATACTGACTTGTCTTCTCTTTTAGCTCTTCGTCCGTGTTGGACACATCAATAAAATCTCGTTCACCAGCACGATCTAGTGCCTGTATATCGCTTTCGCTGTTCACTGGTATGTGGAAGACTTCACTCATTTGCGTAAAAGAGAATACTGTGAGCAACACTAAAGTGATGATAAATGGAAAGCTTGTAATTTGTTTTTTTGATTCAAACCATATTAGCTTAATAGCGTCCATCATTTTCCCCCCTTAATAGTTGTCAAATAAACATAGACTTCTTCTAATGTAGGCTTATATGGTATGCTGCTTGGCTCTGCATCATTTTCACATATTACAATAGCCCGTACTTGCGTATCATCTCGCTTAAAGGAAATCACCGTATGACTTTCTTCAAACTTGTGTAATTCATCTTTTGTATTGAATCTAGCCTCATAAATTTTCCCTTGCACTGACTTTAACAAATCTTCTATGCTGCCAGAGTATAGTAGTTTCCCGTTGTCCAGGATCGCCAACTTATCACATATATACTCTATATCTTCTATAATGTGAGTTGAGAATAAAACAGTATTCTTTTCAGCATATTCGTTTAACAATTTTCGTATTTTTATTCTCTCTTCAGGATCAACTCCTACAGTGGGCTCATCTACTATTAAAACTGGCGGATTACCAAGTATAGCTTGAGCAAGCCCTACCCGCCGTTTCATACCTCCAGATAATTCTTTATATTTTTTCTTTCGCTCATTATATAAATTTACCTTTTCCAGTGTTTCTCCGATGGTTTTCTTATCAAAATCACGCATAATACATATATACTCCATGATTTCAGAAACGGTAAATTCTTTATAAAATCCAAATTCTTGAGGTAAATAACCAATACTGCGCTTGATTTGAGTTTTATTTGCCGGAGTAATGTCCATACCTAATATAGATGCAGTTCCCCCTGTTGGTTCAATAAGTGTCGTTAATATTCTCATAAGGGTAGTCTTTCCAGAGCCGTTTCGTCCTAATAGTCCAAAGATTCCAGTATCAATAGAGAGCGAAACATTATTTAATGCAGTAACTTTATTACTATACTTTTTAGTTAAATTAGAGGTTTCAATAATCATATTTAACTCCTTTCAGTACTCCTGTTAGATGTTATAAAGATGATAATATATTCCTTTTTGTTCTAAAAGCTGATCATGATTACCATGCTCCATTATTGTGCCATTATTTAGCACATATATGGTGTTTGCATTTTTAACTGTAGAAAGGCGATGAGCAATCAGAATTATGGTTGTATCTTTAAATGAATCTAAAAGGATTGATATTATCTTTTCTTCCGTTTCGTTGTCAAGCATAGATGTGGCTTCGTCAAAAATAAGAATGGGATTTTTTTTCAAGAGAGCTCTAGCTATAGAAATACGTTGTTTCTCACCTCCAGATAGTTTTATTCCATTTTCACCTACCACAGTTTCTAGCTTATTGGGCAGGGTATTGATAAATTCGTGTAGACCGGCTTGAACAAGTATATGCTGTAATTCTTCATCGGTTATTTCTTTGCCTAAAACGATATTATTGTAAATAGTATCGTTTAAAAGAAATATATTTTGACTGACAATACTGATTTGTCCTCGCAAGCAATCAATATCAAAATCTTTTATATCAATTCCATCTACAGTTATAGAACCACTTATACAATCCCATAATCTAAATAGCAGATGCATTAACGTTGTTTTTCCTGCACCACTTTGTCCAACAATCGCATAAATCTCTCCCTTTTTGAATTCCATAAAAACATCATGCAGAACAGGCTTTTTTTCCTCATAGTAAAAAGTCACATCTTCAAATTTGATATTACCTTGTATTGTTTTAGTCTGAGTACCATTTTTAACATCTATTTTAGTATTCAGCAAATTATTTAATCTATTCCATGCTATATTGCAAGTTGTTAGATCGTTATTAAACTGTACAAGCTGTAAAATCGGTGCTATAAATCTTTGAGAATATAAATTAAAGGTAACTAAGCCGCCATACGATAGACTACCGATAATAACCTTATATCCACCATACCCCAGCAGTACAGCAATAGTTACTGCATTTATGAAATTCAGAACAGAATGATTAAGTGCAATAGTATATCCACCTTTAATATTCGCTTTTGCATAATCCGTTTCTAATTTATTGTGTTTTTTTTGAAAAAACTCTTTTAAACCTCCTTCAGAGAAGGAAAATAAATTGCCAATCATTTCTTGAGCAGAGCTGTTCAATTTTCCGATTGCATTGCGGATTGAAATTGTTACTTGTTCTATTTTCTTGTTGTAAAATCTTTGGGCAAGATACAATATAATTTGAAATGCAATTAAAATTAAAAGCAAATCAAATTGCAATGTAATTAGAAAAAACGCTAATCCAATTACAGTAATCAGGTTTGACACAAAATTGAAAAGCGATGTGGTCAATATACTTGGAATTTCTTCTATGTCCCTATACATTGTGGTAAACAAATCTCCACTATTGTAGTTCGACATAAAGTTCCCTGATAATTTATTTATATGTTCAAAGCAGCGTGATCGTAACTTAATAACTAAGGTACGATTAAATTTACTTATGTTTCGCTGGTATAATATTTCGCAAATTGAGCCTATTGCAGTCGTTATAACAATAAGCATGGTATAAAAGATTAAACTGTCAAACCTTAGCTTTGTAATAGCAACATCAAAGACTTGCAATACAAAGAAAGGTGTGGATATTTTCATTATTCCGCTAATAATAACGAGAAAAAAATTTAAAAAGTATGTGGTTCTATATCCCTTTGTAAGAGGAAATAGCTCACGAATCAATTTTAGTCTTTTCATCTACTATCCCTCCAATCAATTTTCCAATACTATTTATCGAGCATAGCGAAGTATATTTAATATTGGAATGGTTTATAGTAATTCCGAACTGCTTTTCTAAGTCAATTATTAATTGCTTGATTTTATTAGTATGTATGAGTCCATTCTTAAATAAATTTGTATTCAAATCAACAACTATATTATCTCCCCATCCCATAATATCACTCAGAATTTGATGTACTGCTACTAAAACCGATTGATCACAAACTTGTTGGTGCCCTATTACATATGTATCTGTAAAAGCAACAATATCATTTTCCGTCCAGTCATTTCTTGTTGCGTTTTTTTCGAGTATTAGACCAGCACTTTCTAAATTGAGTATCATATTATAATCCGTTTCTAACTTGAGTAATAAACCAGAGATCACTGCACACGCTCTACTATTTCCACTAAACATAAAATAGTTATCGAGGGTCCAGGATGTAAAGGTCGGTGAAATGTCTGCTATACATTGGATGTCTTCTTTTGAATTATACCAATACTCTTCAGAGGAACTAAAGAAACTTCCACGTACACCAATTACTGACGGATATGCTGCTGGAAAACTTTGGCGATGTCCATTAGAAACCGATGCAACAATAATTTTTCCCTTTTTTTGTAGCGCATCGCAAATGAGTTTAAGATTTACGCTTCCTACTTCCTCAAGTAATGATAAGCTAAGATTTATAATATGATATTTTAAATCCATGCAGTGCTCTAGTGCTGCTTCAAGCACAGGATAAACCGTTTCTAAATTCTGATCTAATATTTTGATGATATAGAATTGAGTTTCTGGAAATATAGACTTAATAGTATATGCACATGCTGAACCGTGACCATTATCATCATCAAAACTATCATCACAGCATACATAGTTTTCCTCTACATAGAAATGTTTCCCACCAACTAAACAATCGCAAAAATCTAATTTATTTATCCCACTATCTATAAGTACAACAACTTTTTTATCCATATACTTGCATTCCCATCATTTTTTAAAAAAGAAGGCGGCAGTCTTACACCGCTGCCTTCCGTTTCTATATTAGCCGCCTCATTCGCATTTATTAATTATAGTATGACGACAAGTACAAGAAATTACCACTCAGAGATTACCACCAAGTCGTAGTTTTGGGAGTGTAGGCGGTATCATAGTAGACACAACCTTGTGTATTACCGTCGAGTTTTCCAACCCACACTTTTTTCTCCGTGCAATCATCAGCACAACCTTGACCACGAACTTTCAAGTTCAAGTTTGTGTTCTGAATTTTATTGATTTTCATCATAAAACACCACTCCTTTCAAAAATTGACTAAAAGGCAAGGTTTACCACCATGCTCCACGAGCAGTATACCCAATTGTATACCAGCAGCCAGCTTCCCAACCATCAGCTTCTTTTTTGCCCGCCCAGATCTTTTCCTCGCAGTTGTTTGTACAAGCTTGTCCCTGAACCTTCAATGGAAGAGTAGTTTCAATCTTTTTAACCTTCATGTAATTCACCATCCTTTGTTTTTTTGTTTCATGGAATAACGAGGCGACTACTATAAACGACTATAAATTTGCAATATTCCTTTGCAAATAATACTCAGAAAGTTTAACTTTCAAGTTTTCAATACTACAAACAATCGCTGATGGAGTATGAAGACTACCACACATTACTTTATTGATCATTCTACAACGAGTGGTATTACAGTAATTGTATCTCGAGCATCCTATACATTCAGTAATTTCAATTTTATCCCAACCAAGTATCTCCGTTACTTTTTCTTTATTTACCCCCTCCTTAATTGTGCCAACTACAAATTCCGGTATACCAACAGTAACAACACAGGGATATATTACACCATCGGTATCTATGCTAAATGTCGATGTACCTCCGTTACATGGAGAATTAGCCATTTTCGATAAAGCATCGTTAATAAGCCCTACATTGGTTATCTTGTCATAATCTTTGATATAATCAATAATTAACTTTCCCTGATCTAAAAGGATCTCCATGTCTTTTTCTGTCCAGTCATTACAGAAAGTATCAATAACAGGTACAATAGTTGTAAAACCTAAATCTAAAAGGTGCTTTACACTTTCATAGAGTGTCGATGCTGTTTGGGGGTTAATAGTCATTCGTGCCTTTACATCACTACGTTTCTCCAATAATTTTTTTGCTTTTTCTACGACTACAGCATAGGAACCTTTTTTATTAGCAAAAACCCTATTAGCATCATGGGCAGATTGAAT
>UMFG01034347.1_pt1 | contig 26286 bp, 22 predicted proteins | sample 1964961 | NCBI WGS metagenome assembly UMFG01 (sample SAMEA4836041, study PRJEB28245) | human gut metagenome | biome: gut microbiome; material: fecal sample | place: Denmark | collected 2008
CTGCTTTAGCAGGTGACAATAAAGCTTTCGACTTTAGTCGAAAGTTGTTTACGATACGCACCTTAAGGAACTGACGCTACGCGGCGTTCTGCTCGGTGCGCTTATTACCGTGATCTTTACGGCCTCGAACGTTTATCTGGGCCTTAAGGTAGGTATGACCTTCAGTACCTCCATTCCGGCTGCCGTTATTTCCATGGCCTTGTTACGTATGTTCAAGCATTCGAACATTCTTGAAAACAATATGGTACAAACTCAGGCCTCCTCGGCTGGTACTCTTACTGCCATCATCTTCATCTTACCGGGCCTCATCATGCTCGGCTATTGGCATTCCTTCCCCTTGTGGCAGACGTTGACGCTGTGTGCCTTAGGCGGCTTTTTAGGTGTGCTCTTTACTATTCCTCTGCGCCGCGCCATGGTGGTGGAAACGGATCTTCCATATCCTGAGGGGCGTGCCGCCGCTGAAATTTTAAGAGCAGGCAGCGTGAGTGAGGATAAGAAGCCCGAGGACGGCGCGTCGTCGACGGGCCTTAAGGAGATCCTGGCAGGTTTCGGCTTCTCCAGTATTTTCGCTTTGTTCTCCTCAGGCTTCCATATTTTTGCCTCGGGCTTTTCTTCCTGGTTCTCCTTGGGCGGAACTGCGGTTACGGGCGTTGGGATCGGCTTTTCAACGGCTCTTATCTCGGCAGGCTATCTCATCGGGATCTCAAGCGGTATCGCCGTTTTGGTGGGCTGGCTTATTTCTTGGGGGGCTTCGTACCTTATTTTACCTCTCTAGTCGGTCAGATCCCCAAGGGAGCTTCCTTAAGGTGATTTTGCATCCTCCGTATGGGTGGCCAAGGTAAGGCTCATCGGTGTCGGCGTCATCGGTATTGCGGCCGTATGGACATTAATCTCTCTGGCAAGACCTGTGATCCGCGGCATGACCGATGCCATTGCCGTAAGCAGAAACAATAAGACCGCCGCCGCCCGCGAGCTGCATCATACCGACATCGATCTCTCGGCAAAGAGCTTTATTACGGTATTGTTGCTTTCGTTGGTAGGGTTGTTTGTAGTCTTTTACTTTTTCGTAGCCGAGGCCGGCTTATCTGCAGGCACTACCTTCATCTTCGTAAGCGTAGGCTTGATCCTGGCCGTGCTGATGGGCTTTTTGGTGGCAGCTGCATGCGGCTATATGGCAGGCTTGCTCGGATCATCTTCAAGCCCCATATCCGGCATTACCATTTTGGGAGTGCTAGCAGCCTCGCTTACCGTCTATGGCTTGAGTGAGCTTTTCTCCGTCTTCGAAATTGAAAACGGATCCCGTTTTGCCACGGCCTATGCCATTTTTATAACCGGTGTGATCACCGCCGTTGCCTGTATTTCCAATGACAATATGCAGGATCTCAAAACCGGTTATCTCATCGGTGCCACTCCCTGGAGACAGCAGGTGGCGTTGCTTATAGGCTGCGTGACCGGTGCCGTTGCCATTGCTCCGGTGATGAATTTGCTTTACGAGGCTTACGGCTTTACGGGGGCGATGCCGCGGGTGGATATGGATCCGGCCGCAGTTTTATCGGCTCCGCAGGCTACCTTGATGGCAACCCTGGCCCAAGGGATCTTCAAAAGCAGTCTGGATTGGGATCTTATTCTCTTGGGAGTAGGCATAGGAGTCGTATGCAGCATCGTACACAGAGGCCTTGCCAAATACAGACAGGGCTGGGCTCTGCCTCCTTTGGCCGTGGGCTTCGGTATTTATCTGCCTTCGAGCATCTGTATAGCCTTCATGCTCGGTGCGGTGTTGAATTATTTTGTCGCCCGTTACGTTAAAGCTCATTCCGATAAGGCAGGCATGAAACGCAGCGATCATACCGGCGTGCTGTTTGCCTCCGGCATGATTGTAGGTGAGAGCATCATCGGTGTGCTGATTGCACTTGCCGTTGTGATATCCGTATCCTCAGGCGGTGCGGCCGATCCTCTTGCCCTCGTAGGCGCAGATTTCGCATCCGTTGCCGATATATTGGGTATTGTCGCCTTCATCGCGGTGATTGTAGTCTTTGTAACCAGAACCGTCCGTGCGGCCAAGACTAAGTAAGTATTAACAAGCCAAATTATAAAAAGCACATCTCCAAAAGAACGGGGATGTGCTTTTTTTCGAAGATAAAGAAAGTATGTAAAAACAAGTGACAAGCCATAGGCAGATCGCAATTAAAGCGCCATTTACTTAAGTTGAATTTTAGCTGTAAAGGCTCCTGACGGAGGTGATCGCGCGCGTGATCTGCGCAGATTTTAAGAGGACCACCCGCTGCGATGCTTTATGAGCATTAGCTTTTAAAGCAGACGGAGCTTTAGGACTTTAAAAAAACGCCGCAATAAGCGGCGTTTATTAAGAAAGGCTTTGGGATCAGACGTTAAAGCCGAAGTAGTTGTTGGTATTGTTGAAGGAAATATCCTCCACAATTTGTCCTAAGAACTTCATATCGTCAGGGTACATGCCTTTTTCTACCCAAGTGCCGATCAGGTTGCAGAGAATTCTTCTGAAATACTCGTGACGGGTATAGGAGAGGAAAGAGCGGGAGTCTGTAAGCATGCCGAGGAAGTTTCCGAGCACGGAAAGTGAGGCCAGAGAGGTCATCTGGTTGATCATGCCGGTGTAGTGATCATTGAACCACCAGGCCGATCCCTGTTGGATCTTGCCGCGGGCCTCGGGACCTTGGAAGGCACCGATGGCAGTACCTATTACCGGATCATCGGCAGGATTTAGCGAATACCAGATCATTTTAGGCAGAGTTCCCTGGGAATTAAGCTCGTTCATAAAGCGATCCATTCCCTCAGCGCACACTCTGTCGCCCATGGTGTCAAAGCCAGTATCGGCTCCCAGTCTTTCGTACATGGGGGTATTGGGATCACGTACGGCGCCGAAATGCATCTGCATTACCCATCCGTATTTTGCGTAGCCGCGGGCCAGATGAAGCAGGATCATAGTCTTATAGATCTCAACCTCTTTGGCGCTCAGAGACGCACCTATAAGTCCCTTCTGGAAGATGGCTTCAAGCTCGTCGTCGCTGCAGGTGGTACAGTAGGCATAGTCGATTCCGTGATCGGCAGCGCGACAACCCATATCATTGAAAAACTTCATGCGCTCGTCGATGGCGGCAAAGAAATCCTTGCAGCAGTTGATCTTCATGCCGGTTAAGGATGCAACCTTAGTCACATATTCGGCAAAGCTGGGCTTTTCAAGCTTCATGGCCTTATCGGGACGCCAGGCGGGCAAAACCTTGCATGGGGCATTGGGATCGGAGGCCAGTTTTTTGTGCCATTCAAGCGAATCGGCCGGATCGTCGGTGGTGCAAATGCATTTTACGTGCGACTGTCTGATTATGCCCTGAACGCTCATGTCGGGGGACTGCAATTTTTCATTGCAGAGATCCCAGATCTCCTTGCAACTGTCCTCATTTAAGATCTTGGTGATCCCGAAGTAGCGTTGCAATTCGAGATGAGTCCAGTGATAGAGTGGATTGCCGATGGCGCGGGGCAGGGACTTGGCAAACATTTGGAATTTTTCAAAATCCGAGCTGTCGTTGCCGGTGATCATATTCTCGGGCACGCCGTTTGAGCGGATCATACGCCATTTGTAATGATCCCCTGACAGCCAAGCGTCGGTGATGTTGCGGAATTGATAATTTTCGGCTATCTGCTGGGGGTTGATATGACAGTGATAGTCGATGATCGGCATTTTGGATGCATGATCATGAAATAAGGTTTTGGCAGTATCGGACTCAAGCAGGAAGTCCTTGTCCATAAATTTTTTCATTGATAAACCTTCTTTTAACGAATCTCTTTAAAAATACGATCCGCATTAGCGGATCGTATGCATTAATTAATAACCGAGCATAGATTTGGCGGTGGCGCCCATGGAGGCGTCGTAGCCGCAGATCTGCGGCAGCCAGGAGCACAGGAATGGCAGATAGGTAATGGCCATGAGCACTACGAAGATCACTCCATAGTAGGGGAGAATATTCTTCATGACGCGCTCGATGGTGGTCTTTCCGACCTTTACGCCTACGAACAGAATGTTGCCGACTGGGGGAGTAATGAGGCCGATGCAAAGGTTGTAGGTAATGATGATACCGAACTCAACGGGGCTGATCCCACAGCTGATGGCAATGGGCAGGAAGATCGGGGTAAAGATCAAAACCGCCGGAGTGGTATCGAGGAAGGTACCTATGAACAGCAAGAAGACGTTGATGATAAGCAGGATCACTATCTTGTTGTCGGAAATACCGTGCAGGAGCTGACCTACGGCATCGGGGATCTGTACGAAGGAGATCACCCAAGACATGATTGAGGATACGCCGATGAGGAAGATGATGATGCCGGTCATTTCGGCAGAATCGGCGTAGATCTTGAGAAGTCCCTTTACGGTGATGTTGCGATAACATACCGACAGAATGAGCGAATATACAACGGCAACGACGGCGCCCTCGGTGGCGGTGAAGGCACCGATGATGATACCGCCTATTACGATCACGATTAAAAGCAGTGCCGGAACGGCTTCAAACAGAGTCTTTAAGAAGATCTGCGGGGTGATTTTCTGCGAGTCGCCCTTATAGCCGTTTCTTCTGGCAATGATCGTAGCTACAATCATGCAGGCAACGCCCCAGAGAATTCCCGGGATATAACCGCCTAAGAACAATGCTGCCACCGAAGTTCCGCCTGATACCAGCGCATAGGTAATGAGCACGTTTGACGGAGGAATGAGCAATCCGGTAGGAGCCGTGGCAACGTTGATCGTGGCCATGAAGTCTTTGGAGTAGCCGTCCTTAACGGCGATGGGGCCGATGATGGTACCCATGGCGGAGGCAGCAGCAACGCCCGAGCCCGATATGGCACCAAACATCATGTTGGCAAGGGCATTGGTGTGGGCATAGGAGCCGGGGAGCTTACCTACGCATACACGTGCGAAATTCATGAGCCTGATGGCGATACCGCCTTGGTTCATGATATTGCCGGCCAAAATGAAGAAGGGAATGGCGATCAGCGTGAAAACTGAAACGCCGGTAAAGGTACGCTGTGCACCGGTGGTCAACATCATATCGAAATCGAGGGCCACGCCGCCTGCGATCACCGACGAAATGGCGATGGCAATTGCAATGGGAACTCCTAAAACGAGTAAACCCACCATGCCCAGCGCCAGAATAATACCGACTGTAGCTGTCATAATTTATAAAACTCCTGAGATCCTTTTAGTCCTCGTATCCTGCACCGTATTTAGCAAGATCGGGCGAGCCTAATTTTTTGAACAAATCCACAATGTTCAAAAGGCCGTAAATCACAATAATGGTGCCGGATATGGGCAGAATGGAATAAACTGCACCCATACTGATGGTCAGCGAATTGGTAAGCTGATCGGCATTCTCAACAGCCATGATGTATCCGCCGTAAACGAGCAGGGACAGGGCAGTCAGAACCACTAAGATTTCCGAGAACATATCGAGAAAGACTTTGGAGGCACCGTGAAATTTTCCTGAAAGGAAGGTCATGGCCAAATGTCCGCGTTTGCCGAATACGAAGGCTGCGGCCAAAATGGAAAGCCAGGTAAAGCTGTAGGTAACAATTTCCTCAGAAACGGTACTAGGTGAATTGAAGAAATATCTTGAGACAATCTGGTAGGTGCCGACTATGGTCATTTCAATAAATAGAACCATGCATATGCACATTACCGTCTTATCCAGCAATTTTCTGATGGTTTGCATTATTTGCTCCGTTTTTTTTAGTGTAAAGACCGGCTAAAAGATACTGTTCTGACAAATATCCCCGTTTGGATGACCTCACGGGGATATTGCCTAAAACCGTAGATCCTTTATACGGGATTACTTGTGAGCAGCATCGTAGGCTGAGGCCTTCTCATAGAGAGCCTTGATAGCCGGATTTTCCTTTAAGAGCTGCTGGTGCAGAGGCAGAACCTTCTCACGGAACTGGCCGGCATCGACGTCGATGAATTCAACACCCATGGCCTTTGCCTTTTCCTTAGCTCCGTCAATGGAGGCGTGCCATGCGGCAAACTCTGCCTTCTGAGCTTCCTGAGCAGCGGCCTCGAATACGGCCTTGTCCTCAGCCGGAATGCTCTTTAGGAACTTCTCGGAGGCAATGATCATATCGGGGCACATCTGGTGACCGTCATAGGAGAAGTATTTGCAAACTTCGCCGTGTTTCTGATCGGTAAGAGCCAGCTCGTTGTTTTCAGCACCGTCGATCACGCCCTGCTGCAGTGCGGAATAAACTTCACCGAAGGCCATAGGAGTGGCGGCGGCACCGAAGGCGTTCATCATGGCCACGTTGGTAGGACCGGCCTGAACGCGGAATTTTTTGCCCTTGAGATCGTCAACGGTCTTGATGGGGGTCTTGGAGTAGAAGTTACGGGTACCGGCAGTGAAAGCACCTAATGCTCTGAATCCGTCCTTTTCGGCATTTGCAGACAGTTCTTCAAGAATTTCAGGCTGTGAAATGAAGCCCTCGTAGGCCTTCTCGGAGGTGAAGAGGAAGGGTACGGAGAAAACTGCATAGGTCTTGTCAAAGGATTCGATGTTGGCGGTGGAAACGCTCAAGAACTGGACAACGCCCTGCTTGACAAGCTCGAGCACCTTCTCGTTGGCACCTAAGGTACCGTTGGGGAAGATCTGAATGTCATATTTGTCACCGAGCTTTTCCTCGACATATTTCTTCAAGGCCACGAAGCCCAGATGATCGGGGTGAGTCTCGATCTGGGTGTGAGAAATACGAACGGTGGTCTTAGCTTCGGCGGAGGCAGTGAAGGTCAGCACTGCGGCAACGGCTGCAGCAACTCCGAGCAGTTTGTTCATACGCATGGTTTATAGTCCTTATGTTTAAATGATCTTAATAAATACACATTTGTGAAAACGAAAAATAACTAATCACAAATTGTTTATGGAATTTACCTTGGCAAATCTAACCACAAGAAAGTCGGATTGTTTAAATCTCTTTCGTAACTTCCATGCAAGTCATTATAGGGGGGTTAAAAATGCAGAACTGTGGACTGCGTCAAAAAATTAAAAAATAGCGCTGATCTGAAATACTAGCATGTCAGTTTATAGTCTTTTAATTCTTAACTTTAGTTAGATAAATCAAATAAATATTTAAAATTAACCTGCAAAATAATTAAAAATGTCTGTTAAAAATAATTTAGTCTGATATTCCTAAAAAGCAGGTTTATTTTCTTTTTGAACTAAATTTTGACCTATGGGGCAAAAAAAATATGTTGCGCCTCCTCCCAAAAAAAATGAAAGAGGCGGAGTCTATGCTCCGCCTCTTCAGTAAATTTTTTGAGAACCTTATATTAAAATTCAGCATGCATAGGCGTACGGGGGAAGGGGATCACATCGCGCAGATTGCCGGTTCCGCAGATGTAGTCGACAATACGCTCAAAGCCCAATCCGAAGCCGGAGTGGGGCACCGAACCGTAGCGGCGCAGATCGCGATACCACCAGTAGCTGTCCTTGTTAAGTCCGAGCTCGTCCATACGTGCGTCCAGACGCTCGATACGTTCCTCACGCTGTGAGCCGCCGATGATTTCTCCTATACCGGGAGCCAAAACGTCCATGGCGGCGACGGTTTTACCGTCCTCGTTCTGACGCATGTAAAATGCCTTGATATCCTTAGGATAATTACGTACCACCACCGGAGAGTGGAAGTGCTCCTCAGCTAGATAACGCTCGTGCTCGGACTGCAGATCAATACCCCATTCAACGGGATATTGGAATTTCTTTTTTGCCTGCTTTAGGATCTCGATGGCTTCGGTATATTCGACCTGAGCAAATTCGGAGTTAATGAAATGCTCAAGACGGTTAACGGCCTCCTTGTCTACATGCTGGACAATAAAGTCGAGATCGTCGCGACAGTTTTTGAGTACATGGCTGAAGATGGCCTTAAGCATGCGTCCTGCGGTGTCGGCACAGCCGTCAAGATCGGTAAAAGCCATCTCGGGCTCCACCATCCAAAATTCAGCCAGGTGACGGGTGGTGTTTGAATTTTCGGCACGGAAGGTGGGACCGAAGGTATAGACCTTGGACAGAGCGCAGGCATAGGTCTCGGCCTCAAGTTGTCCTGAAACGGTGAGGAAAGCATGGCGGCCGAAGAAATCTTTAGAAAAATCGGTTTTTCCGGCATCGTTCTTGGGCAGATCATCTAAGTTGAAGTTGGTAACGGTGAACATTTCACCGGCGCCCTCACAGTCCGAGGCGGTGATGAGAGGGGTGGACAGCCATATGAAGCCTTCCTGCTGGAAGAAGGAGTGTACGGCAAAGGCGGCGGCATTGCGTATGCGCATTACGGCACCCATGAGGTTGGTACGGGGACGCAGATGGGCATATTCACGCAGATATTCGACGCTGTGACGCTTGGCACTCATGGGGTAGGAGTCGGGATCTTCTACAAAGCCCAGCACCTTTACGGATTCGGCATGCACCTCCACGCTCTGTCCCTTGCCCTGAGAGGCAACGAGGGTACCGTCGACGGCTACGGAGCAACCGGCGGTAAGACGCAGGATCTCGTCATCATAATTTGACAGGGCCTTTTCCGCCACTACTTGCATATTATTGAAGCAGGAGCCGTCATTTACGGCGATGAAAGAGAAGCCTGCCTTGGAATCGCGACGGGTTTTGACCCAGCCGGCGAGCGTTACCTTGCTGCCGACGGCAATTTGACCCGAGAGCAGAGTTTTGACGCTTGAAATGCTCATTGTGTTATTTCCTGTCTGTTTTCAAACTATTGATGTAATCGTTGTCGAGATGCCCGGCGCGAGTTTTGATAAGGAACATCGCACGGGGATGATCGTTTTGACCCACTATGAGCGCAGGAAGAAAGCGCGAATGCTGTTCATCCATAAAACGCTCGAGCTCGCGGGCGACGTTCATGCCTGCATAGCGACTCTCAAACTCGAATTCGGGACCGTCGTCGCTTGCGCGTACGGCACCCTGAACTATGGTCAGTCCCTTTTCGGCGGTGACCGAGGTGACGCGGGCTACGGTATGCTTTCCGCCCGTATAAAGGATACGGGTTTTGGCGTACATAAAAAAGCTTTTGCCGGCAAGTACGCAAAAAAGCAGTACGAAGAAGTACTGAGTCCAAGGATGCTCATGTCCCGAGGCCGTAAAGGTATAGACGGCAAGAACCAAGCCTATACCCGCAATGAAAGCGTAAATGATGCCGAACACCAATTGAGCTACTCCAAATCGTGGTTCAAAGGAATTGCGACGTATGATAGCAGTTTGTTTATCCATATGATTTTACAAATGTTATTTAACAGTCTTAGCCGAGTTAATTATAAAAGTACCTTTTTGCTCGGGGTTGAAGGGATCCTCAGGGTCCGTAGTGAATACAACCTTGACATCGCATTCGGCCTGTCCGTAAAAAAGCGGATACTGCATGGATTTATCCGCAACCGCAGTGGCAAGATTTGACGGCACAAAACAGGTGATCGATTTTTCGCGACGAGGCTCGAGCTTAAGTTCGGACGGCTTTTCCTCGGCCATGGCTACGGCTTTGCCGTTTAGCCTTACGGAGGTGAGGATTTTCTGTACGTCCAAGGGACTTAAAGAATTGTGTTTTATGCGAAATAAAACGTTAAACCCGTTTACACCTTCGTTTTGTGCAATATTCACGGAATCGATGTGCAACTCGGGTTTTTTCGAACCCTCGGGTAAACTGACGCATCCGCAAAGGAGTGTCGTTGCGGCAATAATTGCCAAACAAGCTTTGAAATTCATTGACGGCCTCTATAAACGTAATTCTCCGCAGATGCCTCTGCCTTAAACAAAGCGCAATTTCGCGGGACTATGCGTTTTTCGGGTCCTAAGTACAGACGGATCCGAACAGTTCAGCCTAAGATTATAGATCCGTCATGCGTTTACTCAAAGTTAGGGAAAGCTTTTTATGAAAAAAAGAGGAGAAAACGATTTTTCACTGTCAAAGAAAAATGAACCATTTTGGGGCTTAAGGCTTAAAAAAAATGTGCAATGACTCACAAATTGTCATATGATTGCGTGCAACGGAGCGTTAGGCGATGTACCACATCCAAACGGCGTCTCCTAAGTCGGCATCTGCCGGCATCATCAGGGATCCGAGTGCGAATTACAAGTTCGCATCCCCTCACATAAAAAGGTTACTTGCCTTTTGTCTTTTACTGACTCCGATAAGAGCGTCATCTGATCCCGACAGCTGATTTAGGCTATTAAACACTATTATTTTTTTAAGGTTTTAATATGAACGTTTTTAGGACCTTGGCGGCTTTATCCGCATTTATGGGCAAGACCTTCGCCGTTTGGGTGATCCTCTTTGCATGTCTTTCCTATTTTTGGCCGGCCGGCTTTACCTTTTTGGCCCCGTATATTTCCATTTTGCTCGGCATCGTTATGTTCGGCATGGGACTTACTTTATCGGCCAAGGATTTCTCCGAGGTTTTCACCCGTCCCTTGGACGTGCTCATCGGTATTGTGGGGCAGTTTGCCATCATGCCGCTTTTGGCTTGGGGACTTTGTAAGGCCTTGGGCCTTCCCGATGAGATTGCCGTCGGCGTGATCTTAGTCGGCTGCTGCCCGGGCGGAACCTCCTCAAACGTGATGACCTTCTTAGCCCGCGGAGACGTGGCGCTCTCGGTTTCGATCACCGCCTGTACCACCGTGCTGGCACCGTTTGTGACTCCGGCGCTCATTTATTTGTTTGCAAGCCAGTGGGTCGAGGTTTCCATGTCCGCCATGTTCTTCTCCATCGTTAAGATAGTGGTGGTGCCTATCGTGCTCGGTATTGTTGTCAACGCCTTCTTCGGAAAGACCGTACGTCATGCGGTTTTGGTGCAGCCTCTCATCTCGGTGGTATCCATTGTGTCAATAGTATGTGCCGTGGTATCCGTATCACATGACCGCCTGGCGGAAACGGGAGCATTAATTTTTGTGGTGGTGATCCTGCACAACTGCTTAGGTTATCTGTGCGGCTATCTTTTAGGACGGGTGTTCGGCCTTTCTCTGCACAAGCGTAAGACCCTGTCTATTGAGGTGGGTATGCAAAATTCGGCTTTGGGCGTGGCCTTGGCCATGGGCCATTTTTCACCTTTATCGGCGGTTCCCTCGGCAATATTCTCCGTATGGCACAATATTTCAGGCCCCATTGTTGCAACCATCTACAACAATATGAAGGATCCCGATGCTAAGGATCCGTTGACAAAATAAATTGAATAGCTAAGAAAAAACATCCCGAAGAGAAATAACAGCTCGCGGGATGTTTTTTTTGATCAAGTCAGTAGTGAGGCGGCGGCACCTCGTCTTTAAGATCGCGCGTGGCATAGGGATCGCCGCCCTTTGACAGCATGATCTTAATTGAAAGCTTAAGTGCGCCTATTTCCTTTAGGGCGGCGTCAAGCTCGCGCCCCTGTCGCTCAATGAGATTTTCAAGCCAGGCGCATTTTTCCTCAAGAGCCGTGAGGCGTTCGTCTTCGACGCTCTTTGCACTGTTAGCATGCAACGATGAATTTTTAGGCATTTGTTATGTCTCCGATGAATTTTTTTATTGTAGCAAATGCTCTGAACGCGGCCGACATTTAATGAATGAAAATCCTATGAAAAAATAAGTAAAACGAGAGTTATAAATAGCTAACTTGCTGATAACTAACTAAAATTAGCGTATGTCAACCTAAAAAGACGGTGCTAAGCTTTGCTGTGTAAAATTTTTTTATATTTTGCGTCAAGAAATTTGTGATTTTTTTCCTCAAAGCAGTCGCTATATATTTAATATCAGGTGTAAAATCCGCGGTTAGTTAAAGCTAACATAAAGATAATTTCAAAGGTTGAACCATGCTTGAATCCGTATTATCCGCCCTGGCTCCCAAATCTCTGCAGGCCAAGTTTTTGTTAAGCCAGGTTAAGGTAGCGCATTTTAACGAAGGTCGTATACGCGTGATCTACGACAAATTGAAGCATGACGATGAAATTTATCTTAATGTTTGTAACAACCTAAAGGACATCGCTGAGATCACCGAGTGGAAAATCAATCGTGTTACGGGATCGGTAACTATTTTTTACGATCCAGATCGCATAACCCCGGGATCTTTTTTCGCTGAACTTTTAAATGGTGTGCGAGCTCGCATCTAACAAACAGTACTGAAAAAGGAATTTGAGGAGCTGACAGATGATAGGTTTTGAAGGCGGAGTTGCCGTTGGCAGATATATAAAGCAAAAGCTTTTTGAAAACGAAGGAATGGTAATTGCCCACAGGATCAAGGGCCGTCGTCGCTATTTATGCAAGGCTTTAAAGGGAAATGCCTTGGCCTGTGCGGAACTTGAAAAGATCCTAAAAAGATTTCCGGGCATCAAGTATGTGCGCGTAAATGCAATTTTAGGTTCCGTAACCGTGAGCTATACCCAAAGTGAGCGCAATATCAACGCACTTTTTGATGCCCTGTCGCATGAAATTGCCGGTAAGCATGCCGTGCAGGAGGAGACACTGATCCCCACCTCGGCACTTACCGTCGGCGACAACATCAACGATTCTGCCCGTCGCCTTGTAGGCGGGATCAAAAAATTCTTCAATCATACCGAGCCCGTGTTTTTTACACGTGTGGCGGCGGTGGCTCTGCTCGTATACGGTTTTAACCGTATTGTGATCAACGGCGATCGTCCCGCCGGTCCGCAGATCATGCTGTGGGGATTGGCCTTGCTGTTGCGTCAGTCGCATCCCGAGCCTAAAGTCCTTGGATCTGATGAACAGGGCAAAAACGATTTTTAACGGAAAATTAATAAGGATCGGACGATCCTGAAGGTAAGAAAATGAAGACGGTAGTTTTACCATTACCTGCAGTTAAGCTTGCGTACGACAACTGCTCCAAAATTGAGGCCAAATTACGCAGTCTTGACGGTGTAGCCTCGGCCTACATGGGAGAGGGCTATGTAAAGCTTTCATTTGATAACTATTCGGCCGCAGTCAGAAACAAGGCCGTGCTGACGTTGTCAAAGTTTATGGGATCATTGGTCCTAAAAAAAGGCAAGGCTGTGGCTACGTATTCAAAGGAATGCATAAAGCCTGAAAAAAACGCCGACATTGACGATGAATTCAAGGCGCACAGAAGAGGCGCACTCATATCCTTAGGTTGCTTTATGCTCTTTGAGATCATGCGTCGCGTAAGCCCCGCGGCTTATATGTCAACTCGTCTTTTGCGTTCGGCCGCAGTTTTCATGATGTCCTCGCAGCTTTTAAAGAACGGAGTGTTGGGGGCTTTAAGGGAGCGTCGTCCCAATGCCGATACCCTGACCGTTACGGCGGTGATGGCCTCGGTAATAGCCGGCAAGCCCGAATCGTCTCTGACGTTGCTTACGCTTTCCAATTGTGCCGAAATGCTCACCACCTTGGCTGCCCGGAAGGCGCGCAGCAATATATCAAAGCTTGTGGCCTTAGATGTACGTGACGTTTGGATAATCGATGACAACGGTCTTGAGCGTAAGATCCCGCTTGAGCAGGTCAAGGAGGGCATGGTAGTTACCGTGCACACGGGCGAGAAGATCTGTGTAGACGGAGAGGTAATTGCCGGTGAGGCGGCAGTCGATCAGGCGGCCATTACCGGTGAGAGCGTGCCGGCTGCTAAGAAAAAAGGCGACAAGGCTTATGCCGGAACAGTAGTAAGCTTGGGTGAGCTTACCATACGTGTCAACAAGGTAGGTGACGATACCTCGCTTGCCCGTATCGTGCATATGGTTGAGGATGCCTCGAACCGTCGTGCTCCCGTACAAAATTATGCCGATTCCATGGCAACGGCTTTGGTACCGGTCTCATTCTTAGGAGCGGTGATCGTGTATTTGGCAACACGCGACATTCAACGTGTCCTGAATATGCTTTTCATCGATTTTTCCTGCGGTCTTAAGCTCTCTACGGCCACGGCCATATCTGCAGCCGTAAGCCGTGCCGCCAAATCCGGAATTTTGGTAAAGGGTGGGTCCTTCATTGAGGCCGCCTCGAACATAGATACCGTGATCTTGGATAAGACCGGTACCATTACCCGCGGAAAACCCGCCATTGTCAATATCACCACCGCCAAGGACGTAAATGCCGAGCTTATACTAAAGCTTGCAGCGTCTGCGGAAATGCATTCCTCGCATCCTATGGCCATCTCCATTTTGGATGAGGTTAAAAAGCGCAAGCTTGAGGTTCCCGAGCACGAGGATACGCAAACGGTGGTGGCACGCGGCATAAGAGCCAGCATCAATGCCGTGGACGGCTTTGAGGGCGGAGAGGTTCTGGTAGGATCGCTCACCTTTATGAAGGAGCAGAATATAAGTGGGATCTTCGAGGTTAAGAAGGTAAGTCCTACAGGCTCTTTCATCTATATTTCGGGAGCGGGTAAGCTATTGGGTGTGCTGGAGATAGACGATCCCATACGTCCCGAGTTTAAGCGCGCCATCAATCGTCTGCGTTACAGCGGGGTTGAGGAGATCAACATGCTAACAGGCGATAATAAGGATGTGGCGGCGGCCATAGCTCGTGATCTGGGGCTTGACGGATATCGTGCCGAGGTAATGCCTGAAGATAAGGCCGGCTTTGTGGCCAAGGCTCAAAGCGTAGGTAATGTGCTGATGGTAGGTGACGGCATAAATGATGCTCCCGCTTTGGCTTATGCCGATGTGGGCGTGGCTATGGGTACCGGCTGTACAGATACGGCCATGGAATCTGCCGATGTCACCATTAATTCCGAGGATCCGCTGAAGCTTCCCGAGTTTATCGGCATTGGCAAGCGCACCATGCAGCTGGTGCATCAGAATTTCTGCGCCACTATCTTAATTAATACCAGCGCCATGATGCTGGGCTCACTTGGTCTCATAACTCCTTTGTGGGCAACCGTGGTGCATAATGCCTCGACCTTAGGTGTGGTTTTGAATTCCGCACGTGTGTTGCTTGAACCCAAGAAGGGACGCAATACACAGGATGCGGCAAACTGATTTTTTATTTTGCAGCAAAGACTGCATATCAGGAGGAAACTTTTATGTTAGGTGTAAGTAACAAGCTGTTGCTCGGCGTATTGGCCGGTGTAGTTGTCGGAGTGATCGGTGCCAAATATTACGAGGAGCACCGCGAGGAGCTTGCAGAAAAGCTTAAGAACTTCAAGGGCGTTAATTTGCTCTCCAAGGGAGAGGATGCCAAGGAAGATGCCGAGCTCACTTTGGAGGAGCTTGAGTCTCAGAAGGAGCGTCTTGAGGATTTAATTGCCGATTTACAGGCTAAAAAAGGAGCAGAATAATGTTGTTCGGATGGAATTTAACTGCCAAGGTGGCCTTAGGATTTGCGGCAGGCGTTGTGATCGGCGCATGCGGCTATAAATTGGTTTCCGAGAAAAAAATAAATCCCAAGGCCTTGGAAAAGACCGTTGTCGATCTTGCCAATAAGTTTAAGAAGAATGATCAGGATCAAGCTGCAGGCTCTGAAGAGCAAAAAGCTTAAGCGTTTGTATTAAAAATAAAGCCGTTCGTCGTAATATTGCGGGGAACGGTTTTTTTATGGGGAAGAACATGTCTTCACACGAAATTGTGGATATAGTTAATGCAGAGGATGAGATAACGGACTGCGTAGAGCGACACGTCATGCGAGAGAAGCATTTGCCGCACCGGGCCTCCTATATGGCCGTGCTCGATGGCAACGGACGTTTCGTGGTTGAAATACGTACTATGAGCAAGGATTATGCGCCCGGGCTTTTCGACGCCTGCGTGGGCGGAGTCATGCAGCACGGCGAAGAACCAAAGCTTGCGGCCAAGCGTGAGCTTTGGGAGGAGCTTGGCATCGATGCTGACGATGAGCGCAATAAATTCTATGAGCTCGGCAAGTTGCGGGTTGATTACAAATCTGGGCGCGGTTTTTTATATGCTTATCTTTATCTTGTCAAAAGTGATGCCGTAACCATAAGACAAAAGGAAGAGGTAAGCGGGATCATGCTGCTTAGTGCCAAGGAGCTTGAAGCCTTGGGGGCAAGTTGCACCTATGATTCGTTGAAGGTCTTTGAGGAGATACGAAAGCGTGCTGCCAGGCAGGGACTTACCGCAGGAGCAGAGTATGAGCATTGAGTTTCAGGGAAAAAGTATAGCCACCGACGATGAGGGCTTTTTGCTTGCAAGGGAGGATTGGAGCGAGGATCTTATGCATTTTATGGCGCAAAAGGACGGTTTGACGCTTACGGACGAGCATATTTTTATCATTCAAACGGTAAGGCGCTATTATGAAGAATATGCAACCACTCCCGCCATGCGCTCGCTCATCGCTCTCATTAAAAAGGAGGGCCACACCGAATTGGCCTCCTCCTTGAAATTGGCCAGACTCTTTCCCAAGGGAGCGGCCAAGACGGCGGCCAGATATGCCGGTCTGCCCAAGCCCGTCAAATGCATTTAAAGTGCGTGCTTATAATTAACTGATTGTTTGTCGGAGTAATTTTGTCGATAAGAGCCCTGCGCGAGCAATATCGCGAACTAAGAGAAAAGCCTTTTTGGAAATTGCTGGCGGCAGATAATGCGCCTGAGATCCTGTCCTTGCTGCAAAGCGTTTTTTTTGACGGTGACAGGAGTATCAAGCTTTCCTTGTTGCAAGCAAGATTTGAAAAGCTTTTAAATGAGCTTACGGTGGAAACACGAAGCAAAGAAGCGGTATCGGCCGTAATCAACGATCTGCGTCGCCGCGGCTTTTTGACCTCGCGCTTTGAGTTGGGAGCGGATGAGCCCTCCTACGAGTTATCGGCACAGGCCTATGAGGCCTTACGCTTTGTCGGTTCCCAAACGCAAAGTCGTGTTGCTCCCACCGAGGGAAGATTGGAACTTTTAACGCACGCTGTGTCCAAGCTGAATGATGATACCAATGAGGACGTAAGGGCCAGAATAACAAGATTGCGTGAGGAAAAGAAAAAACTCGACGAAAGAATAAATTTGCTCCTGCAGGGAAAAATAAGTCCCGTCTCCGAGCTGGAGGTGAAATCACAGTTTGCCGACATAGTCGATATGCTGGATGCCTTGGACGGTGATTTCCTGCGCGTTTCCGATCGTTTTCATGAGCTCTCGGATGAATTTGCCGAGCGTATGATGAAAAACACCGGCTCGCCCGAGGATCTGCTTGCCGGCTTTTTTGAAAGCTATGACGCCATTTCAGACAGTGACGAGGGTAAAACCTTTCAGGCCTTTTACCGTTTTTTGACGGATGAGAGGGAGCTTGCGGAGTTGGATGCAAATATTGATGCTTTGAAGGAAAGACCCTTTTGGCAGGACCTGCCCGAGCGCGGAAGACAAAGACTCATATACATGCGTATGAATCTTATGGACAGGGCACGTGATACTCAGGCAGTGCTAAAAAGACTGTCGGGGCATCTGCGCAGATTGGTGCAAAGCCGTGAGTATTTACGAAATCGCCGTTTGGCCTCTCTGCTTGATGAATGCAAGGCCTTGGCGCAGGATCTCTCCAAAAACGGATGCGTGAAGGGGCTTGATCCCATTTTAAGCGTGTATGAAAGCTCAATTGAGATGCATCAGCCCGTACGTTGTCGCTTGGATGATCCAGACAATACGGTTAAGGATGTAATTCTCGAAAGGGCTCCTGAAATAGAGATCGACTTAAAGGAGCTCGCAGTGCGCTTAAACGATTCGGAAATTAATTTTACTTTGCTCAAAGATCAGCTGCGTCAAATGCTTGAGGATGAAGGCACCGTAACCATAGGGGATTTGCTAAGGCGTTTTCCTGCAACCCAGGGTTTGGCCTCGGCCGTAGGCTATATGGCTTTGGCACAGCGCTCTGCCATGGAGGGACTTGATGAAAACGGTTGCCCGCTTAAGGAGAAGGCCTATTGGCATAATCGCTTCGGACAAAGCGTGGAGGCTCAGATCCCCGTATACTATTTTTCAAGGATCTCCTTAAAAAAGCTCGGAATTGACATCTGAGTATCAGCTTGAGGTCAAGACAATAAGTGAACAAACGAGCAAGGCATAGCTGCACTTTCCAAAACAGGAATAAATATGAGTGAAGAACAAAGCGCAGAGGATATTTTAAGGCAAAAGGGCTTGTATGAAGGAGACGTGGGTACCGAGAGTCTGGAGGTACGCCGACTGCTTGTATTTTTGCTGAAGGGACCGTATTTGTGGCGCGATCAGAAAAAACAGTTGTGGCCTCTTCTTATAAACCATCAGGAAGAGCTTAAGGTGCAGCTGGCCAATCTTTTTTTGGAATTGTTCATAAGTGAAAGCGACGGAGTGGCCTTCGTGCGACCTGCGGATACCGGAGATCTGGAGGTTCCGCAGTTGCTACCTACCTATACCTATCGATTTTTGGATTCGGTCATGCTCGTGGCCATGCGCGAGCGGCTTATGCATGCCGAGCAGCATGCCCAGCAGGCACTTATTACCGATGAGGAAATGGTGACCTACATGCGTACCTTTGATCCGTCGGTACGCAATGACGAGCAGCAGCTGCGCAAAAGACTGAACGGCATTCAAAAGCGTTTCATCGACCGACACCTTCTCACCAAGGTCAACGCTATGGAGGGCTACGTTATAAGTCCCATCTTAAAATATGTCTTTGATGCCGGAGATTTAAGCGCCCTGATGGAGCAATATAGGCAAAAGCAACGCGATATGGAAAAGAGCTTTGCCGTTACCGGGCAAACCGATCTGCTTTTAAATGAAGATCAGGACAATGTGCGTAAGGACGAAGAGTGAACGATTTATTTGAATTCAGCGAGCAGTTTCGCCTGATCCGTTTTCAGGTGGCAAATTGGGGTACCTTCTGCGGATATCACGACATTCCCATCTCGGAGAAGGGGCATCTTTTCGTGGGCGATTCAGGCTCCGGCAAATCCACTCTTTTGGATGCCATGAGCGTGTTATTGGTACCAAGACGCTATCTAAACTTCAATGCCGCCGCTCGTGAGGGTGAAAAAAGCCGCGGCGATCGTAATTTCGTGTCTTATGTACGCGGTGCCTGGAGCAATCGTCTGGATGAACACGGATCCCCCGTCATAGAATTTCTGCGCAAGGACTCCGTGTGGTCGGCAATTGCCTTAACCTATAGAAGCGATCTGGGGCGGGAGGCCACCTTCCTTTTCATTGGCTATATCAAGGGGCGCTCCTGTGACAACACCTCCGTCAAGCAAATATTTTTTTATATTCCGCGTAACTTCTCCGTTGACGAAATAAAGGATTTTGCCAAAACGCAGTTCAATTTGTCTTGGGTGCTCAAGGTTGCCGCCGACGGTGCGGAGCGTTTTGATACCTTCGCCACCTACAGCGCACAGCTTATGAAGTTTTTCGGTATACGCGACGAAACGGTATTAAGACTTCTGCATAAGGCACAGTCAGCCAAGAACCTAGGTGATATCAACGACTTTTTGCGCAATTATATGTTGGAAACGCCGCGTACCTTTACCATCTCCGAGGGGCTGGTTTCCGAATTCTCCGAGTTGAATTCGGCGTGGCTCAGCGTGTGTAAGGCGCGTGATCAAATCGCAGTCCTGTCCCCCTCACGCGAGGCCCTGGAGGACAGCAAAAAGGCGCAGGCAAAGTCTGATCATTATCAAAAGCTGTCCGATTACGTTCCTTACTGGCAGGCCCTTTGCGAGCACGAAAGGGCTCAAAGCGCCAAAGCCAAAATAGAAAAGGATCTCCTTATTTGCAAAGGACGACTTGAGGATCTGCAAAATGAGGAGGAGCGTCTTTCGCGTGTTATAGAAGATTTGGAAAGACGCAGTCGCGAGAGCGGCGGCGATCAACTGGAAAGAATTAAAATCGAATTGCAGCAGGCCAAAAGCCGTGAGATCCGCATTGCGCGTGACGTCGAGCGTTGCCGTGAGAGCCTGCAGCAACTAGAGCTTGCCATGCCTAAAAGCGCCTTAGAATTTGAAGAAATCATGCAGGGAGTACGCGAAAAAAAGGAGTCCTTTGCCCGCGAACTTGAGGATTTGACCTGCCAACGTGATGAGAAGGTTGGACTTAGGAAAATTGCCGAAAGACAGTTTGCATCCTTGCGTCATGATATTGAGATCATGGAAAAGCACCGCAGTAATATTCCGTCCGAGCTTTTGGAGCTTAGAGATGAGCTGTGCGCGGAGCTTGGTTTAAGTGAGCAGGATCTGCCCTTTGTCGGCGAGCATATTCAGATCAAGGAGGAGGAGAAGAAATGGCAGGGAGCGCTCGAACGCGTCGTGCATCAGTTTGCACTTTCCATGCTTGTAGATCAGGATCATTATCAGGCCTTCTCCCGTACCGTCAATGCCCGCCATCTGGGCACCCGTCTTGTCTATCATCGCGTTCCTTCCATGCGAGTCGAGGTGTTTGCAGATCCTGAAGAAAACTCCTTGCCCGAGAAATTTGAGATTAAACGCTCCGCCTTTAACTCTTGGATAAAAGCGGAGTTGTCCCGTCGCTTCAATTACAAATGTATTGAAGATCCCAAGGATCTTGAGCGCTATGAAAAGGCGGTGACTTTGTCGGGACAGGTCAAGCATAATCGCAGTCGTCACGAAAAGGACGATCGTCATCGTGTAGACGATCCTACGTATTGGGTTACAGGATTTTCAATTCGTGAAAAATTACAGCAGCTTAAAAATAAAGCTCAGCAAACGGTCGATGAGATCGAGGATCTGAAAAAGCAGTCAAATGCCATCGATACCAGGCAAAATACGTTGCGTAACCTGCAGAATGCGACCTTGCGCCTTGAGGGCATAGAATGGGCCGACATCGATCACGCACGCGTACTCTCCTTAATTCATGATCTAGAAAATTCAAGACGTGAAATCGAGGAGGGGAATAAAGAACTCCACCAGATCAATGAGGAATTGAATAAGAGTAAAAAAGAGCGTAACGGCGTTAGAGAAGCAATTCGCGTTTCCGATCAGGAGACCGGAATGCTGAAAGACAGACTGCTTTCCTGTCAGAAAATCTGTGATCGAACCGATGAGATCATCAAAGGCGGAGAGCATAACGAAAAATACAATGAGGAACTTCAAAAAACAGCGCAGGCGATGCTTAAGGATCCTGCACGAGCCGTACAAGATCCGGACGATTTAAATTTAATTTGTAGCACTCTCATCGCTGTTTTGAACAAAAAGAGCGCGGATTTTTTAAAGAAAGCATCGGATCGCGAGGCTAAAACCATACAATATTTTGTTGAGTTTAAACGCTCATGGCCGGAGGAGTGTACGGAGCTTACCGCTGATCTTGCAAGCTGTAGCGAGTTTATGCAAAAACTGCAGCAGCTTGAAAAAGACGGTCTGCCTAAATACGAGCGACGTTTTCGTGATCTGCTTGAAAATACCACCTCGCAAAATTTGGTCGATCTCTATCGTTGCATAGACGATGAACGCCGAGTAATTAAGGAAAGATTAAAGGAGGTGAACGTCTCGCTTTCGCAGGTTCCCTTCAATCGCAACGGCGACGAGCAGACTCATTTACAGATCTTAGTGGATGATCGCAGGCTTGAGGAGATCAAGGAATTTGACCGCATGTACCGCAGCGTAATGGAAAAAGCGGCATCCTCAGAATTAACCGAAAAGGAAGCCGAAAGACGTTTTGCCGACCTTAAAAATTTGGTCAACAAGCTCTCGTGCGGAGCGGCCGATCCCAGCTATGTACCGACGCCTTCCGATCTAAGATGGCGCGATAATGTGTTGGACGTGAGACAGCATGTTGAATTCCACGGCGAGGAATTCGATGAGGACGGACATGTTATTGAGATCTATGACAGCGGCAGCGGAAAATCCGGCGGTCAGCGTCAAAAGCTTACCACCACCTGCCTTGCGGCAGCCCTGCGCTATCAGCTGGGAGGAACGGCGGACACCAAGCCTAAATATGCACCGGTGGTGCTGGATGAGGCCTTTGATAAGGCGGACAGCAATTTTACCGATATTTCCCTGCAAATATTCGAGCAGTTCGGCTTTCAGCTCATCATCGCCACTCCGAATAAGGGGATCCATACCATCGAGCCTTACATAGGAAATATGCATTATGTGGTGTGTGAGGATCGTAAGTCCTCGTCGCTTAAGGAAATAAAGCTCAAGCTTTTACTTGACAAGGGTGTGGAGCAAAAGCCTAAAGAGGTCGGGGCCTGATGAAGAGTACGGCCGCTATTAAGGATCTTTTCTCCGCTAAACTAAGACGCAATATTCGCGCCTTACTTCTAAGTGCCGGCAATTCCGAGTCCTTCACCGCAATCTCTCTGCCTTTGTCGGCAAGTGCGGCCGATTTTGGCAGTGACTTTAAGAAATTAAAGTCTTGGATCGCCTCCGTACAGGAGTATGTAAGCTCAATTGAGGGGGCGGAATTGGAGTTTAAAAGCTGTAACTGGAAGAGCTTTGGCTTTAGGATCGATATTCCCTCAAAAATCACGCTGCATACGGTTGAGGCCTGGTTTAAGGCTTCCTCCTCTCTTCCCTGTGCTTATGCGACCTTTTTAAAGGCGACGGTAATTTTAAGGGCACTGCCAGATCCCTATGCCGCCTGCTTAAAGGAGGTATTGGCAAGCGATTTTTACCTGCTAAGTTCAGAGGATGCCGCAGGCGAGGTAGAAAGGCTTTGTGCTCTTATCGCATGGCTTGATCGTAATCATAGGGCGCATTGCTTCGTGCGCGAGATCCCCGTACGCGGGATCGATTCCAAATGGTTTGAGAAGCATCGTGTACTGACGGCCGCTTTCTTTACAAAATATTACGGGGAGGGGGTGAAGGCATCCTCCATATTCGAAAGATGGCAATTTAACACTATGCCGGTGCTGTTTAATCTTCGTCACGCGCACATATTTGCTGAGGGTATAGCTGCAACGGAGTATGTTAAGCTGCCAGGTAGCGTCCTAAACAGACGTCGTCCCAAGGCCTTGGTGATCATAGAGAATAATGCCACCGGTATGTCCGTGGAGGTTCCTGATGATACGGCGATAATTTTCGGACTGGGCCGCGATACCGCCTCTTTGAAGGAGATCGCTTGGATCAAGGAGGTACCGGTTTTCTATATGGGCGATTTGGATTGCCACGGTCTCATCATCGTTTCCGAATTAAGACGTACCGTTCCGCAGGCTGTAACCGTGATGACAGATCTCAGTGTGCTTAAAAAGTGGCGCGATCTCTGCGTTCCCGATCCTACCGGCGATGTAAAAAAAGAGCATTTGGAGGATCTGACGGCACAGGAGCAGGCTCTTTATACGGAGCTTTTAAGCGGTAAATTGCGTCTTGAGCAGGAACGCATTGATATTAAAGCGATTAATGAAGCCTTTGCCCGCAGTATGCAAAAGCCAAAGATGACGCATCCCCAGGGCTGAGATCCGATTGTTGTTACCCCCACTGTGGGAAGCGTTCTTTATTCGTTATACGTACCATCAGAGTATAGTATGCTTTTGACAAAACCTGCAAAAACTGTCGGGAGTTGCTCTTCTGTTTTTTTAAGCTTTTAGATTTTGACGTCATCGCATACGAAAAATAACTAATACATCAACAATTACGGTCGTTAAATAGGTATACGGTAGATGGGGTGATAACTTACTGCAAAGCCGTGGTATCGGCCTAAATGGTTGTGAGTTTGATCAAGTAATTTTTGAGGCATATGCCTAAAATGCACATGATACGTGCATTACGGAGCTTAAAAGCTTGGTGTGCTCCGTACATCAATGCTTTGCATATGATATCTATAAGCAATAGAAAGAGGGGGCGTTGAATTAATAATCACGATGTTACGGCTTTAATTGAAACAATAAAGCCCAAAAATTCTAAAACATGTGTTTTTCCGCAATCAACGGGAAGGGGCGTAATAACTTTAAGCATAAAATGCAGACAAGTTGAAGACTTTGCGCATTTTTTTTAATACATAGAAAACGGCACAACTACCATGAAATTAAATATTAAACAGAAACTCATCCTTTCCTATACGTTGGTGATGGCGCTCATTTTGACAGTATCGGGCATAGGGATCGCCTCTACCTTCCATAATAAGAATATTGCCGAATTAACCTCTGTAACCTTGGAGCAGCGTCACGGCAGAACCAGTAAAACCCTAAATGCGGTACTGGCGTTGCATGGTCAATTGATAGCTCTAATTGAAGGAAAAGCAGGAATTGATACTCTTGATACCGCAGTCGAAGACGTCAATAAACTTGAAAAAGCTGCCGAGGCCATGCAGACAACGCGTTATCCTGAGGAAATAGGACTTGTTAAGGAAAATACTAAAGCCTACGTAGCAAGCTTTCGTACGTATATCGAGCCCATGCTCAGGGCGCAAAAGCTAGATGAGGCCAAAGAGGTTTTCATAGGTACCATGACCGAAAATTTCCTTGTCATTAACACCAATCTGCAAAAGGTGACAGGCTACCAAATAAAGGTTGTACAGGATAATGTTTCAGCCCTAAATTCCTTGGATGCCGTTTACATAAACGCCGCTGTTGCCGTCATCGCTGTATTGATAAGCCTGTATATGGCTTTATCGCTTCCCAAATATATTATACGCAGCGTGGGACGCATGAAACATGAGGCCAAGATCATCGCTGAGGGTAATCTGGCAACCCCCATATTGGCGCATGCAAAGGACGAGCTCGGAGATGCCATCAAGTCCGTCGAATATATGCGTTCGACTTGGAGAGACAGAATACAAACGATCATTACCGTAGCACAAAGCACTATTTCCAATGCGCATAATGTTCACAAGATCACGGATCACATTTCTGAGAGTTCCAAGACCGCCCAAAGCAAAGCCATGACGGTGGCTGCCGCCTCCGACGAAATGGTATCGACAACGGCGGATATTGCTAAGAACTGTGAAAATGCCGCAGAGGTTGCCTCCTCCTCGGTTGCCATTACCGAAGAAGGAGTAAAGAATGTGGAGGCAACCATCAACGGGCTGCAAAGGCAGGTTGAAAAGGCTCAAGACGATGCCAAGCATGTAGAGACTCTGGTTAAGCAATCAGAAAAGATCGGCTCTATAGTTCAAACCATCGAGGATATTGCCTCTCAAACCAATCTGTTGGCCTTAAATGCGGCTATTGAGGCGGCAAGAGCAGGCAATGCCGGAAGAGGCTTTGCGGTGGTTGCTGATGAGGTCCGAGCCTTGGCCATGCGTTCTTCCGCTTCAACTCAGGAGATCACCAAGATGGTAAGTCAGGTGCAGGAGGATGCCGAAACCTGCAATAAGTCCATGCTTTCAAGTCTTGAGACCATCAGCCAGTTGGCTGTGAAGGCTGAGGATGTACGTAATAGTCTGCATGAGATCATCGACCACGTGAACGATGTAAATGCCAGGATCACACAGATCGCAACTGCGGCAGAAGAGCAGACCACGGCTACCTCCGAGATCTCTGAAAACATGCAGATGATCACTTCGGCTACCGAGGAATTCGTTCACTTGGTGGATCAGGCTCAGTCGGAGACGGCAAATTCCTTGAAAGATGTAGAGGATCTGCTTGAGCAAATGAACAGCTTCAAGGTTTGATGTTTAAAAATTTCTATCCCTAGGGATGGGAAAAATGATAGACCAAAAACGGCTTTTATAAGCCGTTTTTTGTTTGAGTAAGGGGCTAAAAGCAAAAAATAGCAAAAAAAACTTGCATATCATAAATAAATCTATATAATGGTTCTCGTTCCGTAAACAACGGTGAGATGTCCGAGTGGCTGAAGGAGCACGCCTGGAAAGCGTGTATACGTTAACGCGTATCTCGGGTTCGAATCCCGATCTCACCGCCATCTCTATACTGCAATTCCATTTCTCTAATAAACGAATTTTTCTTTCTAAGAAATCAATTTTTATTTTGATTTTTACAAATCGATATCATAATTAAAAGTCAGTAAGGAGAAATATCGTGTTGTATATCCGGTATGCAAGCATTAAATCTTCCTTGCTCTTTAAAAAACTCGGGCGACTGCATTTATACGGTATCGTTTGGGATCCATTGGATCTTCGCTATTCTGAACAGAGTGTTTTTTTTATTAATACGGAATAGAAGGTAAGCAGAAGCCTCCCTTCCATAAAAAACACTATTTCGTTGCAAATCATATACGTGCTGTATTGGATTTGCTTTCCTCAGATCAGTTGATACTTGCGCAGGGAATGAGGCGGAACTTTAAATGTACCGCCGAGTACGGTCTGGAGATATTTGAAAAAGTCTATCTGCTAAAGAATAGCCATAATTTGGAGGACATCTCCTTTTTATGACGAAGGAATATATGCTTAAGTGTCAGTGCTCACTTAATATGACTGACTTTTGTAAAGTCAACATGCCTTGTACAGATGCTATACTTCAAGAAAAAAAGAATGTGGCAAT
>UMFG01030068.1_pt1 | contig 24850 bp, 22 predicted proteins | sample 1964961 | NCBI WGS metagenome assembly UMFG01 (sample SAMEA4836041, study PRJEB28245) | human gut metagenome | biome: gut microbiome; material: fecal sample | place: Denmark | collected 2008
TAATACTGTTCCACCACCTATACCCATACCACTTATTATTCCTGATATAAATCCTGTTAATATTAATATCATTAAAACACCATTTTAATAGCTGCAATTATCATAAATATGCCAAATATAATGTGTAGCCATTTCCCTGTAAATTTTTTTAGTATTTTTGCACCAACATATCCACCAGCTATTCCTCCAATGCTTACCCGCATAACAGTTGTCCAAGGGATATTTGTTTTTAATAAATATACAATGGCACTTATTATGGAAAGGGGAAGTATTAATGCTACAGCTGTTGCGTGGGCTTTATGTTCTTCTATTTTTAATATTCTTTCAGCTGTTGGCACGAATATAGTACCTCCACCAGCACCAAAAAATCCATTTAAAAATCCAGTTATTATACCTATTATTTTTAGTTTCATTTAATCACCAAACTTATTATTTGATTTAAGTAATTTAAATATGTAAAAAATTTTTATAAAAAAAATTAATTTTGCTCTTTACAAAGCTAAAGTGTTGTGCTATACTATATTCAATTTCAAATTAATGTCGATGATTAAGAAGAGTAATCTTAAATTAAGGCTACAGAGAGCTAACGGTTGGTGGAAGTTAGTGCTAAGATTTTGGATGAATGGGCTTATGAGACTTGCGGTGAAAAGGAAAATTATAATTAAGTTTTCCACATTTAGTAGCTTGCAACGGGTTCTCCCGTTATAGAGACAGGATATGTTTGTATCTGGGATTGGTGGCTTTACTAGGAGTATTTTTAACCTTGTCCAATTCGGGCAAGGTTTTTTTGTTTGTATAAATACCCAATATTAATTAAATAATTCTCTATCGACAGATTGAAATTAAAATTTATTTTTGAAGGAGAATTAAAATTATGAGAAATTTGAAAACTTATGTAAGGGAATTTTCTGGAGATACTGAAACGCCTATTACTATTTTTTATAAATATGTAGGTGATGAAAAAGGTTTTCTTTTAGAAAGTCGTGGTGAAGGCAAAACTAACTTCTCAATTATGGGTAAAAATCCTATGGCAATATTAAGTGGCAATGATGAGCTTATTATTGATGAAAAGGGTAACAAAACTGTTGTAAAGGGAAAACTTTTAGACGGTGTAAAAGACTATATTAAGAGTATAAATGTAACTGATGATTACAACCTTCCTTTTACTGGTGGTGCTGTTGGTGCTATAGGTTATGATATTATTAAACAATATGAAAAAATACCTGCAATTAATAGGGAAGTTGTAGATACTCCTACAGTCCACTTAATGGTATTTGATGAATTTATTATTTACGACCATTTACACGATAGGATTAAAATTGTTGTTCTTGCTGACAATGAAAAAAATGCTAATGTTGTTCTTGATAGAATGGAAAAAGAGGTTATGTCCTCTGTTCCTGCTGAACACTATACTGTTAAAGAACCGTCTTCTATAAAATTTACTTCTAATATGACTAAGGAAAAGTATGAGTCCATTGTTGAACAGGCTAAAAAGTATATTTATGAAGGTGATATTTTTCAAGTAGTTCTTTCACAAAGATTAACAGCTAAGACTATTGATAAACCTATTGACCTTTATAGAAGGTTAAGGGCAATTAATCCATCTCCATATCTTTTTTACTTTAACTTTGAAGATTATTGTGTTGCGGGTTCTTCTCCTGAAATGCTTGTTGAGGTAAAAGGTGACAATGTTAAGACTTGTCCTATTGCTGGTACAAGGAAAAGAGGTAAAACTCTTAAAGAAGATATAGAAATTGCCAATGGACTTTTAGATGACCCTAAGGAAAAGGCAGAGCATACAATGCTTGTTGACCTTGCCAGAAATGATATGGGAAGAATAGCGGAAATAGGCAGTGTTAAAATAAAGGAATTTATGCAGGTTCATTATTATTCTCATGTTATGCATCTTGTTACCCTTGTTGAGGGCACTAAGCGAAAAGCTGTAGACAGTTTTGATGTACTTTCAACTTTCTTACCAGCAGGTACTCTTTCAGGTGCTCCTAAAATAAGAGCTATGGAAATTATTGAGGAACTTGAAGAAGAAAAAAGAGGTCTTTATGGTGGTGCTGTAGGCTACTTTGATTTTAATGGAAATATGGATACTTGCATTGCTATTAGAACTATGATTATTAAAAATGATAATGTTTATATGCAGGCAGGTGCAGGTATTGTAGCTGACTCTGTGCCAGAAATGGAATATGAGGAAAGTCATAATAAAGTTAGAGCCTTAGTTAAGACAATAGGAGGGGAAGTATAATGATAGTTTTGGTTGATAATTATGATAGTTTTACATTTAATCTATATCAATATATAGGTGAATTTGATAAAGATATTAGAGTATTTAGAAATGATGAAATTAATGGTAAAACAATACTTGAAATGAATCCGGATAGAGTTGTTATTTCTCCTGGACCTAAAACTCCAGAGGAGGCAGGTAATTCTATTGAAATCATTAAAACTGTTGGTGGCAAAATCCCTATTTTGGGTGTTTGCCTTGGACATCAGTCAATAGCTGTTGCCTATGGTGCAGTTGTTACTAATGCTAAAGAACTTTGCCACGGCAAGTATTCATTTATGAATCATAACGGCAAGGGAATATTTGAAGGTTGCCCACAGCCTATGAAGGTTGCAAGATACCATTCATTATCTGTTAAGGCAGATACTGTTCCAAATTGTCTTGAAGTTACAGCTACAGCTGAGGGGGAAATAATGGCTATAAAGCATAAGGAATATGATGTTGTTGGTTTACAGTTTCATCCTGAAAGTATTAATACTCCTGATGGTATGAAACTTATTGAAAATTTTGTAGGAGGTAAGTTTTAATTATGATATTAGATGATATAGTAAAAGTTAAAAAAGAATATCTCCTTAATAGTGACTATAAGTTTGAACATAAAAGGCTTTACAAGGCAATGGAAAAACCAGTAGCAAATTTTAAGGATGCAATGCTTAAGCCTGGCTTATCTATAATAGGTGAAGTCAAAAAGGCATCTCCATCAAGAGGGCTTATAAAACCTGATTTTAAGCCGGTTGAAATTGCTAAGGAATATGATGGAGCTGTTGATGCCATATCTGTACTTACTGAAGAAAAGTTTTTTATGGGTAGTCCTGAATATTTAGAGGCTATACATAGAGAAGTTAATCTTCCTCTTTTAAGAAAAGATTTTGTTATTAGTCCTTTGCAGATATTTGAGGCTAGAGAAATGGGAGCATCAACTATACTTCTTATTGCGGCTGTTTTAAATGATGTGAGAGTTTTGAGAGAATATATAAATATAACAAGAGGAGTTGGCATTGAACCTTTAGTTGAAACTCATAATGAGGAAGAAATTGACCTTGCCTTAAATGCAGGAGCAGATATTATAGGTATTAACAATAGAAACTTAAAGGATTTTAGTGAAGATATTTACACAACTGTAAAATTGAGGAAACTTATACCTAATAATAAAATTGTTTTAAGTGAAAGCTCTATTCATACTGTTGAGGATGTTAAAATTTTAAAGCAAGCAAACATAAATGGTATTTTAGTTGGTGAAAGTTTTATGAAATGTAATAATATAAAACTTAAAGCAAGGGAGTTTAAAGATGCCTATGAAAGTTAAAATTTGTGGTTTAAGACGAGTAGAAGATGCTTTAATGTTAAATGAATTTGAAAATATTGGTTATGCTGGTATTGTATTTGCCAATACAAAGAGAAAAGTAGAAGTGGAAGATGCTGTTGCAATAAGAAAAGCTTTAAGAAGTGATATTAAAGTTGTTGGAATATTTACTGAAACATCGGCTAAAGATGTTTCAAAAATAGCAAGGGCAGTTGGGCTTGATATTTGTCAGCTACATTCTAATGAAACTAATGAAGACTGCTGTAAAGTTGGTACTACTGTTTGGAAAGCCATAAGAGTTAAAAATGCTGAAAGTCTTAAGGAGGCAGAAAACTTTACCAATGCTCAGGGATTTGTACTTGATAAATATAAGGCTGATGAATATGGAGGAACAGGTGAAGCATTTAACTGGAATATAGCGTCAGATTTTAGTAAAAAACATTTTACTATATTAGCAGGAGGACTTAATAAAGACAATATTATTAATGCTATTGAAATAGTTAAGCCGAATGTTGTGGACTTAAGTTCTTCTGTAGAAACAAATGGATATAAAGATTATAACAAGATAAAGGAATTTATGGAAAGGATTGAACAAAATGGAATTAAATAAGGATTTTGGACAGTATGGTGGTCAGTTTGTACCAGAAACATTAATGAGTATTTTAAAGGTACTTGAAAAGGAGTATGAACAATATTGCTTTACAGAGAAATTTAAAAATGATTATATGTATTATATGAAGCAATATGTAGGTAGACCTTCAAATTTGTACTATGCTGAAAGGCTTACTAATGAACTTGGTGGAGCTAAGATTTATTTAAAGAGAGAGGACTTAAATCATACTGGTGCTCACAAAATCAATAATGCTATTGCACAGGCACTTCTTGCAAAACATATGGGAAAAACTAAGGTTATTGCTGAAACTGGAGCAGGTCAGCACGGTGTTGCTACAGCTACAGCAGCAGCACTTTTTGGTATGGAGTGCGAAGTTTATATGGGTGTTGAGGATATTGAAAGACAAAAACTCAATGTTTTTAGAATGGAGCTTTTAGGAGCTAAAGTTGTTCCGGTTTCAAGTGGTACAGGTACACTCAAGGATGCTACCAATGAGGCTATTAGGACTTGGGTTGCAAGAGCAGAGGATACATTTTATATTATTGGTTCTGCTGTAGGTCCTCACCCATACCCAACAATGGTTAGAAATTTCCAAAAGATTATTGGTGAGGAAACTAAAAAGCAGATTATAGAAATGGAGGGCAGACTTCCAAATAGAGTTTATGCTTGTGTTGGAGGTGGCTCTAATTCAATTGGTATGTTCTATCCTTTTATTGAAAATAAGGAAGTTGAGCTTGTTGGTGTTGAGGCTGCCGGTCACGGTGTTGAAACTGGTGAACACGCAGTAGCATTTTCTCCAGAGTCTAAGGTTGGTGTTTTACACGGTATGAAAACCGTACTTTTACAGGACGATGATGGTCTTGTTAAGCCTGTTTACTCTATTAGTGCTGGTCTTGACTATCCAGGTGTAGGTCCTGAACACGCATATCTTCACGATATTGGTAGAGTTGAATATACTTCTGTTACTGATGATGAGGCTATTAATGCTTTTATGACACTTTGTAAATTAGAAGGTATTATGCCTGCTATTGAAAGTTCTCACGCTTTAGCACAGGTTATTAAGGAAGCACCAAAAATGAATAAGGATAAAGTACTTGTTGTTAATTTGTCAGGCAGAGGTGACAAAGATGTACATACTGTTGCTAAGTACTTTGGAAAGGAGATTTAATTATAATGAATAGGATAGATAAGAAGTTTCAAGAATTAAAGGAAAATGGTAAAAAAGCATTAATTCCATATATTTGTTCCGGTGACCCATCAATTGAAATGACTGAGAAACTTGTTTATGCTCTTGAGGAGGCTGGTGCAGATATTGTTGAGCTTGGTATTCCTTTTTCTGACCCATTAGCAGATGGACCTGTTATTCAGGCTGCCGGTTTAAGAGCCTTTGCATCAGGCTATAGACTTTCTGATACATTTAAGGTAGTTGAAAATGTTAGAAAGAAAAGTGAAATTCCTATTGTAATTATGGTTTATTATAGTTCAATTATTGGTTTTGGCAAGGAGGACTTTTTGAATAGATGTGTTAAGTCTGGTGTTGACGGTCTTATTATTCCAGACCTTCCTTATGAAGAATATGATGAGTTTAAGCCTATGGTTGATAAAACTAATATTTATATGATTCCTCTTGTGGGTCTTACATCTGGTGATAGAATTCCTATGCTTGTTAAAGAGGCTAAGGGCTTTGTTTATTGTGTATCATCAATGGGTGTTACTGGTGTTAGAAAGGAATTTGATTCAAGAGTTGAAGGCTTTGTAAGAGAAGTAAAAAAACATACTGATACACCAGCTTGTATTGGCTTTGGTATATCTAGTAAGGAAGATATTGATAAGTTTGAGTCTTATGCAGACGGTTGTATAGTAGGTTCTGCTATTGTTAGAAAAATTTTTGACTGTGGCTGTGACCTTGATAAGGTTAAGGAATTTGTTAAGAGTTTAAAGTAATAAATTAATGCTTATAATAAAATTGGATTCTCATATAAATATTAATTTAACAAACTGTCACTCAACCCTCCTTTTACTAATAAAATAAAGTAGAAGGAGGGTTTTTATGTTAAGTGAGAGAGCTATATTTTACTACAATAAGGGTTATAATTGTGCCCAATGTATACTAAAGGCTTGCGAAGATGAATACAACATTAATATTTCAAATGACTGTATTAATTCAGCAGGAGGTCTTTACAATGGTTTGGGAGTAGGTAGTTGTTGTGGAGTTTTGATTGCATCAATAATGGTTATAGGTATACTTTGTGATAATGTGCCTTTTTATCGTCTTGAAATGGCAGAAAGGTTTAATTGTGAATTTGGCAGTTTAAGCTGCTATAAGCTGAAAAAGGATAACAACTGTTGTAAACTAATAGAGGTTTCTTGCAATATATTAGCTGATATAATTGACAAGGGGCAAAAAAAATATTAGACTATTAATAGGTAAAATTTTAATTTACCAATATGATAAATTATTTTTGGAGGTAACAAAGTGGATATAAATAAAATTTTGAGCAAGGTAGACCACACTCTTTTAAAACAAAGTGCAACTTGGAAAGAAATTAAGGAAATTTGTGACGATGGCATTAAGTACAAAACTGCCAGTATTTGTATTCCTGCGTCTTTTGTTAAAAGAGCAAAGGCTTATGTTGGTAACAGTGTTAAAATTTGCACAGTAATAGGTTTTCCTAATGGCTATTCTACTACAGCAACTAAGGTTTTTGAAACCAGAGATGCTGTGTATAATGGTGCAGATGAAATTGATATGGTTATTAATATAGGTGATTTAAAAGATGGCAATTATGAAGCTATTTTAAATGAAATAAAGGAGATAAAATCAGCTTGTGCGGGCAAAGTATTAAAGGTAATAATTGAAACCTGTATGCTTAATAAGGAAGAAAAAATTAAAATGTGTGAGCTTGTAACAGAATCTGGAGCAGACTTTATAAAGACAAGCACAGGTTTTGGTGGTAGTGGGGCTACATTTGAAGATATTGAAATATTTGCTGAAAATGTAGGTAGTCAAGTTAAAATAAAGGCTGCTGGTGGTATTTCATCAATAGCTGATGCAGAAAAATTTATTTCTCTTGGAGCTGACAGACTTGGCACAAGCAGAATTGTTAAAATAATTAAGGAGGAGGGCTTATGCTAACAAATATACTAATATTTATTCTTATTATACTTGTTCTTGTACTTATTGCTATGTCTTTTGGCAAAAAAGGAGTTGGTCACAGCGAATTAAAAAACATTGTTGACAAAAGCAATGATGACAGTATAAGAAGAATAAATGACTCTATTAATAGCAATAACAGACTTTTTAACGATATGGTTGGTGAAAAGATTTCCGTTATTGATAAAAATATTGTGGATAAAATGGGAACCCTTGATAAAAATATGAAAGACAGTCAGTTGGCTTTAAGTCATTCTTTGGCTAACTCTATTTTACAACAAGAGGAAAGATTAAAAACTTTTGCTGTTGAAAATGAGCAAAAACTTGAAAATATAAGAACTACTGTTGAAAAAAGCCTCTCTGCAATACAAAATGACAATAATAAAAAACTTGATGAAATGCGTTCTGTTGTTGATGAAAAATTGCAAAAGTCCCTTGAGGATAAAATGAATAAATCTTTTGCTCTTGTTAGTGAAAGACTTGAACAGGTTTATAAGGGCTTAGGTGAAATGCAGACGCTTGCTAGTGGTGTAGGTGACTTAAAGAAAGTGCTTTCTAATGTTAAGACTAGGGGTATTTTAGGTGAAGTACAGCTTAGTGCTATTTTGCAGGAAATACTTTCACCTGAACAGTATGACGAAAATGCAGAAGTAGTTCCTAATACTGGAAAAAGAGTTGAGTTTGCTGTTAAACTTCCGGCTAATGATGATTCAACTGTTTATTTGCCTATTGATAGTAAGTTTCCCGGAGATAAGTATCAAGCTCTTTTAGCGGCTTATGATACAGGAGATAAAGAGGCTGTTAATGTGGCTGTTAAGGCACTTATGACTGTTATTGAAAGTGAAGCTAAGGACATAAACACAAAGTACATTGCTCCACCTTATACTACTAATTTTGCTATTATGTTTTTACCTTTTGAGGGTCTTTATGCAGAAGTTGTTAACAGAGGTATGATTGAGGTACTTCAATCTAAGTATAAGGTAAATATTGCAGGTCCTAGTACAATGGCAGCTTTATTAAATAGCTTGCAAATGGGTTTTAAAACTCTTGCTATACAGAAAAGAAGTATGGAGGTTTGGGACACTCTTGCTGCTGTTAAGACAGAATTTGGCAAGTTTGCAGATGCTCTTGATAAGACTAAAAAACACCTTGAAATGGCTAGTGATGACCTTGAAAAACTTGTTACTACTAGAACTAGAGCAATGAGAAGAAAACTTAGTAGTGTTGAGGCTTTAACTGATAGTGATAAGGCTGATAAAATACTGGAGGTAGAAAATGAAGAATAGACTTGTGTGTGAATGTTATAATATTTATGTTGATGATATAAAAAAGGCTCTTGAAAATGGTGCAGATTCTTTTGAGGACTTAGAAAGGTCAATGAAATTAGGGGTTTTGTGTAGTGCTTGTATTGGAGATAGTAAAAAAGTTATTGATGAATTAAGAAAGGAGCTTGGAAGAAAATAATGATATTATAGTAGTTAATATATGTCATTTCTGTAGTTGAAAATGGTATTATAATTAATGAAGCAAGGTATACCCTAGTATTACAAATACTATAAGAGAACTTGAAAATAAATGGTACAGATATTGTTTATTGTTTTATTTTTTGTTATATATTAGGACTTTTAAAAAGTAGTGAAAAAATTAAAAACTCATAGTCATCTATTAAAGATAACTATGAGTTTTATTTGCAAGTGTTAATTTATCTTAGCACCTCTTAATCTAGGAACTTCAACTCTATATGCTGAAAAATTAGTATTAACAACTTCAGTGCCTTCAAATGTAGAGCTACTCTTAAACTCATTTAAAAAGCTGGTAATATTATCTTTTTCTGCCTGAAGAATATTTCTATATGTTTTGCCAGAGATTTCGTGACTATGAAGTCTAATAGTTGTAGAATAAGCAACATCACCTAATGTGTCGTGAGCATAGGATTTTATGTTGTTATACATATTTCTAGCTACTTCAACATATTTTCTATCTGCTGGTGTTTTTGCCTGACTAGACCAATCAGATGTTGTTTTTCTAAAGGCTGGGTCTAAGTATTTAGCAGAATTCATATTTTTAGGTGTCATTTCACTTACAAGAGTTGTAAGATAATCGTCAATGAGCTTTTTTAACGTTGGATTTACATCACTCATATTATATTTAGCGTCAGTATGATTAGTGTTTGACATTAGTGGCTTGTATTCAATTATTTTAGATAAGGATTCATTGTAAACATCACAGCCATAAAATCTAACATACATACCATTTAAAATATTGGCAGTAAAAGATTCATTTTCTTCTGTTAGATATTCTATAGTTTTATCTTTGTTAGGAGCATCAGGCAACCCTATTTCAATAAATCCAACTTTGTTGTATGGACTAAGTTTAAATGTTAAATGTCCGGTTTTAAAGTTAGTACCGGCCTTATATCTACCACCACGACTTTGGTCTATTCTAGCATCATTTATAGGAACGGCATAAGCATTAGACAAGTCAAGGTAAGTGTTGTTTTCTAGTTTAACAGTTTCACAATAGGCAAATGTTCTATTATATATATATCTTTTACCACTTACATCACTTACATTACCGTCTTTAGCATATTTGTATAAATAACCATTTTTATTTGGGTTTGCAAATATAACATATTCACCTTCAGGAATATCCTTGCCTGTAGTATAAGTACCAGGCTTGTAATAGTTTGAATAGCTATACATAGGATTTGTAGTAGTTTCAAATGTAGTAGTTTCAGTTGTGGATTCTGTAGTTGTAGTAGCCTGTGTTGTAGTTTCAGTATTAACTGTAGTTAATTCATTATTAGATAAAATAATGTTTACAGTTTTGCTGTCATTATCCCAATTTACTTTGTAACCAAAGGCTTCAGCAACATATCTGGCAGGAGCAAGTGTTCTATTGTTTATAATAACAGGTCCGCAATCCATAGTAATATTTTTGCCATTTACAGAGGCAATATTGCTGTCAAGAGTCATAACTACTTCAATTCCGTTTTTGTTACCGGTTATTGACTTTGTTTCACTATCCCATTTAACTTCTGCACCAACTCCCTCAAATATTGCCCTAACAGGAACCATAGTTCTATTGTCAATTATTTGTGGAGCAACATCAGAAGTTACTTCTTTGTTATTAATATTAAGCTTGATATTATCGGAACCATAGGCAAAAGTACCTAAAGTAAGAGATGTTGTTAAAGCTAATATAAATATTGCTGTTTTTTTCATTTGAATACCTCCTATTTAGTATATAAATAGTATAAGCCTTTGCCAATATATATGTCAACTTAATATTTTCATATTAATTTAACAAGTTTTCAATATCCTCTGCAATTTGTTCCTTTGTAAGTTTATTTAATTTAAGAATTTCATTAGGGTCATATCTATCAAGGAATTTCTTTTCGTAACCATAATTAATTACATTTACATTAGAATTGCCATAAAATCTTGCAATCTTCTCCCCAAATCCACCATCAAGTATACCGTCTTCGAGAGTTAAAACAGCTTTATGATTTTCTTTAAGTCTTTCCAGTAATTCTTTGTCAATACCAGTAATATAAACTGGGTTAATAACTGTAGCCTTTACACCGATTTTTTCTTCAACTAATTTAGCAACTTCCTTACCAAGCTCTAAGAAAGTACCAAGGGCAACAATAGCAACTTCACTACCTTTTGCAACAACTTCATAGGTGTTAAGTTTGCTATAGTCTTTTGTTACCTTTTTGCCATCAGAAATCATATTATTACCAGGAATTCTAATTGCAACAGGGTGTTCTGTCTGCTCAATACTCCAATCAAGCATTGCTAAATATTCTTCCTTTGTAGTTGGTGCTAAGTATACCATTTCCGGAATATTAGCAATCATAGGAATATCATAAATACCTAAGTGAGTAACATCGTTCATACCATATATAGATGCTTGGTAAACAACAATAGTGGCAGGGTTTTTGTTAATACATAAGTCTTGTGAAAGCTGGTCATAGGTTCTCTGTAAAAATGTGCTATATACACCATATACAGGTTTTGCACCGTTTTTAGCCATACCAGATGCAAGAGCCACAGCAGTTTCTTCGGCAATACCTACATCAATAAATTGGCTACCAGCTTCTTTACGCTTATCCTTTGTAAAGCCTAAAACTGTAGGAGTGGCTGAAGTAATAGTTGCAACAGTTTTATCCTCTTTCATTTTCTTTAAAAGGTAGTTTGCAGTTACTGACGAATAGCTTTCAGCATCAAGTGTAAATTTAGACTTACCAGTTTCAATATCAAATGGCATACACCAGTGCCAACTTTCTTTGTTTTGCTCAGCAAGAGGATAGCCCTTACCTTTTTCAGTACAAATATGCACAGCAACCGGTTTTTCACTGTCTTTAACAGTGTTAAATGCTGAAATAAGTTCATCAATATTGTTGCCATCTTTAACAAATACATAGTCAAGTCCCATAGCTTTAAAAAGGTTACACTCAGCCTTGCCATCAGTATCTCTTAAGAGCTTAAGGTTTTTATAAATGCCACCGTGATTTTCGGCAATAGACATATCATTATCATTAACAACAATAATCATATTACTGTTAAGTTCAGATGCGAAATCTATACCTTCTAAAGCTTCACCTCCACTTAAAGAACCATCGCCAATTACAGCAACAATATTTTCGTTATCACCTTTTAAATCTCTTGCTTTTGCTAAACCACAAGCAAGACTTACAGATGTTGAAGTATGACCTATTGTAAAAAAGTCGTGAGCACTTTCATCTGGATTACTGTAGCCTGAAACATCGTCATAATGCTCAGGATAAAGAAATGCTTCATTTCTACCAGTAAGCATTTTGTGACAATAAGTTTGATGAGATACATCAAAAACAAATTTATCCTTAGGTGAGTTAAAAACATAGTGAAGTGCTATTATTGCCTCAACCATACCAAAGTTAGGACCAAAATGTCCTCCGTGAATACTAAGTTTTTGTAAAAGTGCTGTTCTCATTTCGCTAGCTAAAACTTTAAGTTGATTGTTATCAAGTTTTTTCACGTCTAAAGGGCTTTTAATTTTTTCTAAATACATATGTTATCCTCCTGTTATATTTTTATATTATAATTATAAACCTTCGAGTAAACTTTAAGTCAAGAGGTTTTTGTTAATTTGTTTATAAGTAATAATTTTTTAAATATTTGTTTTGTTAATATTAATTTTTGTTGCATAATATAAGAAATATGTTATAATTAATATATATTTGTAAATAAATTAGGAGGGTGAAATTATTGAAAATTAAGAAAAAAATTGCGACTATTTTTTCTGTTGTACTGACAGTATGTTCAGTAAGTAATTCTTTTGCGGGAATAGGTATTAAGGTTAATAACCAGCCTTTAAAGGGGGAGGCTCAACCTCAGATTGTTAATGGCAGAACACTTGTACCTGTCAGAACTATATTCGAGGCTTTAGGAGCAAATGTAGACTGGGATAGTGATACAAAGACTATTAAAGCAAAGAAGGATAATATTTCTGTTGTAATGGTAATTAGTCAAGATTATATTACAGTTAATGGAGAAACTGTTGATATGGATGCATCAGCTATGATTATGGGTGGCAGAACTTATGCACCTGCTAGATATGTTGCAGAAGCTTTTGGCTACAATGTTGAATGGGATAGTAAATCTAAAACTGTTCTTATAAACAAAACAATAAATCAGGTAAATACTGAAAAATCAACAGAAACAACAACTGTGGTAACAACAAAGGCAGAAATAACAACAAAAAAAACACAAGTACTCAATAAAGTAGAAACTACAACTAAGAAAGTAGAAAAATCAACTGAAACTACAACTATGTCGGCTCAAGAGATATTAAATAGTAGCCCTATTGAGGGAGTTGGTGCAACTGTTTTTAAACTTGTTAAAAATGATATAAAAAATGCTTTTAAGCTTTATCATATAGGTAATGCAAATAGCAATAACAGATTTTCTCAAAGTACATATAATAAATTTATGGAAATGTGGAAAAGTACAGCTAAAACTGATGTGGAAAAGCAGTTTGTTAGTCAATCTCAGATCGTTTATAAATCTATGATAACTACTTGTAAAAAGCTTGACCAAAGAGTTGGGAAACATCCTGCCAGTACAGATGTAAGAAACTATTGTGAAAAAAGACGAGAAACCCTTGAAAATATGATAAGTACTTATTTAGCTTCTAAAGATATATCGGCAGTTAAAAATAATGCTGAAAAAATTAAGAAGTATGCAAGTGCAACTAGCTCGACTTAATATACTATGGATATTTGTAATATGTTAGTATATTGTTTATGAGGTTAATAATTATGAGTAAAAAAAATAAATTTGAACGTAAGGGATACTTATTTATTAAGCGTATTTTTGATATTATTTGTTCAGGCATAGCAATTATTATATTATCTCCAATTATGATAATAACAGCTATTGCTATTATGATTGAGTCACCAGGAAATCCTATTTTTGTTCAAGATAGAGTTGGAAGAAATGGCAAAATTTTTAAAATGTATAAGTTTAGAAGTATGTGCATTGATGCAGAAGAAAGACTTAAAGAACTTAAAGAAAAAAATGAGGTAGATGGTCCTGTTTTTAAAATGAAAAATGACCCAAGAATAACAAAAGTTGGTCGCTTTATAAGAAAGTATAGTATTGATGAATTAATGCAACTATTTAATGTTTTTAAGGGTGATATGTCAGTAATTGGTTCTAGACCTGCTTTACCAAAGGAAGTTGCTGAATACGATGATTTGGCTAAATTAAGATTAAAGGTTAAACCAGGCTTAAGTTGTTATTGGCAAGTAATGGGTAGAAGTAATCTTTCTTTTAGCGAATGGATGGAACTTGATATAAAATACATAAACGAGATGAGTTTTTGGACTGACATTAAAATTGTACTTCTTACAATACCGGCTATTTTTAAAGGTGATGGAGCTTATTAAAAAATGTGCTGTTGCAAATATTGCAACAGCACATTTTTGTTTAATTATTTACTTAAATCTTATTTCATTTATATTTTCAAGGTTGTCATAATCAATTACAACAGCTATATTGCCCATAAATTCGTAGAGATTACCGGATTTCTTTAATGGTCTTATAACAGATGAATTATCAGGTAATGTAATACTACCAATTCTTTCAAAACCGTCATCAAGATTTACTTTGTAGAGATAACCACCATTAAATGTTATATTTTGCTTTTTTTCTGAATCATATATTGTAACAGGTAAAGTAAATATATTCTTTTCTTTATCAAAGTAGAATGAAAGAGTATCATTAAACATACTAGTTTCAATATTTCCCCTGCCTAATTCTTCACTATAAAGCATTTTTGGACTATCCTTATCAGATATATCATATAACTTAAGGCATAGCATATTGTTGCCATTATCAACTGTAACAATATGATTTTCATCATAGGTATAAATAAGTAAGTTACCAGTTGAAAGTTTAAGTACACCATTACCTCTTGGATTGGTTGGTTCCGAAAGGTCAACAGAATATATTGACTGACTATTTTCGGGATTTATAAAAAGCATATTTTTTGAGAAAATAGTGCTTTCCACCTTTGCACCTGAAACAATTTCATTTGCAAAACCACAAACCTCAAGATTGTTATTAAGAACATAAACATTTGCTATGTTTTTATTTGCTCCTTTTTTAGTATATTGAGATACAAGAGTAAAGTAACCAGAGTTTTCATTCATAGCAAACTTATTAGGAACATAGCCCTTAACATTACCTTTGCCAGATGTATATATTTGACCGTTTGCAAGACTCAGTCTGTATATAAATGTATTTTCAACATTTTCATTTGAATCAAAAGCATTATATCTGTTTTTAGCAATGTATATATTGTTATCTGACATATACACATTATCTCCAGCACATAAATATGATTTTAATTCAGACTTTGCTGTTGGGTCATTTACACTTATTGAAGCAACTACATTATAGTTTTTGCCACCACCCTCAGGGAAATATTGCATTTGGTCATAGCTTAATTCAGATACTTCCGGACTTACAATAGAATCTCTGTAAGAAGGTGGGTAATAGTGACCATTCTTAGAAAGCTCTGCAATAGGCATTTCTGCAAGTAAGTATATATATCCATTATACTCAACAGAATTTTTATAATATCCTTCAATTTCAAGTTCTTTAAGTTTAACTGCTTTTTCTTTATTAGTAATATTATACACACAAGCTATGGTGCTATGGTTAAAATTAACTTCACCATCAACATTTTCTTTAGGTATTATATTGCTTTTATTACCTATTACGACTAAAGTGTTATTTTTAACATATATTTTTTCGCACTTAAATTCTTTACCAAGATTTAAAGTTGACAAAGTTTTAAGTGTATTATTTGATGAATCTATAATATAGAGAATGTCATCATTAGAGTAATAAACATAATTTCCTGATGAATTAACTGTGTTACCGGTTTTATTTTCAAGAACTTGTACCGGTATTGTTTTGGCATTAGGAGCGGTATTGTTACCACTTATTTGTTTTAATATACTGTCGGTTGTTGAAAGTTGAGAAATTTCTTTCATATTTTCCTCATTTGCAACATAAGGCAAGTCGTTTACTTGAGATTTAAGACTGTTAATAAAGTCTGTGCTTTCATTATCAGTAAACGAATTTTTCATACTTGAAATAATAATCATATTATCATAGTAATATATAAATTTATCAAAAGCTGATGCAAATATGTCAATAGGCACATAAACACAACCATTTTTAATAAATACTTTGTTATTATACTCAATATCCTTTTCTTTGGAACTATCTACTAAGTCAGCAGTTTTTTTGTCTAATACAAGAGCTTGATTATTAAGTCTTATAGTTGCACTGCAAGTTGATAAATCTTCAGAAGTTGCAGCATTGTATGCTGTACGGAAAAAGGCAGTAGGAACATATACTGCCTGATTTTCCAAAATAGGAACCATTGAAGCATCGTTTTTGTCAATAAGCATTTGTGACTTATTGACGAGTATAACAGGACTATTTTCGTATATTACAACAGCTGAATCTAATCTATCTTCAACAGCAACTTCTTCTGAATTTGCTGGAGCAGATATAATTCCTTTGCTTTGTACAATCTGAAAACCAAGTACACCACATAATATAACAGCATATATTGAAAGTATACCCAGTACCATTTTATTATTCATAGCTTTACCTCACTGAAGTTAGTAAATGTAACCAGTAGGGTCAGTATGCTGACCGTTAATTCTGACCTCAAAGTGGCAATGAACACCAGTTGAATAGCCAGTTGTACCAGCACCAGCAATAGATTGACCCCTTGATACATGCTGACCTGCTGACACATACAATATGTTGTTATGACCATATAATGTAGAATATCCATCACCGTGGTCAATAATTACACATTTGCCATAACCGCCTCTCCAGCCTGCATAAATAACTGTACCACTTTCTGCTGCTACAATATCGGTATTAAGTGTAGCTTTTAAGTCAAGTCCTGTATGGAATTCGCCTTTACCACTAATAGGACTTCCTCTGTAGCCATAACCACCATTTGGTTGATAGCCAGCATAGGCAGGAACCGGATATTGAAATCTCTTACCGTTGGAGCTGTATACTCGTCCACCACCACTAGCACCAGCAGTACTACTTCGTTTAGTTGCAGAAGCAGATTGTTGAGCAGCTTTAGCAGCTTTAGCAGCTTCTTCGGCAGCCTTTTGGGCCTTTTGTATGAGAGCTTGAACGCTCTTATCTTGCTTTTCAAGGTCAGCAATTTGAGCTTCATAAGTAGCAGCATTAGAATTAAGCTGTTTAACAATGGCAGTTTTTTGTATAACTTTAGCATTTAATTCTTGCTGTTTGTCAACTTGTTCTGCCTTAAGAGTTTCAATTGTTTTTTTGTCATTAGCAATTTCAACAACATTTTCGTTTATTATTCTTTCAGCTTCAGTATATTGGGCTAACAATTCCTTGTCGTGATTCATAAAGCGATTAGCATACTCAACTCTTGTAAGAAAGTCTGAAAAGTTTTCAGCACCTAAAATAACCTCAAGATAACCGGAGTCACCATATTCATACATAACTCGTATCCTTTTTTTGAGATTATCATATTGTTCAGACTTAACTTTTTTTGCTTTATCAAGTTCTGCCTGTTTTTGTTTAAGTTTAGCTGATGTGTCATTAAGTTTTTTGCTAAGCTGACTTAATTCAGCTTGTACTTGAGCAAGTTCTTTGTCAAGTTTAGAAACTTCTGACTGAGCTGTTGCTTTTTGAGAGTTAGTCTGATTAAGTTTTTGTTGTGTCTGATTTATTTGTGACTTAAATGCCGAGCTTTTATTTTTTAATGAAGAAATAGAAGCTCCGTTTACACTTATAGCTGAAAAAGATAATATCAAGGACAATGTAAGTCCTACAAATCTTTTATTCATAAATATTCTCACTTCTTCTTTTAATTATACATTAAGGTGTTTTCTTATTGAGCTTATACTACCTATTGCACCAATAAGCATACCTATTAAAATAGCAACGGGTATAATAACAGTAAATATGTCTGCTGCTGGCTTAAGCTGTGCAATATTTCTTAAAACTGCATAATCTGAATTAAAGAAATTAAAAAGCTTAACATAGCCTAATGTACATATTACTGATGGTATAATTGAACCTATAATACCTATAATAAGACCTTCAATAATGAAAGGCCATCTAATAAACCAATCGGTAGCACCAACATATTTCATTATATTAATTTCGTTTTTACGAATATAAACTGTAAGTTTAATTGTATTCATAATTATACCAATTGAGACAATACTAAGTATTGCAACAAGTACAACAGAAACAAACTTAAATGCTGTATCAATAGTAATAAGAGTTTCTGTAAGTTGTTGTGCGTGGCTTATAAGTTCAATGCCTTGATACTTGTAATTAGAATCGCCAATTTTAGGTGTACCTGCTTGTGTTTGTACTTGAGTAGTAGCCTGAACCTGAGTAGTATCAGCATAAGCTATATCACTAAATAAACCAGCAGTTTTTTGGGTAGTGGCTTGAGTGGTAGCTTCAATAGTCTGGCTAGCAGTATCAGTTTTTGAACCTGTAAGCTGTTTCTCAAAGTCTATCTGTAGTTGTTCAGCTTTTGATATAAAGCTTTTTTGATATTTGATATCCTTAAGTCGAACTTCAATAGAGCGAGGTAGAGGGTTATCATCTTTCAAGCCGTTTAAAAGGTCAGTTGAATAAATCTTTTTAGCATCTTCAAGAGCTTCATCAGCAGATTTAAACTTAACCTCTCTTACTTCTGGCATATTTTTAAGTTGACCGATAAGACCATCAACATCTTCTTGTGTAGGCTTATCACCAAGGAAAAGTGTAACACCAATGTCTGACTCAATTTGAGTAAGCATATAATCAACATTTGTTATAATACATAGTGAAAGTATAACAACAAATATACAGGCACTAACTATAGTAATTGATGCAAAACTCATTAAGCCGTTTTTAAATATGCCTTTTAAGCCCTGATTAATATAGTATTTCCATGTTCTCAGCTTCATCTCTATATCCACCCCCTTCTTCATCTCTTAATACAACGCCTTTGTTAATTGCAACAACACGCTTTTGCATTTTGTCGACAATATCCTTTGCGTGAGTGGAAATAACAACAGTAGTACCATTTCGGTTAATTTCCTGAATAAGATCCATAATTTCCCAAGCTGTATCTGGGTCAAGGTTACCTGTTGGCTCATCAGCTAAGAGAATAGGTGGTCTGTTAATAATAGCTCTTGCAAGGGCAACTCTTTGTTGTTCACCACCGGAAAGCTGGTTAGGGTAGGCATTAATTTTTTTAGCAAGACCTACCATTGCAAGAATTTGAGGTACATTTCTTCTTATTATTTTAGGATTAGTTTCAACTACCTGCATTGCAAAGGCAACATTTTCATATACTGTCTTTGAAGGTAAAAGACGGAAATCCTGAAATACTACACCAATTTTTCGTCTAAGATAAGGTATTTGGCGTCTTTTAAGATTAGTGATGTCAGTACCGTTAATAATAATTTTGCCATCAGTTGGTTCAACTTCTTTAAGCAAAAGTCTAATAAAAGTAGACTTACCTGAGCCTGATGAACCTACAACAAAGACAAATTCTCCTCTGTGGATGTTTAAGTTAAAGTCACGCAGACCTACAGCACCGTTTTCATAGACCTTTGTAACATTCTCCATTTTTATCATAGAGATAATCTTCCTTTCTTTGAAACTATAAGTATCAACAGAAATCAGATATTAATACATATAGTTTTCTCTGTAGTTAAGATACTTGCTAACCATAAGCATAATCTTGAATATAATAGCATCATCAAAATTTCTAAGGTCAAGACCAGTCATCTTTTGGAGCTTGTCAAGTCTGTACACAAGGGTATTTCTGTGAATATAGAGTTGGCGTGAAGTTTCTGAAACATTAAGATTGTTTTCAAAAAACTTGTTTACAGTAGTAAGAGTTTCTTCGTCAAACTGATCCATTGAAATACCGTGAAGAACTTCATTGACAAACATTTTACATAATGAACCGTCAAGCTGGTAAATAAGTCTGCCAATACCTAACTGTTCATAATTAACAACATTTTTGTTTTCCTCAAAAATTTTACCTACTTCAAGAGCAAGCTTAGCCTCTTTATAAGAAAGTGAAACATTTTTAAGGTCGTTTACAGCTGTACCTATTGACACATAAATATTGGTCATAGCCTCTGCTGTAAGTGTATCATATATACTTTTGGCAATAGCTTCAATTTCTTCTCTGCCATCTTTTTCTTTAAGCTCTTTAACAAGAATGATACTTTTTTCGTCAACAGCTGTAACAAAGTCTTTTTGTTTTGTAGGAAAAATACTTCTTACAATTTCAACTACATTAAGGTCTTTATCAATTTCTGTTTCAATAAGGTATACAATTCTTCTTACTGAGTTTTCAATGTGGAGCTTTTTAGCTCTTGAATAAATGTCTACAAGAAGAAGATTGTCTAAGAGTAAATTTTTAATAAAATTATCTCTGTCATATCTTTCTTTGTAAGCAACAAGAAGATTTTGTATTTGGAAAGCGGTCATCTTGCCTATACGATAAGTTTCCTCGTCATCGCCTTTTATTATAACAATGTATTCGGCAGAACCATTGTCAAATACTTTGAAGTACTGATAGCCTTGAACTAACTGATTTTCAGCAGGACTAGCTATAAATATATCAGCACTGTCAATAGTTGTGTTAACCATATTTTCCTCTGTTGTTGCTACAATTTTGCCTTCTCTTTCAGCAACACTGAGTTCTCGTCTTGTAATATTTTTAAGACCATCAATAGTGCTTTGTAATATCTGATTTGAAATCATCCCCATATTCCTCCTTTAAGATATGTAATAAGTATGTAAATATGTTAAAATACCAATTGCAATATACACCTTACTATATTTTATAACAAATTGGCTCAAAAATAAAGGGAAATCACGAAAAAAATAAAAAAATAGTAAAATTTTAATTTAATTTTAATTTTTTGCAATTTTGTAAAGAAATTTTAATATGGGATATGGTGCATTTATACCAAAATGTGTTATAATCATAATAAGATAAAATTTTAAGTGAGGAAGTGTTTTTTTGTTAAGTATTTCCTCAAATTGACATAGATTACCGGAGGGATATTAAATGGCAGAAACAAAAAAAAGAATAGAGGTTACTATAGGCGGCAGAACTTATAATCTTGTGGGAATGGAAAATACAGATTATATGGAAATGGTAGCTAAATATCTTGATAATAAAATGAATGAACTTAAGGCAAAGTCATCACCTAATATAGTTTATAATGAATCTTTCCCTATTATTTTAGCATTAAATATTGCAGACGATTTGTTTAAAGAAAGAGAGAATAAAACTAATACTAGTACTGTAGTTGTTAAGGAAAAGGAAAACAATATTGCATCAGAGCTTAAAGCCAGATTAAACGACCAAATTAAGGAAACAACTGAAATCAAAAACCAGTATAAGGCTAAGGCTACTGATTATGAAATACTTATCAATCAGTATGAAACAAAGAGTAAGGAAGTAGATGGTCTTAAAACTGCTATTGTTAATCGTGAAGATACAATTGAAAAACTTGAAAGAAAGATAATTATGCTTCAAAGTGATATTGATGAATATAAGGTTAAACTTAATGATAAAAGTCAGTATATAACTGACCAAAATGCTAAAATTAATAGCAAAAATCAAGAACTTAACACTTTAAGTAAAAAACTCAATGAAAAGAATGTTGCTCTTAATGAATTAAATCAAAAGGCAGCAGAAAAAAATATTAAACTTAACACTGTAAACAAGGAAAGAGATGACCTTGCGGTTAAACTTAAGGCAGCTAATGCTTCTGTTAAGGCACTTGAAAAAGATATGGAAAAACTGACTAAAGAAAGTCAAATGCTAAAAGAAGATAAAGAAAGCCTTATTAAAGATGTTGCATCAATTAAAGACCAGTTTGATACATTTAAAAATAGCCTTGATATTGATGAAGGTAACCAGTTAAAGGCTGCTTTTGCAAAGGTTAAGGCAGAAAATATTGAGCTTATGAGAAAGGTTGAAAACCTTGAAATTAAACTAAAGAGAAAATAAAAGGTGAATTATTATGAAAAAGCCGGAAATTTTAGCACCAACAGGTACAATTGAAAGTGTTATGGCTGCCTTAAATGGTGGCTGTGATGCTATATATATAGGTGGTAAATCTTTTAATGCCCGCCGATATGCACAAAACCCCTCTGATGATGAACTTAAGGATATTATTGATGTCTGTCATTTAAGAGGGGTTAAGGTCTTTATTACACTTAATATTCTTTATAAGGAAAAGGAAATTCAGGGTGTACTTGATTTTGTTAAAACTGTCTATGACTTTGGAGCAGACGGACTTATTATACAGGATATAGGTATGTTTACTCTCGTTAAAAAATACTACCCTAATATTATTAAAAGTGGTTCAACTCAAATGTCTGTTCACAACAAAGAGGGTGTTGAACTTTTGTCTGAACTTGGCTATGGCAGAATTGTTCTTGCCAGAGAATTAAGCCTTAATGAAGTAAGGGAAATAAATAATGTAAAGGGCAATACTGAAATTGAAGCTTTTTGTCACGGAGCTTTGTGTGTTTGTTACAGTGGTCGTTGCCTTATGAGTAGTCTGATAGGTCAGCGTAGTGGAAACAGAGGTTGTTGTGCTCAGCCTTGTCGAATGGATTATACTTTTTTAAAGGATAATAAGGTTATTAAAAAGGGTTGTATAATTTCACCTAAAGATGTTTCTACAGTTGAAATACTTGATAAAGTAATGTCAACTGGTACAGATAGCCTTAAAATAGAGGGCAGAATGAAAAGCCCGGAGTATGTTTATGAAGTGGTGTCACAATATAGAAAATATATTGATATGGCAGCAGACAATAATTTTGTTGTAGATAAAAATGATATTAAAGAGCTTACTCAAATTTTTAATAGAGGCGGTTCATTATCTCAGGGTTACTACAATTGTTACTCAGGTCAGTCTATGATAAGTGGTTCGCCTAAAAGTAGTGGTGTTGAAATAGGTAAGGTTGTTGATTACAACTTTAAGAAAAAGCAGTGTAAAATTAAATTATTTGATAATGTTACCTCTGGTGATGGTATTGAAATATGGTCTAAGGTTCATACTGGTACAGGCATTAATAAGTCTGCTGTTAAGGGTGAAGTTATAAATGTTACTGTTGATGGCAGAATAAACAAAGGTGATAAAGTGTTTAAATCTTATGACAAGGCACTTAATGACAAATTAAAAAGGACTTATCAAAATATAACAAGAAAAATAACTGTTAATGTTAAGGTTAAGATTGATGTTAGTGAAAGCTATATTGAATTTGTTGATTATGGTTTAAGAGTATATGGACAACCTGCTGACATTGCTCAAAATCAACCAATGACAAAGGATAGTATTACATCAAGAATTTCTAAAACTGGTGATACACCATTTATATTTAATTTTGAAAATTGTAAAATTGGTAATAATATATACATTCCAGTTTCCACTCTTAATTCCTTAAGGCGAGAAGCTTGTGATAAACTTCAGAAACATATAATCAAGTCATATGAAAGAACTAGTGATAGAGCTATATATAATACTGATAAATTTAAAAAGGCTAAAAATATTAAGGTAACTGCAAAGGTTAGGACTTATGACCAACTTAATGCTTGTATAAATGCTGGTGTATCAAGAATATACTGTGAGCTTACTTTAGATACTGATAAGGCATATAAAATGTGTAAGAATAAAGGCATTGAAATGTATATAGCTTTGCCGTATATTGCAAGACAAGGTTATCAGCCTATTATTGAAAGTCATAGTAATTGTGACGGTTATTTGTTGAGAAGTTATAGCAAAGTAAAAACTAATAAGCCTGTTATAGCAGATTATACACTTAATATTATGAATAGAGTGTCTATTAATAGTATTAGAAACATATTTAATGCTAATATTGTTACTCTTTCGCCAGAACTTAACACAAAAGAACTTACAGAAATAGCTGATGAAAATTGTCAAATTGTTGTTTATGGCAGATTGCCTCTTATGACTACTCATCAATGTCCTGTTGGCTTGTATGAAGGAGAAAAGGGTAATAAAAAATATTGCAAATGTAAGGATAAAAATGCTAAATATACTCTTTTAGATAGAACTAAAACGGTGTTTCCTATTATAAGAGATTGTAATGAATGTGTTGCATTTATACTTAATTCTGCACCTACTTATGTTATTGATAAACCAAAAGAAATACTTAAAATTGGTGTAGGTTATATGAGCCTTGAATTTACTATTGAAGATTACGATACTACACTTGCTGTTGCAAAGGAACATATTAATATTATTGAAAAAGGGAATGAACCATCTGACATAAAAAATATTATAGGTTCGGTGACAGGGGGACATTTCAACAGAGGAGTGCTTTAAATGATAGATTTGTATATTATTATATCTAAATATCTTTTTATACTTTACATTGCGGTTTTTATATTTTGTGGAGTTATGATTAACTTAAAGAGGCAAGAAATGGTAAAATATAGTGTTGCTTCAGGCTTAAGTAATCAGCGTATATGTATTATACTTTTTCATATTACTGCCAGCGTTATACTTATATCGGCAGCCTTGGAAACAGGTATGCAGCCTGTTATAATTTATTGCACTGTTGGTTTTTTACTTATTTTAGGGGGCAATGTATTAACAGCAAAGTTATATCCAGACGGTAGTCATTTACTCTATAATTGTGTTTTCTTTCTTATGGATATAGGTCTTATGATGCTTTATAGACTTAATCCAAATCTTGCTAATAAACAGCTTTTATGGAACACTTTAGGTATAGTTATGATGCTTATAATGCCTAAGATATTGGGTGTTATGCCTAGACTTGATAAATTTAAGCATTTGTATATTGGTTCTGCCCTTGCTTTATTGATTATAACACTTATATTTGGCTT
>UMFG01017334.1_pt1 | contig 24496 bp, 19 predicted proteins | sample 1964961 | NCBI WGS metagenome assembly UMFG01 (sample SAMEA4836041, study PRJEB28245) | human gut metagenome | biome: gut microbiome; material: fecal sample | place: Denmark | collected 2008
AAGACCAATGCCCGCAAAAGCGAAAAGTAACACAGCAATACTTTTTCGCCAGTTAACAAATCGTGTGACAGTTAATCCTGTGATAGCTAAAAGCAAAATGGTTGCAGGAACAAAGAATCGAAATGGAAATTGAATCAATTCAGCAAAGGTATTTCCATTTTCTACTAGATACTGCCACGGAAAAAGACCTGTTGATAAGAAAAAGAAGACAAAATAGATAAAATGCAATATTTTTTTCCATTTGGCCAATTTCTTCCAATTCAAAATAGCATAAACAAACTGTAAAACGAGTAACACCATTAAGGAAATTGGAGTATATAGCCAGTATCTTGCTGTTCCATCAATTCCATTCTTACCTATTTCCCTATTTATAAATGGATCTAAAAGATGATTCGTGCCTCTCAAATATAGGAGTATTAACCAGACATTGACAGTCAGCAAGAGGAAAAGAATGACTGCTATAAAGACTTGCAAGAAGGTTTCCTTCTTCTTAGCGACGGATAACGTTACAAAGGTGTAAAGATAGAAAGGAATATACATCATCACTAACATTAAAGCGCTAAGCATATGAACTTGAAAAATCAAGGCCATGGATAAGGCAAGTCTAATTGGTTCTACTTTTTGATAAAAAATGTAGCGAATTGCTGGGATAAAACAAAAAGGTAATAAAGCTGCTCCCCAACTAGAAAACCCCTGACGCATCGTCCAGTACTGGATAGAGAATGTTGTAGCATAGAGTAAACCTAATGACAAGGCAATGGTAGTCTTAACTTTACACTGCTTGAGCAAAACATACATTGAGGACTCAGCTAATATATGTAGTAGTATCCTCGACACAATCTGATAACGAAACCAAGTGCCACTTATTAAAACAAGTCCTCCTTGTAAATAAGCAAAAAAAGGACCGTAAAGAGCATTGACAATGCGGCCTGACTGTTGGAAGCCATACAAAGATAAAAAGTAAGAAAAGTTACCATTCTTTAATTGCATAGCGGCTTCATAAAACCTATTATAGTGAAAAACGGAATCTGAACCTAAAATGACTTTTCTTGTAAATAATTGTGGCGTAACCAATAACACAGCAAAAGCTACAATAATAAGGGGAACCCATAGCTTTTCTTTTGATTTAAAAAATTGTTTCATTGCTAAACCTTTCATTACCCATTATAACAAAAAGCTCCGTGAAAACGATTACTAATATCCGAAATAAAAAACTGAGAGATACCTCCCAACTTCTATAAATCTTAGTAATTCCAAGCTGACAATCCTTGTGCATTATAGGCATTCAAGGCTGATTGAATTTGATCTTCAACTGTTGCAGTTGAACCCCATCCTGGCATTGTTTGGAAGAGATCTGATGCCCCTGAACTGCTTGCTACAGTATAATCACCATTTGATTCACGCGCAATAATCGACTCCCAGGTTGACTGTGGGACTCCAGTTACTGCTGCCATCTGTGCTGCTGCATAAGAACCGATTTCTCCTGCAGTGTTGCCATTTGAGATGATAACTGAACCATTTCCAGTAGTCGAAGAAGCAACCGAAGAAGCTGCTCCATTATTTTGAGTAAACGTAGCGTCAATGCTTGCTGTTGTAGCAGACTCTGATTGAGGTTTTTCTGATGCTCCTACTGTTTCGGTCATTGTCTCTGATTGAGCTTTACTTTCTTCAACCTTTTCTTTATTCTCTTTGATTGAGCTAACCTCTGTTGATTTCACCAAATCTGCTGTTGATTCTGACGTTGTTGATGTTGTTGAAGGAGTTGGTATAACTGAATCCGAGAATGCGTTAACCAATCCTTTATTAACTAAAGGAGAGAGTGAAACTACCAAAATGACAATAAAACTCGTTACAATTGCTGCTGGTACCGCCAATGATTTTTTTTACTGCTAATTTGATACGATGTCCCTTATAACTTTTTTTAAACATTAATCTCTCCTAGTTTCTTCTAGTTATATTCATCATAACCTAGTAATATTACTGCCGATTATTCATATTATGCCTAATGTTATAATGATTTATCATTTCAATAAAAAAATACCAAAAATCTGGCATTTTTTCTCTTATTTGTATGAGTTTCTACTTTATTTTCTCACAATTCAATGACAAAATTTTAGTACCAGCCATTGGCGTTCCAGAAAGCAAGAGCTGCTGTCCATGAACCATAACGACTTGCTACATAATTATCTGCTACTTTTTCTTGGTTCGCAGGAGAAAAATCACCATTCAAATATGATGAAGATAATTGATAACGTCCATAATATTGTCCGTTTTGGGCTGTGTAGCTACCACTTGACTCACGTTGAGCGATTTCTTCCTTAGCAGCTGCCTCTGAAGAAGAAAGATTTGTGTCGGTCGTTTGGTTACTTTCACTTTGGGTAGAATATGTTGATGTTTCTACTAAAGCAGGTATCTCTGCTGGCTCCTCAGTAGTTTCATTAATCGTTAATTTTTGACCAATATAAATCTTATTAGCATCTTGGATGCCATTTTTTGAGACGATTTCGTCCACTGTCGTACCATTCTTCTTAGCAATAGCTGAAAGGGTATCTCCTTTTTGAACTGTGTAAGTTTCTGCATTAGCTAAAGCTGTTGCTCCAAGTGTTGCCACTGTAACAAGTCCAAAAAGACCTAGTTTTTTAGTGTTAAATGTATTCTTTGTTTGCATGACAATGCTCCTTTATCTATTTATAGTCTAATCCATATTAGTAAAAGTTATTAAATTATTTTATTTATGACCAATAGGTTAATAGTTAATCAACTGGCTTATTCACTATAGGGATTCTTTAATCCAGATTAAGCTGAAGAACTATAACCATGTATCTATAATACCGTGCAAATATAACATCTTCTTGTTAGTGATATTAAAAATATTACAGGTAGATTGAGATTAGACGAAAAAGAACGCCTACGTAGACGTTCTTCAAATACTTCTAGGTCTTAAGACCTAGTTTTTATTCATTTTTACGAATTAACTCTTAAGATAAAAAAGTATTAACCCTAAAGCTAAAATAGCAATAATTGACAAGGTATCTCGACAGTTCCATAAAAGTCGACGATATTTTGTTCGCCCTTCACTACCCTGATAACCTCTGGCTTCCATAGCTATAGCCAGAGCATCTGCTCGTTTAAAGCTAGATGCAAACAAAGGAATTAAGATTGGTATAATTGACCGAACCTTTTGAATAATATTTCCTTCACCAAAATCAACACCACGCGCCTTCTGAGCATTCATAATACGCGTTGTATCGTCCATCAAGGTTGGTACAAAACGTAAACTCAAAGATAACATTAGACCAATTTCATGTGCCGGTACTTTAAAAATAGTCAGCGGTTTTAAAAGTGACTCTACTGCATCAGATAAACTTAACGGCGTAGTTGTTAGAGTAAGTAAGGTGGAAAAACTAATAATGAGTATAAACCTGAGAAATATCATCCAACCTTGATTTAAACCAACTTCCGTAATCTTAAAAAATCCGATGGACCAAAGCACATTCCCTCTTGTATTGAAGAAAACTTGAAACAGGGTAGAGAATAATATAATCCAAATCATTGGTTTAATACCACCCAAAAAGAAACCAAGCTTGATTTTAGACAAGAAAACCAAGAAAAGTGTAAATAGAGTTATCACAGCATAAGTTACAGGATTATTAGCCCAAAAAATGACGATAATATAAATCAGCATTGCTAATAATTTACTTCTAGGATCTAATCGGTGTATAAAAGAATCACCAACAATATAACGCCCAATAATTAACTTATCCATGAACCAACACCTCTACGAATTCCTCTATTGTAATAGGAAGACTTTCAAAGCTATAACCTTTTTCTTGCAGTTGTAGCGCAAACTCTGTGATTTTAGGAACACCTAACTGCTTTTCTTTGAGAAAAGCGACTTTTTGGAAAACATCTTTAGGAGTTCCTGACAATACTAGGCGCCCTTTTTCCATAACATTTACAGCTGTTGCATAATCTGCAACGTCATCCATCAAATGTGTAACCAAGACAATCGTTATTCCAGAAAGGTGTAACTGCTTAAAGAGTGACATTAACTCCTTTCGTCCTTGAGGATCTAGACCAGCAGTCGGTTCATCCAACACTAAAATATCTGGTTGCATAGCTAGAATACCTGCAATAGCAACACGTCGCATCTGCCCTCCCGATAAATCAAAAGGATTCTGATCACGTAACTCATCTGAGAGACCAACTAATCTTAGACTTTCCAGAGCACGCTGTTCGGCCTCCTCCTTAGAAACTCCGAAATTTTGAGGTCCAAAAGCAATATCTTCTAAAACAGTTTCTGCAAATAACTGACTCTCTGGAAATTGAAAAACTAAACCGACCTTTTTACGGATTGGCTTTATTTCCTTATTCTTGGATTGACTATTTATAATAGTGTCATCAACTTTAACCTGACCACTAGTTGGTAAATAAAGTCCATTCAGCAACTGCATAATCGTTGATTTACCACTCCCTGTATGTCCAATAAAGGCTGTATACGAACCATCTTTTATCGTAACTGTCATATCAAAAAGGGCACGCCTCTCAAAAGGAGTACCCGATTGATAGGTATAACTTACATTTTCGAGAGATATTCCCATAATTGTTCTACCAATTCCTTTTCTGTCAGATAGCCTTCACAATCTATCAAACCTTGATTTTTAAGTTTCTGAGTTAGTAACGCACTAAAAGGGATATCAAGACCTAAGTCAACCAACTCTGAGCCTCTGCTAAAAAGTTCACGAGGGCTTGAAATGGACTCCACTTTACCTTGTTTTAAAACTAAAACACGGTTGCTCATCGCAACCTCATCGAGATCATGAGTAATTGATAAAACAGTCATTCCATATTGCTGACGAATATCCTCAATATATTGAATTAATTCCTGGCGACCTTCTGGATCAAGCATACTTGTTGCTTCATCCAAAATCAAAATAGATGGTCTCATGGCAATAATTCCAGCAATAGCCACACGTTGTTTTTGACCTCCAGATAGTCTGGCTGGTTCTCTGTCCTTAAAATCCATCATGCCTACAAAAGACAATGCCTCTTGAACTCTAGAAACCATCTCTTTATAGGGAAGTCCCTTATTTTCAAGACCGAAAGCAACATCATCTTCAACAGTAGCTCCAACAAATTGATTATCTGGATTTTGAAAAACCATACCAATTTTATCACGAATATCCCAGACAGTCTCTTCTGTTAATTCCTGACCATCAACAATGATCTGCCCAGAATCTGCCACTAAAAGTCCGCCAATTAGACGTGCTGTCGTGGATTTTCCAGATCCGTTATGGCCTACAATGGATAACCATTCCCCATGTTTCACGTGAAACGATACATCATTCAGAGTATAGGAGGTTTGATCTTGATTATATTTAAATTTTAAATTTTTTATTTCAATCATTGGTTTATCGTACTACTTAAAGGTGTCCTTAAACAAGAAACCTGCACCCTTGAAATAATCATAGCCTGAGTAAATCGTAAAGAATAAAGCTACATACAGCATGATTGTCCCTACAAAATGCACATGACACAATAACAAAATAATAGATATCATCTGAGTCACTGTTTTAATCTTACCAGGCATAGCTGCAGCGAGAACTGTGCCACCGTTTTCGACTAACAAAAGACGAAGTCCTGTAACTGCCAACTCCCGACAGATGATAACTGAAATAACCCAAGCAGGTGCTTGATTAATACCTACTAACATAATAAAAGCTGACATTACCAACATTTTATCCGCTAAAGGATCTGCAAATTTCCCAAAATTAGTAACAACATGCCATTTTCGTGCCAAATAGCCATCTAAATAATCTGTAATGCTAGCAATGGCAAAAACAACTGCTGCCGCAATATGCATCACATTGCTCGACGCAAGTGATGTCATCAATAAAAAGATGGGAATTAAGATAATTCTAGCAAGTGTCAATAAGTTAGGTAAATTTTCTTTTTTAAACATTTCTTCTCGATTCTATTGGATTCTTAATGTTAGGTAGCTAGGTGTATTTTGATCTAGTTGAGATAAATCAAGTGACTCTCCATTTACCTTGAGAGTAACTTTTGAAGGTTGAGCGATAATAATTTGAGTTGTTTTGATTTTATCAGAAAGATCCAAAGAGTATTTTGATTTATTCGTTTTTGAAAGATAATAACTCTCTGAAGTATCTGAGTTATCTACAGAAAACCATGTATCGTTACTATTTTCTGATAACTCCACTTCTAAAACTACTGAAGATTTTACATTGGAGAGATCAACCATTAATTGATTTCCTTGAGTTGTTGTTGTAACATTGGCCCCCGATACTGTAACCTCAGAAATGCTTCGAGACGACTTAGCTCCACTTGCAATTGATAAGTGATTAGCTGTAGAGATAGTATTGGGCTTAATCACCTGAGGTTGGTTAGAGAGGTGTCTAATAATAATATATCCAACTGAACAGATGATAAGTAATGAAACCGCACTCAGAATTAGTAAGGGGATATAGTTAGACTTTCTTTTTTCTTCACGTTTAAGTTTTGAAAAACGTGACATGGGGACTTTAGTATCTAAAATATCTTCCTTACGTTCAACTTGTTTCTTTTCTTCTTTAACTTTTCGCTCATTCTTTTTCTGCTCTTCGTACAGATGTTTTCCATCTAAATCAACCGAAGTAGCGTACTTTTCAAGTGCTTCTTGCTGAATGTCCTTGGGTAAAGCTTTAAGTTGATCCATTTCCATAGCTAGAAGATACTGCGCTTCAACCCCTGAAACTTTTTCTACATCATATAAACTTAATTCTTTTTTTATTCGTGCTGCACGTAATTGCTCACCAAGAGAGTATCGCTTCATTTTTCCCCTTTCTAATATTCTTCTTTGTTTTAGTGTTTATATTATAGCAAATATTTACTTATTTAGGGAAGACAACAAAATCGGTAATCACCAGATTTGAGAGATAGTGATTAAAAAAATCCTTCAAATCCTTAGAAGTAATACTCATCAATTCCTGACCAAAATCAAAGTAAGTTTTGCCATCATCTGAGTAAGCTAAATACTGGCTACCTAAATTCTGAATATTGTCTAAACTACGTAAAAATTCACCATACAAAGCTTTCTTTTGTAGATCCAATGCTTCTTCTGTCAACAATCTTTGTTTATCTGCCGATGTCATCACTTGACGAATTAAACTTGACATACGGATGGGTTCTGCAGTGTCCATAGTCATAATAACAAATGAATATCTACTAGATACCTCATATTCAATTGACATAGACTCATCTATTTTTCCTTCAGCATACCAATTTTTATAATAAGGCGATGTCCATCCAAACAATAAATTAAATAACAATTGTACCAATATGCTCTCTCTCATATAATTATCGGAAAAATGGACGTTCTTAAAACCAATGGCTAGTTTTGAAATCGAGATGTCCATTTGAAGACTATCTAACTTTTGAATATTCTCCTCAATGGGTTGCTTTTCTTTTTCAACTGTTTTATGAGATATTGTAAATTCACTTCGCGTTTCCTTTACAAATCTGTAAATTTGTTCAATATCAAAATTGCCTATTAAGACAAGATGACAGTTCTCCGGTCTATAAAAATAATCAAAATTATTTTTTAAATCCTTTGCAGTAATTTTTTTAATGCTATCAATACTTCCAGCAATATCTTGACCTAATATAGTATTGGGATACAAGCTTTGTAAACACCCTAAATAAACTCTATAATCAGGATCATCCTGATACATGTTTATTTCTTGTTCAATGATTCTTTTTCCATGGTTGACAGTATCTTCGGAACTTGTAAACTCACTTGTAAACTTCAGCAAAAGCTCCAGTGACTCCTCAAAGTGATCAATTGTTGAAAAATAATATGTTGTCCTATCCAAGGTGGTAAAAGCATTGACATCAGCTCCTAGCTTTACAAAGTCCAATGTAACATCCCTTCCCTGATCATCCTCAAATAACTTGTGTTCAAGAAAATGAGCAATACCAGCAGGGTATGTCTGCAACTTACCATCAATATAAAAGCGATTATCTAGTGCCCCAAAATTTGTAGACAGAAAGGCAGCTTTTTCAATGAATCCTTTTTTCTTGATAATAGATAACGACATACCATTATCTAAAGTTGCTAAATAAACTTCTTCAGCAATCTTTGGATAATAACGTTTTTTCAAAGCAGCCATTCTAAGACACTCCTTCTAAAAAGAACAAACTTTGTAGCTTGACTTGACGTGCTATACGGCAAACATCTTTTTTAGTAACCTTCTCGATTTTATCTAACCAATCCTCTAATGAGATCTTTTTATCGCCAAAAATAACCTTATTAAAATGTTGTTCTACTAGTGTTAATGCATGATCCTCAGAGAGAAGGGCATTCATCCGTATAATTTTTTTGGTTTGATTAAAAAGGGAACTTGAAAAACGTCCTAATTTAATGTGATTCAACTCTCTGATAATCCCTCGCATAGCTTGATTTCTATTAGATTTTTCAATTCCAGCGTAAATTTCTAGTAAACCTGTAAAGGCATCAAATTGACTACCAATTGAATAAGCTAATCCTTCTTTTTCTCGAATCTTTGTAAATAAAGCTGAGTGAGCAAATTCACCCAACATGCCATTAAATACAATTAAAGCAAAATAATCTTTATCTCCATATTGACAAGGAAATTGATAACCTAACTGTAAAATAGATTGACTAGTCTGTCTAGTCTCTATCTTTTCTTTCACAACTTTAGAATAAGGTTGATTATAACTAAACTGTAAATCAACTTGGCGTCCCTCTAAAGGAAATCTGTGTAAACCTCGGAGTACTTGATAGTCATCAAATTCCCCAACCATAAAGATATCAATTCGATCTTTAGTTAACATGCTTTGAAATTCTTGATAAGCTGTAAACGATGTCTCGGCTTCAACAAGCTCTACTCGCCCATACTTGGGAACTTTCAAAGCCTCGTTTACAAAGTAAAGCTCTCGTCCCTGAACTTCACTATAGTAGTAATTATTCTCTGTATCAACATCCAGGTAGGTCATTAAATTTTGTTTTTCTATGTCAAATACTTTGTTTTGGTATTGCGCTACTATTGACAATGGATTATAAAGACAATCCATCAAAAAACCTAAGACTTCCCAAAATAAACTTGTATTCATTGGAATAAAGAAGTCTTTCAGGTATGTCAACTCTATGTCAACACTATGTGTCAACCCTTTTGTTGACACTTTAGTTGATAACTGTGTCCCATAAAGTGAAGCTAATCTCTCTTTGAAAGACTGTACTGTTGGATATGTCTGATTAGCTGTAGTTAACATTTGTGAAACTAGAGCCCGTTTAGCAATTGTTTGTTTATTCAAAGAACCTGTCATTCGAAAAACAATACGGTTAGTTTTATATTTTTGTGTTGGAATGAAGTGTACATATACACCATCAGCAATTTTCATTGATAACCTCTAGCAAAGTTTATGCTTTCAATTATACCATTTTTATGCTATCTTATCTCAAGAGAAAGTTGAGGTTCTATGGAATATAAATTATTTGATGGATACATAACACTACAGGCACTTTTAAAAGAATTAAGCATCATTCACAGTGGTGGAGCTATTAAGGGCTTTTTAGCTAACAATGTTGTTTTATTCAACGGTGAGGAGGAAAAACGGCGTGGAAAAAAACTTCGTTATGGAGATGTTATTACCATACCGTCTGAAGAGCTTGAAATTACTATCGTAGTTCCTACACAAAGTGAAATTGAAAAACATAAAAAAGAAGTCGCTGAGAGAGCACGTGTTTATGCTATTGTAAAAAAAATGAATAAAGATAACAAAAAGAAAAAAAAAAAACACCAAACAAAAGAAAGTAATAAAACAAAAAGGAAACCTGTCCGTTTCCCAGGAATCTAACCATGTGGCTTAAAAAAATTGATATTCAACACTTTAGAAATTATTCTGAAGCCTCTGTGAGCTTTTCACCACATCTCAATATTTTTCTTGGACGAAATGCCCAAGGAAAAACAAATATTCTTGAAGCTATCTATTTTCTAGCCTTAACACGTAGTCATCGGACCCATTTAGACAAGGAACTAATTCAGTTCCAGCAAAATAGTCTTAAACTAAACGGCATCGTGCATCGTCATAGTGGAAACCTACCTCTGGAAATCAACTTATCTAATAAGGGACGAGTTACAAAGGTCAACTACCTCAAGCAGGCAAAATTATCTGATTATATAGGTCACATGACGGTGGTACTCTTTGCTCCTGAGGATTTACAACTTGTAAAAGGATCTCCAAGTCTAAGACGTAAATTTATAGATATTGATTTAGGACAGATTAAGCCTGTTTACCTCTCAGACCTATCAAATTACAATCATGTTCTTAAGCAGCGTAATGCCTATCTCAAATCTACTGACAAGGTAGACATTAATTTCCTCTCAGTTTTAGATGAACAGCTTGCCGATTTTGGAGCACGAGTTATTAAACATAGACTAGAATTTATCAAGCAATTAGAAGAGGAAGCTGATGGACATCATAGTATTCTCTCAAATCAGATTGAGCGTCTTAAAATTTCCTATGAATCTAACATCCCAATACAAAATAGCAAAGATATTCGAGAAGCATTTTTAACTACATTAAACCAGAATCACAAAAGAGATATCTTCAAAAAGAATACCGGTGTTGGTCCACATAGGGATGATTTAAAATTTTACATTAATGACATGAACGCATCTTTCGGTAGTCAAGGGCAGCAACGTAGCCTTATTCTTTCATTAAAAATGGCTGAGATTGCTCTAATTAAAAAAGTGACAGAGGAATTTCCTATTCTTCTCCTTGACGATGTCATGAGTGAACTTGACAATCACCGTCAACTTAAATTGCTAGAAAGTATTGATGAAGAGGTCCAAACTTTCATGACGACAACCTCACTCGATCATCTTAGCAACCTACCACCCAATTTAAAGACCTTCTTAGTTAAGAATGGTACTATTTATGAAAAGCAAGTCGATTAATGAACTGCTTTTTTTGTTGACAACTGTGACAATAAACATTGGATATCTTGTAAACAACTTTCTCCTAAATCCTATAATAACAACTCTATTGTCGTGAATGTATTGTAAACTTAATGTAAATATTGATGCACAAAAGTACTTGCCTCTTGGCAAGTACTTCTGTGTCTTTTAATGAGCTGAATAGTTAGGCGCCTCGTTTGTAATTTGAACATCATGAGGGTGACTTTCTATAAGCCCTGCACCTGACATTTCAACAAACTGAGCTTTGTCATGTAAAGCTTGGATATCTTCTGCTCCTGTATAACCCATACCTGCACGGATGCCTCCAATCAATTGGAATACGATATCAGCAACAGAACCTTTATAAGCTACACGGCCTTCAATTCCTTCTGGAACTAGTTTATTAGCTTCGTTCACAGCGCCTTGGAAGTAACGATCACTTGATCCTTTCTTCATAGCTGCAATTGATCCCATACCACGGTAAGACTTGTATTTACGACCTTGGAAAATCTCAGTTTCACCTGGTGCTTCATCAGTACCGGCAAACATAGAACCAAGCATTACAGCGTTACCACCTGCTGCAAGTGCTTTTACAATATCACCTGAGTATTTGATACCACCATCAGCAATGATTGTTTTTCCGTATTCACGCGCAACACTAGCAGCATCGTAAATAGCAGTCACTTGAGGTACCCCCACACCCGCAACCACACGTGTTGTACAAATAGAACCTGGTCCGATACCTACTTTAACGACATCAACACCTGCTTCATAAAGCGAACGCGCACCTTCAGCCGTTGCAATATTTCCTGCAATCAAAGTACGGTCTGGGAAGTGAGCACGAATTTCAGAAATTTTGCGAAGAACACCTGCTGAGTGACCATGTGCTGTATCAATAACAATAGCGTCTGCACCTGCCTCAAAGAGAGCTTCTGCACGTTCAAAAGTATCAGAGGTAACCCCAACAGCACCTGCTACCAATAGACGACCAAATTCATCCTTAGCTGCATTAGGAAACTCAATAACTTTTTCGATATCCTTAATAGTAATGAGTCCTGACAAACGACCTTCTTCATCAACTAAAGGCAACTTTTCAATGCGGTGCTCATGAAGAATGCTTTCAGCAGTTTCAAGATCTGTTCCAACTGGAGCAGTGACCAATTGCTCAGAAGTCATATGTTCTGAAATTGGTGTCTCGTAATTAGAGATAAAGCGCATATCACGGTTTGTGATAATACCAACCAATTTACGATTTTCAAGTGTCTCAACGATTGGAACACCTGAGATATGATAGCGTTCCATCAATTCTTCAGCTTCAGAAACTTTATGTTCTGGTGTTAAGAAGAATGGATCAATGATTACACCATTTTCAGAGCGTTTTACTTTGCGAACTTCTTCAGCTTGTTCCGCAATAGACATGTTTTTGTGAATAACACCCAAGCCACCTGCACGAGCAATTGAGATAGCCATCTTACTATCTGTTACTGTATCCATAGCTGCAGTGATGATTGGAATATTTAATGTCAAATTTTTAGCCAATTTTGTCTTCAAGTTGACGTTGTTTGGTAGAACATGACTTTCCGCAGGAATAAGCAGTACGTCATCAAAAGTGTAACCTTTTTTCAAGAATTTAGTGTCCCAATTTGACATTATAATCGTCCTCTTTTCTCAAAGTTTTGAGGTACAAAAACCCCTAGCTATTTTTTAATTGATAATATCATATCATGCTAAATAGATTTGTCAACAGGTTTCGCATAGGATTATAAGAAAACCTTTTTCCAAACAAAAATAGGGGTCCAGATAATCTGGACCCCTATTTTTATTTCTTAGAAATATTTAATTCCCATCGCTTCTTTTACTTCTACTAATGTTTGTCCAGCAACCTCGCGTGCAGCTTGACTACCATTTTCAAGCATACGGAACACTTCTCCCATATCCTTGGCATACTCTAAACGACGTTCACGAATTGGAGTCAACTCACGTTCTAAAATTTCTAGAAGATAACGTTTTGTTTTCACATCTCCCAAACCACCGCGCTGATAATGTTCCTTCATTTCAGCAATTGTAACAGCATCTTCTTCGCGACCAAAGATATCAAGATAATGGAAAACCATATTACCTTCGATTTGGCCTGGATCTTCCACACGAATATGATTTGGATCAGTATACATGCTCATAACTTTTTTACGAACAGTATCCTCATCATCTGAAAGGAAGATTCCATTACCCAAGGATTTAGACATCTTAGCATTACCATCTAGACCTGGGAGGCGTCCTGCAGCCTCATTTTCAGGGTAGATTCCCTCTGGTTCAACCAAAATATCGCAGTTGTAAGTATGATTAAAACTACGTACAATTTCACGTGTCTGCTCAATCATTGGCTTTTGATCATTCCCCACAGGAACATAATTAGCTTTAAATGCCGTGATATCAGCTGCCTGAGAAATTGGATAAACTAGAAATCCTGTTGGAATAGATTCTCCGAAGCCTTTTTGAGCAATTTCCGTCTTAACTGTAGGATTACGCTCTAAACGAGCCAATGAAACTAGGTTCAGGTAATATATAGTCAACTCAGCTAACTCAGGAATCTGACTTTGAATAAAAATAGTCGACTTCGCTGGATCCAAACCTACAGAAAGATAATCTAAAGCAACATTCCCAATCGATTCTTTTATAATTTCTGATTCTTTAGCGTGATCAGTAAGGGCTTGCTGGTCAGCTAAAAATACAAACATCTTGTATTTATCTTCGTTTTGTAACAGTACACGATTCTTTAGACTACCTACATAGTGTCCAAGATGTAGTTTTCCTGTTGGACGGTCTCCCGTCAAAATAATAGGTTTCGCCATATAATTACCTCTCTAATATAAAAATCCCCACGCAAAAATATGCGTGAGGGCGTTAATCACTTTTGATACGCGGTACCACCTCAGTTGATAACTCTTTGTAAAGCTATCATCTCAAAACTTCTCAACAAAGAAGTTGCACGGTAAGGGGTGCCAAACCTAACGTTTATGTGTTCACGTTACTCGTCAATTTTCCTCAGCCCATTCATTCCACCTTCATTCTGGTTTACACCTAACACCAGCTCTCTAAAAAAGAAAGGAAGAATTACTCTTCTGATGACTATTATTCTACATTGTTTTATCCATTCTTGTCAAGGTTATATTTCTAGTTTCACGTGAAACATAACTTTCTAAACAATCAAAATAGTCATTACTTGACGGATACTAAAAAAGACTTGATAATAGGAATATCATATTTAGGAGATAATATATGAAACGTCGAATAATAGACATACTTTTAGTTACAATCGGTTCTTTTATATCTGCAGTTGGTTATAACTCACTTTTAGTTAAAAATAATATTGCTTCAGGTGGTGTCGGAGGGCTAGCCATTAGTTTAAATGCTCTTTTCGGTTGGAATAATGCTAACTTTGTCTTAGCGACAACTATCCCTTTGTTAATTTTATGTTGGTGCTTCCTTGGCCGCGAAGTTCTCCTAAAAACTTTATATGGATCTCTAGTTTTCCCGACTTTTATTAAATTAACCGAAGGTTTACCTACGCTTACCAAACAACCTTTGTTAGCATCAATTTTTGGTGGAATTATACTAGGATTAGGTCTAGGAATAGTCTTTTATGGGAATTCCTCAACTGGGGGAACAGGGATTATCACACAAATTCTTAATAAATACACACCTCTACCTCTAGGAATGGTCCTACTCATAGTTGATGGAATCATTGTCGCCATTAGCGCCATAGCCTTTTCTCCTGATACTGTTATGTACTCCATTTTATCTCTTTATATCGTATCCTTTACAATTGACAAAATGATGGTAGGACTCAATTCATCACGGAATCTCCTAATCATTTCACAAAAGAGTGATCAAATCCTAAACTACATCACTAATGGTGCTGATCGCGGTGCAACAAAAATTCCAGTTCTTGGTGGACATACTGGACATTCTCAAAATATGATTATGACCACCTTGTCAACTCATGAGGTCCCAAAAGTCCAAGAAGAAATCCAAAAAATAGACGAAACTGCCTTCATTGTCATTATCCCTGCTTCTACAGTTATGGGACGTGGATTTAGCCTTCAAAAAGATTACAAGAGTGTTCCAAATGACTTTATTAATCCCTTATAAAATCAATTGAAATAAAGTCTAATTTCTCGTAAAATAGTATTTAAGAATAAAAATAAAGGATATTATATGCTTACTGTATCAGATGTATCGCTTCGTTTTAGCGATCGTAAACTTTTTGATGATGTTAACATTGCCTTCAAACCTGGTAATACTTATGGGCTTATCGGTGCTAATGGTGCTGGTAAATCTACTTTTTTGAAAATTTTAGCAGGTGATATTGAACCCACAACAGGACATATCTCACTTGGTCCTGATGAGCGTCTTTCTGTTCTTCGTCAGAACCACTTTGACTATGAAGATGAACGCGTCATTGATGTGGTTATCATGGGAAATGAACGTCTCTACGATATTATGAAAGAAAAAGACGCCATCTACATGAAGGAAGATTTTTCAGATGAGGATGGTGTTCGTGCTGCTGAATTAGAAGGTCTGTTTGCTGAATTAGGTGGTTGGGAAGCTGAAAGCGAGGCCTCACAATTACTCCAGAATCTAAATATTTCAGAAGACCTTCACTATCAAAATATGAGCGAATTAGCTAATGGTGATAAGGTGAAAGTCCTTCTTGCAAAAGCGCTCTTTGGTAAACCTGATGTGCTTCTTCTTGACGAACCTACCAACGGTCTTGATATCCAGTCAATCTCTTGGCTTGAAGATTTCTTGATTGATTTTGAAAATACTGTAATTGTCGTATCCCATGACCGTCACTTCTTGAACAAGGTTTGTACGCATATGGCCGACCTTGACTTTGGTAAAATCAAACTCTATGTTGGTAACTACGACTTTTGGAAACAATCTTCAGAATTGGCTGCACGCTTGCAGGCCGACCGTAATGCCAAAGCAGAAGAAAAAATTAAAGAACTTCAAGAATTCGTTGCACGTTTCTCTGCCAACGCTTCAAAATCTAAACAAGCAACTTCTCGTAAGAAAATGCTTGATAAAATTGAGCTAGAGGAAATCGTTCCATCAAGCCGTAAATATCCGTTTATCAAATTCAAAGCAGAACGTGAAATCGGTAACGATCTTCTAACAGTTGAAAATCTCACTGTTAAGATGGATGGTGAAACCATTCTTGATAACATTAGTTTCACCCTACGTCCAGGAGATAAGACAGCTATTATCGGTCAAAACGATATTCAAACCACTGCTTTAATTCGTGCCCTAGCTGATGATATCGACTATGAAGGTACAATCAAATGGGGGGTTACAACTAGCCGTTCTTACCTTCCAAAAGACAATTCTAAAGACTTTGCATCTGGTGAATCAATCCTTGAATGGCTTCGTCAGTTCGCTGAAAAAGGGGAAGACGATGATACCTTCTTGCGTGGATTCCTTGGTCGTATGCTCTTCTCAGGAGATGAAGTTAATAAGTCTGTTAGTGTCCTCTCAGGGGGAGAAAAAGTCCGTGTCATGCTTTCTAAACTCATGCTTCTGAAATCTAACGTTCTCCTTCTAGATGATCCAACTAATCACTTGGATTTGGAGTCAATCTCAAGTCTGAATGATGGCATCCGTGACTTCAAAGAGTCTGTTATCTTTGCCAGCCATGACCACGAATTTATCCAAACGATAGCGAACCACATCGTAGTTATTTCTAAAAATGGTGTTATTGACCGTATCGATGAAACTTATGATGAATTCCTTGAAAATGAAGAAGTTCAAGCTAAGGTCAAAGCACTGTGGGCTGATTAAACTATAAAAAGATGCAGGTTGGGATATCCCAACCTGTCTTATTATCATTATGACAAATAAAAAATACTATACGACCTTATTATTCTATCTGGCTGCTTTTTTCTTACCAGTACTAATCATGATAGGTGTATTATACAGCCAAAAAATCTATCCTGGTAGTGAGAGAACTATTTTAACAAGTGATGGTTTTCATCAGTATGTGATATTTGCAACTGAACTGAGAAATATACTTCATGGAGATGGGAGCCTCTTTTACACCTTTACAAGTGGATTGGGGCTTAATTTCTATGCCCTAACAAGTTATTACTTAGGTTCCTTCTTGTCTCCACTCTACTACTTCTTTGCCGTCAGCCAAATGGCCGATGCTTTTTATTACATAACACTGCTTAAGTTCGGACTTACTGGTCTGTCAGGAGCCTTCAGTTTTAAACATCTCTTTACCAAAGTCTCAAGAAGTTTCATCTTATGTCTTTCTACAGGATTTTCTTTGATGAGCTTTGCTACCAGTCAGTTAGAAATTAATACTTGGCTAGATGTCTTTATTTTAGCACCTTTAATCATATTAGGGTTACACCTTTTACTAAGATTCAATAAACGCGGGCTATATTTTTTGAGTCTGACCTGTCTTTTTATCCAAAACTACTATTTTGGATATATGATGTCTATCTTTTTAACCCTTTACACTATTATACAACTAATAACTATCACGGGATGGAAGAGTAAAATCCTTCATTTTATAGACTTTGGAATCGTCTCTATACTAGCTGGTCTAAGCAGCACTATCATGCTACTCCCAACATTACTTGATTTAACTACACATGGTGAGAAGTTTACAGCTCCATCAAGTTTGTTGACAGAATCCACATACTATTTTGATTTCTTTGCCAAAAATCTGGTCGGAGTTTACGATACTACTAAATTTGGATCAATCCCTATGATTTATGTGGGACTCTTGCCTTTGATTCTTTTTCTACTTTTCTTCATTAGTAAGGAAATCAAGCTATCACTACGTTTAGGCTACTTCTTGTTATTAGCTTTCTTTATTGCTAGTTTCAACTTACAACCTCTTGATTTGTTTTGGCAAGGTATGCATGCACCTAACATGTTTCTCCATCGCTATTCTTGGCTTCTTTCTCTCTTAATTGTTCTTTTGGCAGGAGAAACTCTCAACCGAATTGAAAAGTTTTCTCTACAAAGGCTGCTCCTACCTTTCGTAGGATTGAGTGTCGCTTACTTACTAACTTGGATTTTTCAGTCTCACTATAGTTTCATTGAACCAGTTTCCTGGCTATTAAGCCTAGCATTTCTATTAGCCTATGCCATTCTATTTATTAGCTATTTTAGACAGCAGATTCCTAGGAGTGTTTTTCGCTGTTTCACCTTCTTATTCTGCATTTTTGAGATTGGACTAAATACTTACTATGTTGTTGGAGCTCTTGGAAATGAGTGGATTTTTCCAACTCGTGAAGGATACCTACGGAATATGTCGGCAATTTCAAAATTGGTTTCAGATACGAAGCAGACTAATAAGAATTTTTACCGTATGGAGAGGCTTGAGGCTCAAACTGGTAACGACAGTATGAAATTCAATTATAATGGTATTTCTCAATTTTCATCCATTCGAAATACTGCTTCAAGCTCAACACTAGACAGGTTGGGGTTCAAATCTGAAGGGACTAATTTAAACCTACGTTACCAAAATAATACACTTATTGCTGATAGTCTCTTCGGAATAAAATATAATTTATCGAACTTTGACCTGAATAAGTATGGTTTTAATTACATAGCTTCTGAAAAGACAGTAAGACTTTATCAAAATGATTATGCTAGCCAGCTCGCTATCTTGACTAATGGGATTTACACTAATGTTGACTTTACTGTCAATACACTTGACAATCAAACTACCTTAATAAATGCTCTAGCTGGACTTAACTTAACATACTTTAGAAGAGTTCCATCCCAACTTTCTGATAATGATGCTAAAACTTTGAATCAGCGCGTGGCTAAAAATGTTAGCAACTCGAATAACGATTTTGCTACTATCACTTATCAAGTCATTGCTCCGCCACATAGTCAACTCTACGTTAGTATTCCTAACATTTCTTGGTCCGATGACAATAATCACTCTTTGTCAACTACTGTAAATGGGGTGACAAGGAATCAAGTTACTGACAATACTTTTGATTTCTTCGATCTTGGCTATTTTGAAACAGAAGAAGCAATTACCATCAATCTTAATTTTCCCGGAAATAAAGCAATATCCTTTGATAAGCCTAGTTTTTATGCCCTTGATACTCAAAACTACAAGATTGCTATGGATACTATTAATGAACGTGATACCAAGGTTACTACATCAAAAAATAAAGTATTTACTGATTATAGTAGCCACACAAATGCTTCATTATTTTTCACCATTCCATACGACAAGGGGTGGACAGCAACAGTAAATAATAAAAAAGTTAAAATTCATCGAGCTCAAAAGGGGTTCATGAAGGTTGATGTCCCTAGTGGTAAAGGAAAAGTTGTGCTTACCTTTATTCCCTATGGCCTTAAGATTGGCTTGATTATTAGTTGCTTGGCATTTGGAATATTTTGTTGCTATGCTTACTTCATCGGTAAAATAAAAATTACTCAAAAAGCTACTCGCCCTAAATAAAAACCTAAAAGGTCTAGAACGAATGTTCTAGACCTTTTAGGTTTAGGGTACAAAAAACTCAAGCTATACAACTTGAGGTGTCTTATCACTCCGCCAGTAGGACTCGAACCTACGACATCATGATTAACAGTCATGCGCTACTACCAACTGAGCTATGGCGGATAAAACTGCTAAGTAGCAAAAATAGTCCGTACGGGATTCGAACCCGTGTTACCGCCGTGAAAAGGCGGTGTCTTAACCCCTTGACCAACGGACCAAGTTTTGAGATTTTTATCTCGCTAACACTCTTATTATTATATCAGAGTATTCGATTTTGTCTATACTTTTTTCAAAAAAATAAAATTAAATTTTGCTGAATTTGTTCGAATTTTATGTTAGTTTTTATCTAGCTTTTACAAAGTATTGACATGTTGCTATATATTTTGTAAACTAATAGAGTCATTGGTCCCATAGCTCAGCTGGATAGAGCATTCGCCTTCTAAGCGAACGGTCGCAGGTTCGAATCCTGCTGGGATCAGATGAAAAAACGCAATCTAGAATCTCTAGTTGCGTTTTTCTTTTGCTTCGATAAATAGAAAATAATTTAAAATAAACAAAGGGAGCAAAGTTGTATATAGACTGTATTCATGTAAATATTGGGCAAACCAAGTTGATGCTGCGACTCCCACCATAAAGGTAAAGATGATAATAATAGTGTAAGAAGCTTGTTTTAGTACTTTAGGATCACTCTCATCAATAGCTCTTGCAACTGTTAGGGAAGTATTAGTGATATTACCAGTCATCATGAAGGAGGCGTAATTTACTCCTCTAACCCGCTTAAAAATACCTACTTGGAGAGAGGCAAAGAATGCCAAGCCTGCAATAGTAATAATGGAATCAACATAAGGTGTGATAATTGCAAGAATAGTCATCAATAGTAAGGCAAGCCTAATTGCTTGTAAATGCCATCTCCATTTATGGTTGATAAGCCACTTCTTAACAAAAAAAACAAAAAACTGACCTAAAATAAAGAAAAAAATAGGTATTGCATAGCTAAAAGCTCTTGCAATATTCCCTTCAACAAGGTGAATGACTAAATAGAGAAGATTCCCTGTCTGAATACTTGCGAATCGTTCGTCTTGAGTATTGTAAGTATAGGCATCAATAAATCCCCCTATATAACTAACTAAAGTTGCTACTCGTAAACCTTCAAAAACACGATAGGAGCGTTTTTTCATTTTGAACATGTCGATTTCCTTTTTCTACTTATGATATGGACTTCCTTGCTGAATCATGAATGCACGATAAATTTGTTCCACTAATACAAGGCGCATAAGCTGATGAGGAAAAGTCAAAAGACCAAAACTCATCAATTGATTAGCCCTCTTTTTCACTTTAGGTGATAGCCCCAAACTCCCCCCTATAATAAAAGTAATATCTGAATAGCCTCTAAGGGTCGCTTGCTCTAACTCTTTGGCAAACTGTTCTGAGGGAAATTGCTTTCCCTCAATTGCTAAGGCAATGACGTAATCACGGTCACCAACCTTAGCCAAAATACGCTGTCCTTCTTTGTCTAGGATAGCTTTATTTTCAGCTTCGCTTGCATTATCAGGCGTCTTCTCATCCGTCAACTCTATAGACTCAAATTTTGTGAAGCGTCCTAGTCGTTTGATATACTCTGCAATACCATCTTTCAAATATTTTTCTTTCAATTTTCCAACAGTAATCAATTTAACTTTCATAGGTTCATTATAGCACATATCCACAGTCTTTTAACACCTTATCCACAGTTTTTCATATTTATTAACCCCTATTTATTCCATCTATAATAGCCTATCATCTACAATTTTTTTACTTATCCACAGACTGTTGATAACTGTTTTTTAAATCACTTTATGATATAATTAAGCTTACCTTGATATGTTTATCAAGAAGGAGGACTAAACATGAAAAAATTTAACTGGAAGAAAATAGTCGTGCCAATTGCAATGCTAATTATTGGCTTACTAGGTGGTTTACTTGGTGCCTTTATCCTACTAACAGCAGCCGGGGTATCTTTTACCAATACAACAGATACTGGAGTAAAAACGGTTAAGACCGTCTACACCAATATAACAGATACAACTAAGGCTGTTAAGAAAGTACAAAATGCCGTTGTTTCTGTCATCAATTATCAAGAAGGTTCATCTTCAGATTCTCTAAATGACCTTTATGGCCGTATCTTTGGCGGAGGGGACAGTTCTGATTCTAGCCAAGAAAATTCAAAAGATTCAGATGGTCTGCAGGTCGCTGGTGAAGGTTCTGGAGTCATCTATAAAAAAGATGGCAAAGAAGCCTACATCGTAACCAATAACCACGTTGTCGATGGGGCTAAAAAACTCGAAATCATGCTTTCGGATGGTTCGAAAATTACTGGTGAACTTGTTGGTAAAGACACTTACTCTGACCTAGCAGTTGTCAAAGTATCTTCAGATAAAATAACAACTGTTGCAGAATTTGCAGACTCAAACTCCCTTACTGTTGGTGAAAAAGCAATTGCTATTGGTAGCCCACTTGGTACCGAATACGCCAACTCAGTAACAGAAGGAATCGTTTCTAGCCTTAGCCGTACTATAACGATGCAAAACGATAATGGTGAAACTGTATCAACAAACGCTATCCAAACAGATGCAGCCATTAACCCTGGTAACTCTGGTGGTGCCCTAGTCAATATTGAAGGACAAGTTATCGGTATTAACTCAAGTAAAATTTCATCAACGTCTGCAGTCGCTGGTAGTGCTGTTGAAGGTATGGGGTTTGCCATTCCATCAAACGATGTTGTTGAAATCATCAATCAATTAGAAAAAGATGGTAAAGTTACACGACCAGCACTAGGGATCTCAATAGCAGATCTTAATAGCCTTTCTAGCAGCGCAACTTCTAAATTAGATTTACCAGATGAGGTCAAATCCGGTGTTGTTGTCGGTAGTGTTCAGAAAGGTATGCCAGCTGACGGTAAACTTCAAGAATATGATGTTATCACTGAGATTGATGGTAAGAAAATCAGCTCAAAAACTGATATTCAAACCAATCTTTACAGCCATAGTATCGGAGATACTATCAAGGTAACCTTCTATCGTGGTAAAGATAAGAAAACTGTAGATCTTAAATTAACAAAATCTACAGAAGACATATCTGATTAATTATTGACAAATCTGTCAAAAGACCTTTACAATAATGTAAAGGTCTTTTTTGGGAAAGGAATACCATGTCAGAACAACTCAAAACTTTATCTATTAGTGAAATTTACCCCAATCCTTTTCAACCTCGTCTAAAATTCTCCGATGAAGAGTTAGTAGAACTAAGTCAATCAATATCAGAAAATGGTTTAATACAGCCAATTATTGTACGAAAATCTGACATTATTGGTTATGAACTAATTGCTGGAGAAAGACGTTTACGAGCCTGTAAACGTTTAGGGATGACAGAAATCCCTGCAGTTGTAAAGGAAGTTACAGATCAAGAGAGTCGTAAACAAGCTATTATTGAAAATCTACAACGATCAAATCTCAATCCTATTGAAGAAGCAAAGGCCTATCGTAATTTAATTGATGAGTTAACTTATAGTCACGAGGAGCTCGCTAAAGCTATGGGAAAATCTAGACCATATATTAGTAACGCTCTTAGACTACTACAACTTCCGCGAGAGATACAAACGAGTATTGAAAACGGAAGTCTGAGTCAGGGACATGCTAGAGCACTCTTAGCTATTGAGGATTCTCGAAAGCAGTTAACCATCTTTCAGCAGGTTGTGGCTGAAAGATGGTCTGTTCGTACTCTAGAAAAAAAACTTCAGGAACTTCCTAGAAAACAAAAATCTAAAAAAGATACCCATGTAAAAGATAAAGAAAAAGAACTTGAAAGATCACTAGGTCTCCCCATAACTCTACGTTATCACAAAAATCACTCAGGAACGATTCAAATACACTTTTCGACAGAAGAAGATTTTAACAGAATTATCAACAAGCTTATCTAAGCTGTTAATTGTAGAAAAAGGTAAATCAGACTTATCCACATCGTAAAAATAGTGTCTACCCTTTATTTTAAAGGGTTTCTTTATTATCAACAGGCTGTGGAAAACTTTTATTCACAGTGTGAATAACCTTTTTTTATGGTTGTGGATAACCTCAAAACTTTTCTCTTTCTGACCTGTGGAAAACTTTTTCGTTTTATGATAGAATCAGAGGACAAGAATAAAGATGGAGAATTGATAAAATGACCGAAAAAGAGCATTTTTTTTGGAATAAGCTCTTAGAGCTGGCCAAAGAAGAACTAACACAAGCCACTTTTGATTATTATGTCCTAGATACCAAGCTCATCAAAATTCAAGATAACGTTGCTACAATTCTGCTTGAAGAAGTCAAGAAACTATTCTGGGAAAAGAACATGCAATCTTTCATTTTGATGACTGGATTTGAAGTCTACAATAGTGAAATAAAAGTTGAATATGTCTTTGACGAGGCTCTCGTTAGCGAAACAAAACCAACTTTAGCAAACAATGACTTCAGCAATAAAAGGGAACAACAAACACCTGATCTTCCCACTTTGAACTCAGACTTAAATAGTAAGTATACCTTTGATAATTTTATTCAAGGAGATGAAAACCGCTGGTCTGTAGCAGCATCTCTAGCTGTAGCTGATTCACCAGGAGCAACTTATAACCCTTTATTCATTTATGGGGGACCTGGTCTAGGAAAAACTCACTTGCTCAATGCCATTGGTAATAAGGTCTTACATGATAATCCCCAAGCACGAATCAAATACATAACTGCCGAAAATTTTATTAATGAGTTTGTTTTACATATCCGTTTAGATAAAATGGATGAACTAAAGCTAAAATACCGCCATCTAGACGTGCTTTTAATTGATGATATACAATCGTTGGCTAAAAAGTCTACGCAAGCCACTCAAGAGGAATTTTTCAATACTTTCAATGTCCTTCACGATAATAATAAACAAATTGTCTTGACTAGCGACCGAAATCCAGATCAATTGAATGAAATGG
>UMFG01026081.1_pt1 | contig 24138 bp, 26 predicted proteins | sample 1964961 | NCBI WGS metagenome assembly UMFG01 (sample SAMEA4836041, study PRJEB28245) | human gut metagenome | biome: gut microbiome; material: fecal sample | place: Denmark | collected 2008
GTTGATCTTGAAAAATGCGGTGTGGTCAGACCCGGTACCGTTCCCATCCCCGTTGAGATCAAGGTGGTAACCTCTACCGCCGCCGCCGTCTCCAAGATCCAGTCCACCATCGATCGTAAGACCGAGGAGTCCCCGATCTACAAGGAGGTCAAGGCCATACTCTCCGAGGTAGACGAGGGATTGCGTCCCGACGGCTCGGGCGTGGAGCTTGATGCCATCGAGGGCACCGACGTCATCGTTAAACTGAGCGGCAATGCCGCCAAGGGCATGATGAAAACCATGACCGTGGACTTCATTCAAAAGAAGCTTACCGACGGTACCGGCCGCCAGATCAACGTGAGCGTAAGATAAGGGAGAGAGCCATGGACGTTTACAATCTCGGAACCGGCAGCGGCATTTATCTGGATAATAATTCCACGACCCAGATCGATCCTAAGGTCATTGAGGCGATGATGCCTTACCTTTCGACCTATTACGGCAATGCCTCCTCCCAGCACGGATTCGGTCTGCCCGTGGACAAGGCCATAGCCCGTGCCCGCGAACAGGTGGCCGATCTATTGGGGGCCCAATACCCAGATGAGATCATTTTCACCTCCTGTGCCTCGGAGTCCGACAATACCGCTTTGTGGTCCTCGCTTTGGTCGCAAAAGGGCAAGGATGAGATCATCACCACCGATGTAGAGCATCCGGCCATCATGCAGACCTGTGCCTTTCTTGAAAGCCACGGCGTCAAGGTGCATTACCTGCAGGTCAATAAAAAGGGCGATCTCGATGTGGACGAGTACAAGTCTCTTTTAAACGAGCGTACCGCCTTGTGCTCGATCATGTGGGCCAATAACGAAACCGGCAATATTTATCCCGTTCCCGAGCTTGCACGTTTGGCGCATGAAAGAGGGATCATGTTCCACACCGATGCCGTACAGGCCGTATCCAAGGTGGACATCAACCTTAGGGAAACCGACATCAACATGCTCTCCTTCTCGGGCCACAAGATCCATGCTCCCAAGGGCATAGGCGTTTTGTACGTTCGTCGCGGGACCCGCTTCGTTCCCTTCATGAAGGGCGGTCATCAGGAGCGCGGACGCAGAGCCGGCACCGAAAACGTGCCCTATATCGTGGGGCTGGGCGTAGCCTGCGAGCTTGCCAAGCAGCACCTGGGTGAGGTAAACACCCGTATCAAGGCCATGCGCGATCGTCTCGAGGCGGGGATCTTAAAGAGCATACCCGAATGCTTCGTCACGGGTGATCCCGACAACAGAACCGCTAATACCCTGAACGTAGCCTTCAAATACGTAGAGGGCGAGGCCATTTTGCTGCTCTTAAACGAGTACGGCATTGCCGCTTCCTCAGGATCAGCCTGCTCCTCAGAAAGCCTCGAGCCCTCGCATGTCATGCGTGCCATGGGGGTTCCCTTCTCGGCTGCGCACGGAACCATACGCTTCTCACTCTCCCGCTTCAATACCGATGCGGATGTAGACAAAACCCTCGAGGTTTTGCCCGGAGTGATTGCTCATCTGCGTGAGCTCTCCCCGTATTGGAAGCAGAACAAGCCGCAGCTTACTAATATCGATCACGATTTTGACGCCTCCTCGACCGAGGTGCGCGCTTAAGCTCTCAATAAGGACCGGCAGGTGCCGGTCCTCCCTCGCATTTTTGCACCAATTTCAGCCGCCTTAATTCTTGTGCGCTTTCTTTTGTTTTTATTATGTGCTTTGGACTAGAATGCTTAAAGCTAAGCATATGGAAAGAGATTTGCACAAATAAGGATCAAAAATGACAGATTATGCAGCCATGGTAAACGGCGGTCTTACACGTATCAAACCCTATCAGGCCGGAAAGCCCATTGAGGAGGTCAAAAGAGAATTAGGACTTGACGACGTCATCAAGCTTGCCTCCAACGAAAACCCCTTCGGGATGAGCCCCAAGGCCTTAAAGGCCGCAGTTGAGGCTATAAGCGGTTGCAATCTCTATCCTGATTCCAACGGCTTTTATTTAAAGGAGAAGCTTCATGCCAAATTCGGCTATAAGCAGGAGAATTTGGTTTTGGGAGCAGGCTCAAACGAGCTTATCAATCTTTTGTTCCAGGCCTTCGTAAACGATCATGTAAACGTAGTGCTGCCGCAGTATTCCTTCGTGGTGTATTCCATGGAGGCAACCGTAAACGGGGCACAGACTAAGGTTATTCCGCTTAAGGACTGGAACGTAGATCTCGACGATGTGCTCAGCGCCATAGATGAGAATACCCGCATAGTAGCCTTTGCCAATCCTTCAAATCCCATCGGCACCGCCGTAAGCTCCGCGGCCATGCGTAAATTTGTAGCCGAGGTACCTAAGAGCACGCTCGTGGTCATCGACGAGGCCTATAACGAGTTTAACGAGGGAGATCCCACCTTTGAGGACAGCGCCAAGTGGGTGGACGAATTTGAAAATCTTGTCATTTCACGCACCTTCTCCAAGGCCTACGGTCTGGCCGGTCTGCGTGTAGGCTATATGGTGGCCAATGCGCAGATTGCATCCCTGCTCAATACTTTGCGTGCCCCCTTTAACGTCAACTCCGTCGCCTTGGCTGCCGCCTTGGCCGCCCTTGATGATGACGAATTCCTCAAGGAGGTGGTGTTGAACAATACCCGTGAGCGCGTTCGCTTTATGGAATTTGCTAAAAAGCACGGCTTAAAGGCAATAGAATCGAAGGCCAACTTCGTCGCCATAGACTTTGCCCCTCATGATGCGCAGGCCATTGCCCGTGATCTCTTGAAGGCAGGGGTGATCGTGCGTCCTCTTTTAGGTTATGATTTAAAGGATATCTTGCGTATTACCATAGGTAAGAAGGAGGAGAACGATCGTCTCTTCCTCACACTTGATAAATTACTTGCAAAGTAAATTGAAAAGGGATTGAAATTGAACAGCCTTAAGCTATCCAAAATACAAGCGGTGAGCGGTCGGGTTACCTTGCCGGGCTCAAAATCTTTAACCAACAGAGCCTTGCTTTTGGCGGCTTTGTCCGAGGGTAAAACCGAGCTTTTGAACGTATTGAAATCCGACGACACCGCTCGCATGCTTGAGGCCCTGCGATCACTTGGAGTCAAGATCACCGAGCGCGGCAGCGTCTGTGAGGTGGTGGGTCTGGGGCATGCCTTTGACATCGGCCTTAATACTCTGACTTTGGATCTGGGAAATGCGGGGACGGCCATGCGTCCTCTGTGTGCGGCGCTGTCCTTCTCCCGCGGGGTGTTCCGCCTGACGGGAGAGACCCGCATGATGGAGCGACCCATCGGTCCTTTGTGCGAGGCGATCAAAAGTTGCGGGATCCATATAGACTATTTGAATAACGACGGCTTCCCGCCCGTACAGATCCGCGGCGGCAAGGCAATAAGGCGTGATCTGGAGATCGACGGCTCGCTCTCCTCACAGTTCATTTCGGCCTTGCTTATGGCCTCGCCTCTGTGCGGCGGCCTTAAGATCCGTGTCAGCGGGGATCTCATCTCCAGGCCCTACGTCGATCTAACCTGTGCGCTCATGCAGGACTTCGGAGTCGAGGTTAAGCGTCGCGGCTACAGCGAATTTACTACCGATCCGGAGGCTTACTATGTATCGCCATCGTCCTATATGATTGAAGGCGATGCCTCGGGGGCTACATATTTTGCCGCTGCCGCGGCCGTTGCCGGTAAGGTGGAAATTTACGGACTCGGAAGCCATAGTACTCAGGGCGATGCGGGTTTTATGAGCATACTTGAGCGCATGGGTGCAAAGGTTACGCGTCTTGATACCATGACGGTGGTTGAGCATCAAAGCCCCTTATCCGGTATAGAGATAGATATGAACGCCATGCCCGATGCGGCTATGACGCTCATTCCTCTGTCTTTGTATACCTCATCCCCGGTGACCGTTACCAATATAGGATCCTGGCGCGTTAAGGAAACCGATCGTATCGAGGCTCTGGCAACTGAAATGCGTAAGCTCGGCGTTAAGGTCAAGACCGGCACCGATTTTATAAGCGTGGATGGATCCGAGCGTAATGACGAGACTCCCGTTTTCAATACTTACAACGATCACCGCATGGCTATGTGCATGTCACTTATAGCCTTTGATCGCGACATCGTGATCAATGATCCCGATTGTGTAAGCAAAACATTTCCCTCCTACTTCAAGGAATTACGCAGCATCAGTAAGGAGGCGTGATCCAATTGCGATCCCGCCAAGGCGGGATCTTGTCAGGTGACATTATGAGCCCTTTTAAGTATGTCCAAGCTACGATCCTAGCCTTCGTTCTGATACATTCCGCCTCTGCATCGGAGAATTTTTCTTTTCGTACTGAAAAGATTTATTTTCAGGGTAGCTTTCCAAAGGGCTACTGTGCCTTGGATCTCTCAGACGATCGCGATGCCTTTTTAGCTCAATATTTGCAAAATCTCGCGGGAAAGTCGTTGCGACTTGTCGCAGCGTCCGTGCCCTGTGCCGAGCTTTCATCATATAGACAGGGGACGGAGCATTTAAACGCGCATACGCTCTCTCTGTTTCAGGTAGGGGTGGACGGATCGTTTACGCGCTTTTTACTTGGCAAGAGGATCTTCTCAGGTCTCATTCAATCATTTTCCTTTGAAAAGTCAAAGGAAAAAATAGAAAAGCGCAGTGCCCGCAAGCTTCAACGCTTTGGGGATGAACTAAGTGATCTCAATGCCGAAAAGGTTACGGAAAGTGACACGGGTATATCACTTGTACGCGGCAGTGCCGATCTTAAGGAAAAGGGGAAGGACAGCGTAACCTATTGTGTGACGGCCGCCGCCACGCTCATACATAAATACCCCTTTGCCGCCGTGAAAACAGTGAGATTGGAGGGGGAGAGCTGTGATAGGGCCGATGATCGTGATCCGCTTCTACTTTTAAAGGCCGTAACAAAACGCTAATTGCATGATCTCCTCTTTAGGAATTCACAAAAATTCTAGCGCAGGCCCTGAGATCGATTAGGGTTTAAAAAATCCCCTGCGTGCGCAGGGGATCCTTGCAATGCTTGACCTAAGTTTTAGTAGTTTTCGGCCTTTATTTCAAAGAAGCTCTGAGGGTGGTTGCAGACGGGGCATACCTCGGGAGCCTTGGTGCCAACCACTACGTGACCGCAGTTACGGCATTCCCAAACCTTGACCTCGGATTTCTCGAATACAGCCTTGGTCTTTACATTGTTGAGCAGTGCACGATAACGCTCCTCGTGCAGCTTTTCAATGGCGGCTACACCGCGGAACTTTGCTGCCAGCTCGGGGAAGCCCTCTTCCTCGGCCTCTTTAGCCATACGATCGTACATATCGGTCCACTCGAAGTTTTCACCGCCTGCGGCAGCTTCAAGGTTGGCAGCGGTATCACCAAGACCGTTTAGCTCCTTAAACCACATCTTGGCGTGCTCTTTTTCGTTCTGAGCAGTCTTTAAGAAGAGATCGGCAATCTGCTCGTAGCCTTCCTTCTTGGCTACTGACGCAAAATAGGTATATTTGTTGCGGGCCTGGGACTCACCTGCAAAGGCTTCCTGCAGATTCTTTTCGGTCTTGGTTCCAGCGTATTTGTTGGCTGCTGTCATATCATCATCCTCGTTAATGAAAACATTCTCTTTTTTGCACATGGGGCAACGTTCGGGAGCCTCATCACTAAAACAAGTATAACCGCAGACTTTACATCTGAAAGTGGGCATGAGAAATCTCCTTTTTGATCAGTAATTTTGTTAATTAGTAATTATTACTGTTAAGTAATTTTAGGATCTAATTCCATCTTTTGCAATGACATAGATCGGAAATTTGCATAGTTGCAAAAAAATATCATGCCGGCATAGCAGTGTATGGATCTTCATCAGTCCTTGACAGTGAATTTGCCTTCCTTAGGACAAAGCTTGAGGCTTGAAACCTTCAAAAACAGATCCGTATATTCTCCGTGCTCGTAGTAATAGGGGGTGCCCGTGACCCTCACCCAGGATCCGTCTGGAGGTAATTTACCCTTGTAATCAAGGTACATTCCCGCATAGGCATCGTTATAACAGCATCCGGGGCCCTCCCTGTAAACAAAAGCATATAAAGGATCGGACGGAACGGCATCGCCAAGCATTGCACGCTCAAGACGTCCTTCAAAGGTTACTATGCTGTCCTTATAGCTTTCTTCAAGATTGATGTAGATGTCATTAAGCGTGGTGATGAAAAGCTTGTCGCCAATAACTATTTCTTTGCTCAAGGCGGGGGCCGACATGAAGATGGCAATCATCAAAAGAGCTTTTAGAATTCTCATTTTGAAATTAACCCGATCACAAAATGAATGATAAAAATCGCTATATTGATGAGCACCACCGAAGCTCCCGTGGGCGTGCTGAAAATATAAGACAGGAACAATCCCGCGCAGAAGCAAAGTATACTCAGGACAACGCTGTAAATGACGGTGCTTAAATAGGTTCTGCATACGCGCATGGCACTTAATGCCGGGATCACGATAAGATTTGAGATCAAAAGCGCTCCCATCATCTTCATGCCCACGGCTATGATCACTGCACTCATTAAGGCCAATACAAAATTGCAGCGGTTTACGTTGATACCGGCGGCTTTGGCAAAGTCCGGTTCGAAGCCTACGGCAAAAAGGCGGCGGTACATGAGCATATAAAGAATAAGAATTGATGTGCATAGTATTTGGGTCAGATGCATGTCAAATATCTTCATGCCGAGAATGGATCCGAACAGATAATTGCAAACGTCGGTATTCATGCCCGTGGTTACGGACAAAACCATAACTCCGATCGATAAGGCTCCCGAGGACAGCAGGGCAATGGCCGCATCCGAGGGAATTCTAAGTTTGGAGGCAAAGGACATGATGAGCGTGGCACAAAGTACAACAATGGGCAGTGAAAACAAAAGCGGAGATTGATGCAGAGCCACCGCAACGGCCAAGGCTCCGAAACCGCTGTGGGATAGCCCGTCTCCGATCATGGAAAAGTGTCGTAAAACCAAGGAAACGCCTATCGCCGAGGCGGCAGCGCTTATGAAAATGCCGGTCAGCAACGCCCTTACCATGAAGGGATAAGAGAGCATTTCAAAAAAAGCGTCGATCATACCTTAAACTCCGTGAGATAGCGTGCTGACGATGATTTCGAGAAATCCTCGACACTGCCTTTAAACATTATTTTGCGATCGATGCACAGGATCTCGTCAACATGATCAAGTACCCGCGGCAGATCGTGACTTACCATGAGCACGGACGTGCCGAAGCTCTTTTTTATGTTGGAGAGGATCTCATAGAAGGAGGCAACGGCTCCCGGATCAAGGGCGGTGGTGGGCTCATCCAAGACAAGAAACTCACGACTAACCATCAGCGCTTGGGCAAGCAGCACGCGTCTTTTTTGGCCGCCTGATAGGGAGGAGTAGCGTTTAAATGCAAATTCCTTGATCTGCAGCAACTCAATAATTTCATTAATGATCGCGATCCTATCCTGCTTTTCGTATATACGCGACAAGCAGGCGGCGTTGTAAATGATTTCATAGGCTGTAGCCATAAAAAAGCGATCCTCCGGAAGATCCTGAGGACAGTAGCCTGCAATATGATTACGTGTGCTAATGACAATCCGTCCTGCCGAAGGTGCATAAATGCCGATCACGGCTTTGACCAACGTACTCTTGCCTGCGCCGTTGGGACCTACTACGGCTAGGGATTGACCGCGAAGCATGGAAAATGTTATAGAGCTTAAGATCTCACGATTTTTTATCTTTATCGTCAGATCGGAAACCTGTAGAGAATACATAGTCTGCAAGCGGCAGATACCTGCCGCTTCTCCTGTATAAATCTGACGAAAAATCAGTTAAGTGCTTCTTTGAGCACTAGGATGTTGCTTTGATAGAGATCCGCAAGTGAAACGTGGGAGGCCAATTGCTCGACGCTCACGTTGTGACCTGAATTCATGATCGCAATTTTGACCCCGTTGGCGGCTTCGGAAACAGCCTGTGCAGGAGCGATGCTTGTGAGCTCTATCTTCAGGATCACCTTCTTATGCAGTTCCTTTACCTTGTTGACTAGGAAGGACAGGGTGGCGGGACTTACCTCAGAGTCATCGGAGCACCCCTTGAAGGCGGCAAAGTATGTAAGGCCGTAGTCGTTGCAGAAATAACGGAAGGGAAAACGATCGGCAAAGATCAAGGTCTTACTTTTGCTCTCTGCCACCACCTGTCTGAAGGCTTTGTCGAGCTCAACAAAACGGGTGACATAATCGGCACAGTTTTTCTTGTAGTACTCGGCATTTTTAGGATCAAGCGCAATTATCCTTGCACATAAAGAGTTTAAAAGCTTGATGTCGTTCTTAGGTGAGGTGAAGACGTGCTCATCGAATTCGACTTCATGATCATCGTGATCCCCGTCTTTCTGCTTCTGCATACCGGGAACCTCCTCTTCCGTAAGCAACGGCAGCTCCTTGATAAAGGCAAAGCTGTTGACGGAAGGATAGTCTTCCAGCAAGTCCTCGATCCAGTCATCATTTTCACCTCCGTTGTATACAAAAAGATCCGATTTCTGTACGGCGATGATGTCCTGAGGAGTGGGTTCAAAGGAATGGGCATCAGCACCGGGCTTTAAAAGCATATGTACGGAGGCTTTATCTCCGGTGATATGAGAAACGAGATCGTATTGCGGGAAGGAAGTGACGATCACCGAAAGCTCGCGGGCAAGCACTGATGAAGAAAAAACGGCAACTACAGCCAATACGGACAGCAAACAAGCGGTCCTCATTAATTTAAGGAACATACTATAAACCTCGTAGTTAAAAAATAAAGAAACATAGATAGGCTGAAGCGCATCTATTCGGATTTTTTAACCCTTTGGCTTACGGGAGTGCTCCTAACTAAAATTAATGTATAAAAAACACCTGCGCATATTAAAGGCAGGATCGCCGCTTCCGCAGCCTGTAGGGCTGCAGGTGGCAGAGCATGCGGTTGCTCGGCGGAGGCATGTAAAATCTGACAAATTTGACAGTCGGCAGGGGTGTCGCAATGATGAGATCCGAAATATTCGCCGTATAGAGAGTACACAAAACCTGCAAGCACCAGATACAGTGTTGCAATATAAACGGGTACTTTCTTTTTAAGGCGGTCTGATAACATCATCATTTTTTGGCGGATCTGTAGCCCATGTACGAGCTTTTTGAGCGCCATGTAAAGTTTTGTCTTTGATTAAGTTGCTTTGGATATTATCACAGCGATCAATCTCTTGATCACAAAATTTATAATTAATTATTAGTAATAATTCCTTTTATCAGAAAGGGACACTGTATAAAAGGTGAGGAATAAGGAAATAAAAATAATCCCCCCGAGCTTCGGGGGGAAAAAAATGGGAAAAATTTTTGTTACTTACTCTCGGGAGGCACCAGACCCACCTGCAGATCCTCTGCAGTGTAGATGTGCTTGCCGTCGACGAAGACCTTACCGTCGGCAATACCCATGATGAGCTTACCGCGTTCGATGACGCGTTTTAAATCTATCTGATAGGTTACGAGCTTGGCATCGTCCAAAACCTCGCCCTTGAATTTAACCTTGTTCACGCCCAAGGCACGTCCCTTACCAGGACCCCCGCGCCAGCCTAAGAAGAAACCGACGAGCTGCCACATGGCATCTAAGCCGAGACAGCCAGGCATGACCGGATCACCCGGGAAATGGCATTTAAAAAACCATAGATCGGGGTTGATGTCCATTTCGGCACGTACGTAGCCCAAATTATGCTCGCCACCTTCGTTTTGAATGTCGGTGATGCGATCGAACATCAGCATGTTGGGGGCGGGTAACTGGCTGTTGCCCTTGCCGAAGAGCTCGCCGCGGCTACAGGATAAAAGAGCCTCTTTATCAAAGGAATGGATCCCACGTTCAAGCAATGATGCCATGTGTGCTCCTTAAAAAATTTTGTTATCGAATTGATCTTGGCACGTTTTTACGTGTCCTACAGGCTTATACTCGGGACCTTCCCCCGAGATAAGAAAAATATTTCAACGCGCCCCGAAAATAACGATGGTTTTGCCGTGCGCGGTGATGAGATGATCCTCTTCCATCATCTTTAAGATCCTGCCTACGGTCTCGCGTGAGCAACCGACGATCTGACCTATTTCCTGACGGGTGATTTTGATCTGCATACCGTCGGGATGAGTCATGGCCTCGGGCTGATGCGCAAGATTCATAAGAGTATTGGCAATACGCCCTTGAACGTCCATAAATGCAAGATTGCCCACCTTGCTTGAGGTTTGCTGCAGGCGGTGCGAAAGCTGGGAGGCAAGGCGCATCAGGATCTCAGGGTTGACCTGTACGAGCTGGCGGAACTTGCTGTAGGATACCTCTGCAATTTCGCAGGCGGTCTTGGCTTTGACGAAGGCGGTACGGGTAGGAACGGGGCTTTGATCGAAAAGTCCTACCTCACCGATGAAGTCGCCCTGATTCAAATAGGTTAGGATCATCTCGCGACCGTCAGTATCCTTAATTAACACCACCACGGAGCCCTTGGCTATATAGTAGAGGGTTTCGGCCTTCTCACCGGCATGTATGATGGTGGATTTTGCCGAGTGCTTGTGAATGTGGCACTGGCTTAAAAACCAAGTAATTGTAGTATCCTGCTGAGGTTTTAAAATCGATGGCATGGCAACTTTTCGGAAAATTAATCTAATGTTTGTCTAACGCGCAATAATATCAGAAATATCAGCACTTGAAGCATTTGCTGAGCATATTTCCCATCTTATCATCTGTTCTTAGGCTAAATGCCCACCGATCTCATACTGCATAGATGCACAAATAAGCCTTTGAAGTCGTATCCTGTGTATTTTCAGTGCTTGGCACTGAAATGGAGAGGGTTTTGTAATATAATTCTCCTGATTTCCGTAACGCGGAAATTGAGATTTCTCTTTAACTATTACTAGGTACCATCAATGATCTATTCAAAAGAAGTAGAGGGCATGTGTCCTGTTGCCAAGGGCGCGTACCATGGTCCTGCCCCCATTCCCGAAGAGGGCAAATGGGTTCAGGCTAAGGAAATCAAGGATATCAGCGGTCTGACTCACGGTGTGGGTTGGTGTGCTCCTCAGCAGGGCGCCTGCAAGATGACCCTGAACGTCAAGGACGGCATCATTCAGGAAGCCTTGGTTGAGACCATCGGCTGCTCCGGTATGACTCACTCTGCCGCCATGGCTTCCGAGATCCTGATCGGCAAGACCCTGCTTGAGGGCCTCAACACCGATTTGGTGTGCGATGCCATCAACACCGCCTATCGTGAGCTCTTCCTCCAGATCGTTTACGGTCGTACTCAGACCGCATTCTCCGACGACGGTCTGCCCGTCGGCGCTTCTCTTGAGGATCTGGGCAAGAACCTGCGTTCACAGGTCGGCACCATGTTCGCCACCGCCGCCAAAGGCCCTCGTTACCTCGAGATGGCCGAAGGCTATGTCACCCGCGTTGCTCTGAACAAGGAAAACGAAATCATAGGCTATGAGTTCGTCAACTTGGGCAAGCTGATGGCTGCTCTGAAGGACAATCCGGACGTCAAGGCCAGCGAGATCGTTGAGAAGCTCAAGGGCCACTACGGTCAGTGGGATACTGCTGCCAAGTATATTGATCCGAGAAAAGAGTAAGAGGCGAAATCATGGCATTATTTGAAAGTTATGAGCGCCGTATTGATCAGATCAACAAAGTGATCGCAGAGTACGGCTTCAAATCAGTTGAAGAGTGCAAGGAGTATTGCGCTTCCTTTGGTCTTGATCCTTATAAGACCGTCAAAGAAATTCAGGGCATTGCCTTTGAAAACGCCGGCTGGGCTTACACCGTCGGTGCCGCCATTGCCTTGAAGAAAGGCTGCAAGGAGGCCGACAAGGCCGCCGAGGCCATCGGTATCGGCCTGCAGTCCTTCTGCATCCCGGGCTCAGTTGCCGATCAGCGTAAGGTCGGCTTGGGTCACGGCAATTTGGGCGGCATGTTGCTGCGCGATGAGACCAAGTGCTTCTGCTTCTTGGCAGGTCACGAATCCTTTGCCGCTGCCGAAGGCGCCATCGGTATCGTACGTAACGCCAACAAAGCCCGTAAGGTTCCCCTGCGTGTGATCTTAAACGGTCTCGGTAAGGACGCCGCTCAGATCATCTCCCGTATCAACGGCTTTACCTATGTACAGACCAAGTATGATTACTACACCGGTGCTTTGAACATCGTCAAGGAGATCAAGTACTCCGATTCCGAGCGCGCCGCCGTGCGTTGCTACGGTGCCGACGACGTTCGTGAGGGCGTAGCCATCATGCATCACGAGGGTGTAGACGTTTCCATTACCGGTAACTCCACCAACCCGACCCGCTTCCAGCATCCCGTTGCCGGCACTTATAAGAAAGAGTGCATTGAGCAGGGCAAGAAGTATTTCTCCGTAGCTTCAGGCGGCGGTACCGGTCGTACCCTGCATCCTGACAACATGGCCGCCGGTCCTGCCTCCTACGGTATGACCGATACCATGGGTCGTATGCACTCCGATGCTCAGTTTGCAGGCTCCTCCTCCGTTCCTGCTCACGTAGAAATGATGGGCTTCATGGGTATGGGCAACAACCCTATGGTCGGTGCTACCGTAGCCATTGCCGTACAGGTATCTCAGGCTCTTAATAAGTAATTATTAGGCTTGAAATATAAAAGAAAGGCGGGTTTATCCCGCCTTCTTTCTCTCTTTGAGATCCTGATCTAAGCTTAATTTCCGTACCTTTACCACATGCCCGGAAAGTCGCTGACCTCCTCCACCTTAAGATCAGCACCGTACTCCACCACCTGCACCTTAAAATCAGGGAATACATCTACGATCTGCCACTCTCCGCACGAATCGGCAAAGGCGTCGACGAATTTAACCTTGATATCTCCGAGCGTATCCACCATTTGGATCTTAATGTCAGGGAAGACATCGACAAACTGTACCTTTCCGTAGAGCGGAATACCCTTGAAGCTACAGTCGGATTGTGCAAGCGTAGCAAAACTTAAGCCTAGTAAAGCCATACCGGCAAGTTTAATCAATGTTTTTTGCATAAAAGCGTCCATTTAATAAAATCAAAATCGTGATCTTAATTGAAAATTAATTACGATTATTATTATTATGCGCTTTTTGCTTAAGCTCGGCGGCGGTTTGTGCCTTGATCTTGGCAATATATTCGTCGGCGCTCTTTTGCGATCCCTCATTATTTTGGTTGAGATCGCTAAAGAGCAGCTTTTTGCCGCGTGTTACCACCAAGAGCCCCGCCAAGAGCATAATAAGCCCGCTTGTAAAGAAGACAAGGCGTGGCGTAAAGAGCGTGGCACTTACTCCGCCTAAAACCGGCCCCACGGCTCCGCCCACTTGCTGTGCGGCAAAGAATAAGGAAAAACTCTCGCCGCGGCGATTGGGCGGAGTTAAGAGCACCAGGAGAGAATTGGCCGAGGGAAAGATCCCTGAGAAGCCAAGACCGAGTACAAACTGCATGGAGGCAAAGAGTATGAGATCGTCAGGCAGGCCCTGAATAATGGAGATCACTCCGGCTGCAAACAGCGATATGAACAAGGTTTTGAAAAAACCGTGTTTTTGGCCCTGTCGTCCCCATATGGGCGCAGCGATGGCACCTGCGATGCCTCCTAGGGAGAAGACCGCGCCTGATATAAGCATGAGTCTGTCACCCTCGGTTCCCTCAAAATGGGAAATATAGGTGGTCATCACGGGCTGTACCTGCTGAATGACCATCATAATGAGACAGGCTACGGCCAATAAAATGAGTACGCCCTTGTTTTTCATGAGTGAGGGCGGCTTGATCCGCGGGGCATCCTTTGAGGGAGATGGGATCTTGTCGCGCGGCGGCTCCTTAATGAAAAAGATGGTGAGCAGTGTTATAAGGGAAAGACCAGCGGCCGATACGAAAAATGAATTGCGCATGCCGAAGGCCGCCGCCAGAATACCGCCTAACAAAGGACCTACGATACCGCCGCATATATTGGCCGATTGCATAAGTCCCATGGAGATCCCGAGCTTGTTTTTGGGAACATAGGCCGAAAGCATGGCCAGGCAGGCCGGCCACAGTCCTGCGGCAAAGCCCTGCAGGGCACGCATAAAGAAAAGCTGCCAGGGGGTTTCGACTATTCCGCCTATGAAATAGCAGATGATGAGCAGGAAGGAGGAGCGCAGCATCATGAGCTTGCGTCCGGTGCGATCGGCAAGCTTGCCCCACAGAGGGGAAACGAAAGCGGAAATGGCAAAGGTGATGGCGAATATCAGTCCCGACCACATATTTACGTCGGAGGGGGAGGCCCCGAGCTCACGCACCAAATATACCGGTAAAAAAGGTATGAGCAGGGTGTATGAGGAGGACATGAGGAGAGCAAAAAAGACTAAAAGCCCCAGACAAAGCTTCCAATTCATAGCGATCACCTCGAAAAAAAAACCGTCGACGACGGTTTTATCTAATTTATTAGAAAGCTTGATTTAATGTCAAGTAAGAGTGAGAAAATGAATCTTAAGCACCCTTTTAGTGATCAAAAATCCTCTCCTTAATTGAAGGAGAGGATGCACTAATTTACAGCTTTACAGCAGATCAGCCCGCTACCTTGTGCGGGAAGAAGATCTTTAGTGTATTTTCGTCGTTCTTCGAGCCCAGATAGGCGCCGATGATGCTGGCGATAAGTCCGATGACGGTACCAATGAGTATGCTGTGGAAGGACATGATCTTAAAGCCTGTGGCCATGGCCAGACAGTAGGATCCCAAACCCAGTGCAATGCCCCACAGAGCCCCCGAGGTGTTCATGCGCTTCCAGAAAAGTCCGAGCACCATAGGCCACATGAAGGCACTCTCCAGCCCGCCGAAGGCGAACATATTGACCCAAACTACAATGGATTGGGGATAGAGAGCCAGCAAAATGGAAATTACACCGAGCACGGCGGTGATGAGAGTTGCCGAACGCTTGGATTTAGCAGGCGGCATACTTGCAAGATACTCAGGTCCCTTGATCTGATAAACAAGATCGCGCGCTACGGCAGAGGCTGCCGAAATTAAAAGCGAGCTTACGGTACTCATGGTTGCAGCCAGTGGTCCGATGATGGTGATGCCGGCCATGACGGGACTCATGTAGTTCACGATCATCTCGGGGATCACGGCATCGGTTCCGTTGACGGGCTTTTCCAAAATCACACCGCGGGAGAGCACGCCGAGCAAGGTCATGCCGATCATGAGCGCACCGCAGACCACGGTGGCGATGATCATGGCCGAGGATAAGCCCTTGGTGGACTTATAGCTCATGCATCTGACCATGGACTGAGGCAGTCCCAAGGTGCAAAATCCCACCAAAAGCCATGCCGACAGCAAAAGCGTGTAGGGCAAATTGCCGCCGGAGTTAGGCTTGAGCAAATTGGAGATCCCGTCATCGCCTACCTGGGTGGAGCTGATGTTTGACATGATCTGCTCCATGCCGCCGCCGGCCTTTACCATGGTATAGCCCAAAGAGAACATGCCCACGAGCATGAGGATTGCACAGACGGCGTCGGTTAATACTACGGCCTTGAAGCCTGAGGAGGTATAGATCACGGTAACGGTTGCAAAGATGAGCAGACCGATCTTGTAATCATAGCCCGTGATGGCGGCAAAGATCTGCGCACCGCCTATAAACTGACCTACGACAGTGGCGGTGAAGAAGACGATGAGCACCAGCGCCAAGATGCAGGACAAAGCCTTGCTGTGATATCTGGCCTCGATGAGATCGATGACGGTGACGGAATCGGTACGACGGGCGAGCACGGCCATCTTTTTACCTAAAATTCCCAGGATGAAAAAGCCCGTTATGATCTGCGGAGCGGCAAATACCACCCAGCCAAAGCCGGTGCTCCAGGCAACGCCCGGGCCTGAGACGAAGGAGGATACGGAGCCGTAGGTTGCAACCAAGGTCAACGCCAACACCAGACCGCCTAAGGAGCGGTTGGCAATGAAGAAGTCCTTTTGGAAGTTGACGGAACGACCCAGACCGCGGTTGCACCACACGCCTATGGCCAAAAGCACGGTCAGGAACACCACTACGGGGATGATCACGGGATTAAATGCGCTCATCGTTGCCCTCTGCAGTCAGTTTTTCGGAATTATCCTGTTTCTGTTCCTCGACATCTTTTTCATCAAGGGGGAAATCCACCATTACCTTGCGAACCAGAATGATCACTCCTACTACCGATAGGAGGTAGCCTCCTATGCAGGAGATCACGAACCATGCAGGCATGGTAAAGAAGGTTGCGGAGTTATCTTTTAATAAAAGAATGGCTCCCCAAAAGAAGGCGGCAATGATGACCGCCAATATTAGGGTTGCGAGAGCTTCCCTATCCATGATCCTGAATTTCTCCTCATAGCTAAGATCGGAGATCTTGGCTAAGCGATCGTGGTTACGTTGCATGTTTTCACCTTTCTGTTATACCGCATATGCGGCGATAATGATCCATAAAATGGATCGTCCAATTACGTAAAAGCCGCGTTCTCACGCGGCTTCTGCGCAGTAAGAAAACTGTTATTTAATCAGTTCTTTTAGGAAGAGCTTTACCTGCTGTCCGATGACAGGGTGTCTTGCGGCGTATTCGATGAAGGTCGTGACATAGCCTTGCTTGTTGCCGCAGTCATGGGAGCGTCCCTTGATGCAATAAGCATCGATGGTCTCAAGCTCCATCAAAAGATCGATGGTGTCGGTAAGCTGGAATTCACCGCCTGCACCTAATGGAGTACGCTTGAACAAGGGCCAGATCTCCGCAGGCAACACATAACGGCCTACGACGGCAAAATCCGAGGGAGCCTTGTCGATCTCCGGCTTTTCAACTATGGATTTGATGGGAACGCTCTGTCCTGACTCCAGGCTCTTGCCGTTTAAATCGACTATACCGTAGGAATTGAGCAGGTTGTGAGGAACCTTCTCCACCATGATCTGAGGATTGCCGCTTTCCTCAAAGCGCTTGACCATTTCGGCCAGGTTATCCTTTTGCGGATCGGCGGCCGCATCATCGATGATCACATCGGGCAAAAGTACGGCAAAGGGCGATCTGCCCACTATGGGCTCGGCACATTTGATGGCATGAGCAAGTCCCATCGCCTCGCCCTGACGCACGGAGATGATGCTGACACCGTCGGGGATAATGGAGCGTACCTCATTTAAAAGCTGACGCTTGACGCGCTTTTCTAAGGTGGCCTCAAGCTCAAAGGAGGTATCGAAGTGATTGGCAACGGCATTCTTTGAGGAATGGGTGACGAGCACTATATTTTTAATGCCGGCGGCCACGGCCTCCGAAACAACATATTGAATAAGAGGTTTGTCCACAAGAGGCATCATTTCCTTGGGAATGGCCTTGGTGGCGGGAAGCAGACGGGTTCCGAGACCGGCAACCGGGATCACGGCATAGCGAATATTGCCGAAGTTCATATCAGGCATGGTTTTGTCCTTGAGCTGTGCTTGTTTGATGGCCTATTTTTTAAGCTCGTTTAGCAATTCGGGATGATTCTTTACCATCCATCCTATGCAAACCAAGCAGAATAAAAAGTTCAAAATGGCGTTACCGAAGGTTTTATAGTCCACCCACAGCGATTCGGCGCTTTCGGGGCTTATTCCGAAGATGGCAGGCAGATAAAAGGCGATCACCACGTTTAAGAGGGCGGCAAAGGTGAAGAAGATCATCCAGCCCTTGGCCAGGAAATGCCAGCAATCATCAGGCAGCTTGATCTCACGCCCCAGAAGATAGGAGAGCGGATTTCTCTTGACAATATAGGTAAAAATAAAGAGCAACAACGCAAAGATGAGATTTACTACCGTGACCTTCCATTTGATGATGGATGGATCCTGCAACAGCACCGTGGGAATTCCGAATATGAGCACCGCACACAGCATGAAGAGTTGCATACGCGAAACGGAACGATTTAAGACGAATTCAATTAGGGAAGTAAGCAAGCAACCTCCGACGATCACGGCGGTGGCATTTACAAGATCTCCCGTGCTTTTATAGACGATGAAAAAAGCCAGGACGGGCAGTATTCCCAATATTTTTATGATTGTGTCTTTCATGAATGCAGATTATAGCAGTTGTGGGCTTAAAAGAGCCCATAAGATATAAGTTATAAATATTTAAAAAATAAGAAAAAGATTAAAAATTTATTTTTTAGGGTCAAAAAGTTAGTCCCTAACCCCCAAAAAACTACGAAAACGCTTGTTTTGATCGTGTGCTTTTTTAGTGTACAAAACTATTCACCGAGGCGCCCGAGACGTCTGTATCTTATACCGTCATTATCGGCTCTTAGGATCTCGATGCGCTCGTTAAAAAATCGTATGACGTTCCCGAGGCTTAGGTCAAATATTAGGGCCGGGCGCGTTACATTTTTACAGTCGTTTACTGCAAAGCGCAGCTCGTTGCCGCTGCGACCGTAGTAAGCAAGGGAGGGCACACATACCTCACCCGTATTTAGAACGGCTCTTTCCACGGTAAAATCGGCAGCGCCTGAGATGGCACAAGATCTGACGTTTAGATAGGATAGAACGCAAAGTGAGGAGCTATCCTCCTCAGAGAGCATAAGACGATCGATGCGATCGCACCACAGGCAACTTTGAATGCGATCCCCCGCTTCGTTTTCGGCTCGGAAGATAAAGGATCCGGCGACGGAGGGGAGATGGAAATAGCGCCCCTTTGGCAGACTGACGGGACCCATCTCCTGATCATATGGAATATTGAGATAAGATGTCTCGCATCTGCGATTGGCTGATACCAAGGGGACGCCCGTAGCGACCACCGCGATCTCATCCGTACTCGGACGATATTCAAGCCGGCATTTTTCAAAATGCTCATCGTGTGCCGACGAGCAGCCGAAGGCGCATATACATAACAGGGCCGCTAAGGCTTTAAAGCAAGATCTCATGGCAAAGCTGCAATAGTGAAAGTTTAAGTATTCTTACGTCCGCTCTATATTACTACAGCGCTGATGCCGCCATCACCTCAAGCACCATATTTTGCGCAGCGTCTCTCATGCGATCCTGCTCGTAAATATCACCTTTTTGTGGTGATCATGAGGCATGATTGAAGGTGGCAATGGCCTCTATATTTTGCGGCACCTCTATGGATGCAGCCGCCTCCCTTTGCTCTTTAAGCAGGGATAAATACTCGGGCGATCCCTTACGGTAAAGACGGCGCTTCTCATACATTTTATGGGTTCCGTCGTTTATCACGGCACCCTCCGGAGTATGAAATTGTATTTCAAAGAGTCCGTCCTCCGGGCTTTCAAGCGTGACGTTGACGGCATTGTACGGGTATTGATTGTCGCACCAGGCATTCCAAACGGATCTTAATAAATAGCCCTTATTTTGCATTTCGTTTAGGATCTTCAAGGTTGAGTCGGTATAGCTTCTTGTATCAAAGATCGCACTGTAGCGTATGAGATCGCTTATGCCAGCAATGTCCGAGGGCGCATTGGGGCGACTATGCAGGCTTTCGTACACTGAATGCGGCGTTTTAAAGCGCTTTTCAAAATTGTAGAGATGTCCGTTTTGATCCCATACGTCTTTCTGCAGGGCCGCGCCGATCTTGCTTTCGTTTAAAAGACGGGTGAAATAGTTATGCCGCTCCTCCTTGTTCATCGCATTTAAAGCCTCGGCATCGGAGCCGTCCCAAAGTCTTACGGCATCATAGCCTCCGCGGGTGAAGGCAATTTGATCCATCACGAGCAAATCGCTGTAGGGTATGTTAAGACCGGCCTTAAAAAGCTTCTCAAAGGGGATCTCCGCCTCAAAATGTTCGTCCTCACGTTTACCGCTGCGAGTTTCCAAGCCTCCGTTGCAAGGAAATAGCGGAGAGGGAGTCTGAGCTCGTTTTGCAGAAACTGCGCCTGAGGATACGGTGGCGGCAACTATCGAGGCCGTAACTATGGCGGTTGATGAGGTAAGGAACTCACGTACAAGACGGGTAATGCGCATAAGTGACGGCATGATCTCTCCTTATTTAGGGCACAGAGGGGCTTTCTTCACCTTACATATATTCAAATTAAATTAGCTTATTCTTAGCACCTGTCATAAATCTGCGCACCGCTTTGGCGGTGAGCAGAAGCGATTAAAAGGTTTTAGTTCGAAGTCTTGTCAAAAAGCAGGGCGGCTACCTCGTCGTAGCTTTCAACCAGATGAAAATGCATACCTTCCTTTACCTCATCCGGAAGCTCCGAAAGATCATCCTCGTTGGCCTTGGGACAGATTATGTCCTTGATCCCCATTCGTCTTGCGGCGATGGTTTTTTCACGCAGGCCACCTATAGCCAGCACCTTACCCGTAAGCGAAAGCTCGCCGGTCATGGCAAAGCCGTCCTTGGGAGCCTTGTTAAGGCACAAAGAGAGCAACGCAGAGGCCATGGTGATGCCGGCCGATGGCCCGTCCTTGGGCGTGGCGCCTTCGGGTACATGCAGATGCACCAAGGTTTTTTTGAAGAAATCTTTCTTTTGGGGAGACAGTCTTTCAATATTGGCCCGAATGTAATTGAAGGCAATTTGTGCCGATTCCTTCATCACATCTCCAAGACGTCCCGTAAGCGTAAGTCCGCTTTCCTGAGAGTTTATGGCCTGAGCCTCAACCTCAAGCGTAGCTCCGCCTGCAGAGGTCCAGGCCAGGCCGGTGACGACGCCCTTGCCCTTGATGAAGGCTTCCTTCTTAAAGGGCGCAGGACCGAGCAGACTCTGAAGCTCCTCAGCTTTGACAGTAACGCTTTCCTCTCCGGAAACCAACCTGACTGCAGCCTTGCGCACCAGCTTTTTGAGAGCACGCTCCAAAGAACGAACTCCGCTTTCACGTGCGTAGCCTTCGATGATGGAGGAGAGCACCGTATCGCTTATTTTGAACTGAGACTTCTTGATCCCAGCATCCTTTAAGGCCCGCGGCAACAAATGCTTTTTGGCGATCTTAAGCTTTTCGCTTGCGATATATCCTGAGAGCATGATGGGATCCATACGATCAAGCAGGGGCTCGGGAATGGAGTCGTTGGTATTGGAGGTACAAATAAAGAGGCATCCCGAGAGATCGAGCTTTTCGTCGAGGTAATTGTCAAGAAAGCCCGAGTTTTGCTCAGGATCCAGAGTTTCAAGCAGCGATGACGCCGGATCTCCCTGATAGCTGTGTGAAAGCTTGTCAATTTCATCCAGCATGATCACGGGGTTCATAACCTGACATTCGCGCAGAGCCTGTACCATTTTTCCGGGCATGGAGCCTATATAGGTACGACGATGCCCCTTGATCACGGCCTCATCATCGACACCGCCTAGTGACAGCCTGAAGAAGGGGCGTCCCAGGGCCTTGGCCACTGAGCGACCGACTGAGGTTTTACCGACGCCAGGAGGTCCTGACAGCAACATGATGGCACCGCTTGTAGATCCGCGCATGGCACCTAAGGCCAAAAATTCAATAATGCGTTCCTTTACGTCCTTAAGTCCCTCATGATCGGCATCGAGAATTTTACGGGCTTTCTCAAGATCGATATGTTCAACGGCATTTTTCCCCCACGGAATGGTGGTCAAAACGTCAAGATAATTGCGAGTGACGGCATATTCCGGCGATCCGGTCTCAAGGATTTTGAGTTTTTTCAGCTCCTCGTCAAAGCGCTTCTTGATCTGATCAGGCGGAGACAGCTTCTTCATGCGTGTTTCGAACATCGCCGCCTCGGTACTGCGATCGTCGGCTTTGGTACCAAGCTCCTTTTGGATCTCCTTGAGTTGCTCGCGCAGTATGTAATTCTTTTGGCGCTTTGAAAGGCGATCGTTGACGGTACCGTTGATACGATCCTGCAGTTTGGCAGCGCGCAGTTCCTTTTTGATGAGTTCCGAGGAAATCTTAAGACGCATGAAAACGTCCTCGGTATCCAAAACCTCTAGCAGCTTTTCGGTGGGCGCCGTGGTTATCGATGCCGCACAATCGGCCAGCATCGAGGGATCGTTTTGATTGAAGCGCATGAGATACTGACGCATTTCTTCCGTATAAAGTGGAGACAGGGGCAGTAATTCCTGCATAGCCGATACCAAGGACATGGCATAGGCCTTAACGTTTACCTCGGCACGAGATCCCTCCTTGGGATAAAGATCCTGAGGGTATGACACCAAGGCTCGGGAAAATTCTTCAAAGGAGGTCCATTTATCAATGCGAGTACGACACAAACCCTCGCAAATAAAGTGTACTCCCGAGGGATCCGTTTTGGCCTGCAACAAACGCACTAGGGTTCCGGTGTGCGGAAAATCCTCTTTTTTGATCTCGCGGCCAATCGGACTGTCGCCCATGGAGAATACTGCAAAAAGATGCTCGTTATCGGCCGCAATTTTGGAAATGGTCTCCTCCCATTTGGAGTCGACCCTTACGGGGCAAATCTGTGAGGGCATTACCGGACGGGCAAATATAGGCAAAACATAGATCTCACGCGGCAGGCTTGCGGAGGACCCCTGTGCTTGAGTTTTATTTATTTCCGCCTCGGCATTCGCCCCCATGGTTTGCGAAAAAGTTCCGAGTGCGTCGTTTTCTTTCCCTGTCATGATCCGTCCTTGAATTTGAGATTCTTTGTATATGAGAAGTGGGGATTAAATTATGATTATTCAAGCTTTGTATCTTTATGTTTAAAAGCCCCCTCCCCATAAAGCCAGCGCCACCTTCTCCTCTGTTAATTGCATCGTTTTGTCCCCCGTAATTGGTGCAAAAAACTTTATACATAATATCAAGAAGTTATATGGGTGAAATACGCTGTTTTTCTTCCGTATATAACGTGTTTTTTATTACATTTTGTCACTATTATTACGTTCACGTCTTTTCTCGTCGCCGAGCTTTATGACTCCTTCTATAACGGCTGCGGCGAAATTATGCACATCGCCGATAACATCAAAAATATGCAAAGCGAATATACCAATACCATGGATTACATAAAAAGCCGTTACGGCGATTCCAGCTTCTGGCAACAGTGCGAGCTTACTAAATGCAATCCAGAGGTTTATCAGCAGCAGGCCAAAAAACATGCCGCCCAGAGTCAGCTGGCTCTCACCGCCTCAAGGCAGGAACAGGAGTCCGCCCTCGGCGTCAATGCTGCAACCAAAAAAGAAATCGCCAAGCTCTTAGGCGAAATGAGAAAAAATGAATCCAAGCTCTCGCAGGCAGGGGATGAGGGTGTCGCCTCGACTTTACAGCTCATGGGCAAAATCAATGCCTAATGCGGTCAGCTGCTCGCCCTCAACACCTCCGTCATGCAACAGTTCTCCGCCGCACAGGCCGCCGAAAACATGGCTAAAGCCGCCGACGCTCAAGCCAAACAGGAAAAAGAGGATGAGCAGTTTAAAAAAATGCTCGCCGGCTTTAAGGCCGACGGAGTTAAAACAGCTTCGGATCATAAGACGAGGGGAGCAGGAGCTGTCAGTAATTAATGTTTGGTCATGACCAATGCTATCAAACCTTCCAGTCCTTGTCATAGTCTTTAAACAGAGGCTCATTTTCGGGGTGCTTGGCAAGATGAGATTTAACATCTGGGTAACGGCTTTCAGGAGGGGGTGATCCCGTTTGTAACCTTAATGGTGGTAAGCTTCATCGGCTTTCTTTTAGTAGACAAGCTTCCCAATATGCTGGCTGCCATCATATCACCTGCGACCAACGGGGCGGGTATTTCCATAGGCGGCTTTGCTACCGTTACGGGTATGCAAACTGCGGCCAAGTCTATGGCCGGAGCCGCTTCAGCTATGGACACGGCGGCAGTAAAGCTCGTGCCGCCGGCGGGGCAATGGGCTCCGTTTTAGGCGGAGTCATGGCCGCCACCGGACATCCAGGTATGAGAACCGGCATGAAGATCAATCAACAAATGGCCTCCTCAAATATTCATGAGCAATTAATTAAAGCAGCAGGGCTTGGAGCAGGGTAAGTCCGATGCCGAGGCTGAAAAATATGCAGATCAACAAACAGATGCTTTCAGTCGCAATGCCAAGAATTCGGCTGCTAACTATGCAAAACGCGGTATGTCTGCCTCCGCCGCCGCTACCACTGCCATGCGCGAACAATGTCGCAGCTTCGATGTAAGCTACGGCGGTCCTAAGAGCTCACATGCAATAGAAGGCAGTAATTCCTCAACGGAGGAAAACTCCATTAAGGCAGGAGGAGGCAGGCAAAATTTTAACGGCGG
>UMFG01002567.1_pt1 | contig 23409 bp, 23 predicted proteins | sample 1964961 | NCBI WGS metagenome assembly UMFG01 (sample SAMEA4836041, study PRJEB28245) | human gut metagenome | biome: gut microbiome; material: fecal sample | place: Denmark | collected 2008
CTTTTTAAGTCTTTTTAAAACTTATTTAGATTTAATATCGACTGTTGTCATTGCTTCGCCAGAAGTGACAACTTCAATATTTTATCACAATTCTTAACTTTTGTCAAGAACTTTTTTTACTATTTTTAAATATTTTATCAAAAAACATTTAATTAAGTAATATTTCGCTGATATTTCATCAGCAACGAATGATAGTTTACCACAACATAAATGTTTTGTCAACAGTATTTTATAAATTTCTACAAATTTCTTTTTTATAACTTATAAAATCGTCAAATTGCTCAGTATCATAGTTTATAACAAGCTCATTTGGCATATTAACTTCTGCCAAAAGTTTTTCGCATCTTTTAAAATCGCCTATATAAGTATGATAATGCGAATCACTACCCAAAATAATAGGTAAACCTTGTCTTTTACATTCTTTCAACATTTCTATAGCTATAATTTCACCACCTGCTCGTCCATTAGCTGGATTAAACGAAGAATTATTAAGTTCTAGCAATGTATGACTATCTCTCGCAACTGTTACAACTTTCTTTATATTAATAGGATATCTAGGGTCCCCTGGGTGACCTATTATATTTATAAATGGATTATTCATAACATTAATTATTGCCTCTGTATTTTCTTCCTCTGTTCCTGGAGCAATACAAGGAATATGAAGGCTTGCAATAGCAATATCAAATTTCTTCATTATTTTCTTTCTTATAGACTTATCTAATTTCCCATCATAATCCATAATATTAAATTCTACTCCCTTAAATATTCTAACACCTTCTATATAATCAGGAATAATATTTAAGTTTAGGAAATGCAAAGGTCCACAAGAACCCGGCATATTAGGTGCGTGGTCTGTCATACCTAAATATTGGATACCTATTGATGCAGCATAGTGAGCATTTTCAGTTATTGTACTGTATGCGTGTCCACTGGCTATAGTGTGGGTGTGCATATCAATTTTATATTTTGCCATTTTATATCAACCTTTCTAATAATTATCAGTATACAAATCGAAATAAATGTTTTATAATTAAGTTAATATTCTATAAAGGAGGTTTACCCTATGAAAATATACAAAAGCGAAATTACTGTAATAGAGAAAATAGACAAAGTGAAATGTAATTGCTGTGGCAACGAAATTACTGCTGATGCTAACGGATATACCTCCGATTACTTATCTATTAGCAAAAGATGGGGATACAATAGCAGCTTTGATAACGAGGAACATAATTTTGATTTATGCGAAAATTGCTATAAAAAGTTAATAAGTACATTTAAAATACCTATTAATTAATCTTCACCTAAGCAACTAAAGGTAAAAAAATCTACAAATAAAGCCTTATTCTTTTTTAGCACCTTACTACATTCGTTTATTGTTGAGCCTGTTGTAAAAATGTCATCAATAATAAGTATTTTTTTATTTTCAATATTTACATTCTTTTTCAACCTAAAAGCACCTTTTATATTTTTTGTTCTTTCTTTTTTGCTTAACGAATTTTGTGGTTCAGTATTAATATGCCTTTCTAACAATCTACAATATTGAACATTTATAGCTTTTGCCACAATTTTTGCCAATATTTCAGACTGATTATAACCCCTGCTCCTATATCTTTTAGGGTGCAGGGGTACAGCAGTTACATAATCATAATCTAATTCAATATTATTAATAGCATATTCCGCCATAATTTTACCAATAACTTTTCCATTACAAAACAAACCCCTATACTTGAATATACGAACACTATCACGAACAGCATCTTTATATTCAAAAACAGAATATCCCTTAGTAAAATAAAAATTATTGCTATTACAACCTCTACAGTTGCCAGAATGATAAATAATCCGTCCACAAATATTACATCTTCTTACTTCTTTAATTTGAAATTGAGGTAAACATTTACTGCAAAAATTTTCTTTATCATTTACCTTTAAAATTTCATTGCAACCAATACATCGTTTAGGATATATAAGTGATAATATATTATCAAATATTGTCACTAGCAGATTTATTTTCATTTTCTTCAATACTGTACTTTCTAAAGATTTCCATAAATTCTTCACCAGTAATATTTTCTCTTTCGTATAAAAACATTGCTATTTCTTCCAATGCCTCTTTGTTTTCTAAAAGCATTTCCTTAGCTTTTTTATGGCAATCCCTAATAACAGCAAGAACTTCTCTATCAAGTTCAGCAATAGTACTTTCACCAACTAAGGTAACTTTATCTCCAGAAAGATACTTGTTTTGAACACTTTCAAGGGCCATCATATCAAATTTATCACTCATACCATAAAGACTAATCATATTTCGAGCCAAATTAGTTGCCATTTCAATATCATTACTAGCACCAGTAGTAATAGAACCAAATACAATTTCTTCTGCACTTCTGCCAGCAAGATAAACAATAATTTTAGCTAAAATTTCATCTTTACTCATAAGATAACGTTCTTCCTCTGGCATTTGCATAGTATAGCCAAGAGAACCCATTGTTCTCGGTATAATAGTAATTTTTTGAACTGGTTGAGCATTTTTCTGCAAGGCAGCAGCAAGAGCGTGTCCAACCTCGTGAAATGAAACAATTTTCTTTTCCTTATCAGACATAATCCTATCTTTTTTCTCTTTACCAGCAATAACAACTTCAACAGACTCCATTAAATCTTCTTGCAAAATTTCATTTCTACCAAGTCTAACAGCACGCAAAGCAGCTTCATTAACAATGTTAGCAAGGTCAGCACCACTTGCACCACTTGTAGCAAGAGCAATTTTCTTAAGGTCAATATCAGAACCTTGTTTAACACCCTTAATATGAACCTTTAATACTTCAATACGACCTTTTAAATCAGGATTTTCAACAATAATTCTTCTGTCAAATCTACCAGGTCTTAACAAAGCTCTATCAAGAACTTCTGGTCTATTTGTTGCTCCCAATATAACAACACCTTTAGATGAATCAAAACCGTCCATTTCAGATAAAAGCTGATTAAGAGTCTGGTCGTTAGAACCAAATCTGTTATCTCTCTTTTGACCAACTGCATCAAGTTCATCAATAAAGACAATACAAGGTGCATTTTCCTGAGCACTCTTAAATAACTCACGAACCCTTGATGCACCAACACCAACAAACATTTCTTCAAAATCTGAACCTGAAAGGCTCATAAATGTAACATTAGCCTCACCTGCAACAGCTCTGGCAAGCAAAGTTTTACCAGTACCAGGAGGCCCAACTAGTAATGCACCCTTAGGTTGTTTTGCACCAATTTTCTTGTATTTTTCAGGATTATGGAGAAAATCAATAATTTCATTTAAAGACTCCTTTGCCTCGTCCTGACCTGCAACATCTGCAAAAGTAACCCCTGTTTCCTTTTCCATATATACCTTAGCATTGGATTTTCCCATTCCTCCAACACCCATTTTGCCAACAGCAAAACGCATAATTAACATAAAACCAAGGTACATAATTAAAATTGGTAATATCCAACTAGTAAAGAAAGATACAATTGGAGAATTGTACTGTATTGGAGAATAAAATTCAACATTATGTTTCCTTAAAATAGGCACAAGCTCATCATAACTAACTTTACCTACATAAAACTTATCGTTACCAGTAGCAAGTTTTTTATCCTTTTCTCCAAGTTTGTCTGCATATGGATAAACAACAAGTTTATCTGACCTAAATTCTACCTTTTCAATTTTATTTTCCTCAACCCAATTTACAAACTCACTGTAATTAAGCTCACTTTGACTTCTCATCATCATTGTTGTTGAGGCTAGATTAAACAAGAAAGTTAAACCTAAAGAAATAATAAGTATTTTTATAAAAGTTTTTGAATCCGAACCACCCTTATTGGACTTATTTTTATTGTTATCATTACGGTTATTATCCATAACTAACCCTCCTTTTTTTGCTTATGGAAATTGTATAAATATTCCACTATACTTATTTTATAACAATAACCGCTAATTTACAATAATTTATACAATTATTTTATAATTTTTTAATATTTGTACCAGTATAATAATGCTTAAGAATAGTTTTGTAATCATTTCCACTATTAGCCATATAACAAGCACCGTATTGACTCATACCAACACCGTGTCCATATCCCTTTGTTGAAAAAATAATATTATTTTTATTAGTTGAAATAGTAAACGAAGTTGATTTTAATCCAAAAGTTTTTCTTATTTTGTTTCCACTATAAGTTTCTTCACCAACTTTAACAGTTTTTACATAACCAGCCTTAGTTTTTTCACTTATAACAGGATTACTTGTTCCAAATATTTTTGCAAAATTATCTTTACTAACAGAAACACTGTCAGTATAGTATGGAGATAATTCTTCACCTTCAGATTTAACACTTTTTAAATAGGGTAAATCTTGAGTCCAAACATTTTGACATTCTTCTGTATAGCCATTTGTAGTTGAACAAAATGTAGCAAGTATAGGTTCATTATTATATTCCAATATTTCTCCTGCTGTAGCATAAACATCATTTTTTATTTTATTGTAATTTATATCAAAATTCTTTCCCCATCTTTTTTTCATAGTATCAATACTAATATATGCTTGGGCAATATCCTCATACTTAATATTGGGATTAGCCTTTATTTGTCTTACAGCATATGTTCTTGCTGCAACCGCTTGAGCCTTTAAAGCCTCGTGAGGAAAATTATATGGCATTTCTCCTGCTACAACACCTATTACATAATCTTCAAGTTCTTTATTTACAGATTTTGCTGAGTTGTCAGCATTTGTCATTTTTTCTTCAATAATATTGCAAACAGGCATAACCTGTCCTTCACTTATAGCCATAGGCATAAATATAGAAATTACCAAAACCCCTATAAAAATATATCTTTTCAAAATATCCTCCCATATTGTTTAGCTGTCAACATTTACTCTTTTTATATTACAGCCTAAATTAGATAGCTTATTTTCAAAACACTCATAACCTCTATCAATAAAATGTATATTATTAATTTCAGTTATACCCTCAGCAGTTAAAGCAGATATAACAAGAGCTGCACCAGCTCGCAAATCAGTTGCCTCAACTTCAGCACCAATAAGCCTATCCACACCTCTAACAACTGCAGTTCTTCCATCAACAGTAATGTTAGCTCCCATTTTAATTAATTCACCTATATGCATAAAACGGTTTTCAAATACTGTTTCATTTACTACGCCAGTACCTATACCACTAGCCATAAGGGCAGTAAATTGAGCCTGCATATCTGTAGGAAATCCCGGATAAGGCATAGTTTTAATATCTGTATTACTAATTCTTTTTTGAGCCTCAACTATTACAGAGTTATTTTCTTCACTTACTTCCACCTCCATTTCCCTTAATTTAAGAATAACAGGTTTAATATGTTCAGTAATAATATTATCTATTTTACATTTTCCTTTAGTTGCAGCAACAGCAATCATAAAAGTTCCTGCTTCTATTCTGTCAGGGATAATTTTATGTTTAACCCCCTTTAACTTTTCAACACCTTCTATAACAATCGTATCACTACCTGCACCAGATATTTTTGCACCGGCTTTATTTAAAAAATCAGCTAAATCAACAATTTCAGGTTCAATTGCACAATTGCTTATTACTGTTTTCCCTTTTGCCAAAACACCGGCAAGTATAATGTTTTCAGTTGCCCCAACACTAGGAAAATCCAAATAAACTTCTCCACCATTAAGATATTTTGCATAAAGCTCAATTATTCCACTATCAAGACATTGTTCTGCACCAAGTTTAGAAAAACCCTTTAAATGTAAGTCTACTGGACGCTGACCAATATTGCACCCACCTGGCATAAACATTGATACATTATTAAATCTACCAAGTAACGCACCCACTAACAAAAAAGATGCTCTAATTTCTCTAACTTTATCACTTGGTAATTTATTTTTAATATTGCTGCAATCTACCTTAATACTATTCTCAAATTCAACATAAGCCCCATAATATTTTAATAATTCAATCATTGTATAAACATCACTTAATCTTGGAACATTGTCTATCACACAGGTGTCAGAAATAAGCAATGTTGCTGCAAGTATAGGCAAAGCTGAATTTTTAGAACCCGAAATGTTTACATAACCATTTATACTATTTCCACCCTCAACGATAAATTTTCCCATAGCAACCCCCAAATTAAATTATCTTTTATTGCCTTAATAGTATTACCAGAATACTAAATATGAAAACCTTGAAATTACAGCCAAAATTTTTAAGTATAATAATTTCAAGATTTTTATGCAAAAAAATAAGTGTAAATATGAAAGTAATAACAAAACACTTTATACTTACACTTTTATAACAAAAAAAGAGCCATTGCAAAACTAAATTTTGCAACAGCTCTTAATCACTGCTGAATTAATAAACACAAGAAACTTCACTGAAAAGACAGTCAAATTTTTCTTTTTCTTCAGTTGTCATATATTCACAATATCTACTTATACCACTACCAAGAAAAGCTTCAGCGGTTTTTTTAGTAACTTCATTATTAAGCCAAGCCTTAACACAATTATAAGCACTTTCTATATTTCCAATGTTTTCAAGCATATTTATGTATGCTCTCTGCATTTCTTCATCAGAAATATCAATAGCTAAATACTTTTCACAAGCATCTATAGCTTTTAATGCGTAATTAAACTTTGTATATCCCGAAAAATCAAAAAGTATACTGTTACATCTTGCATAAACCTTAAGGTCATCTTTATCCATATCCAAAATAGATTCAAGAGCCATTTTATCTGTCAACTTTTCCACATTCTTCTTAAGGGCTTTAATACCACTTTCCATTACAATATTATATTCTTTTAAATATTTACTCATAAATACATACCCCATTTTCTACAAAACAGCAGTGATAAGATAAACCTCGTTAATTTATCTACAAGCAATATTATACTATGTTTGTTATCAAAAAACAACTAAAATCTAAAGTTGTAATATTTCTGAAAACTAACAGTGTTTAATAATTATTCATTATTTTTTGTTAAAAATGCTTATTAAATAGCAAACCTTTTTACTTTGATTATCATATCAAACATAAATAATATCATACATAGCTAAAAAACAGCTAAAAAATGGTGTAATTGAGAAATATTTTCATCAATTACACCATAACTCATTACTTATTAAAATTTACAACCTTTGAAATAATTGTAGCTGCTTGAGCTCTTGTAGTATTTGACTTAGGAGCAATTCCTTTACCCATACCGTTTACAATGTTATTTTCAACCATAGCTGCAAGACTTTCTACAGCATAAGGTGAAATATCATTCTTGTCACTAAACTGGTCAAGAACTGAAGTATTACCAACTAATGTTGTATCAAGCTTACTTTCAAGTGCTTTCTTAGTTAATATCATCATATCCTGTCTTGTTATAAAACTATTTGGAGCAAATGAACCATCTGGATTACCAGTTGCAATACCCATATCCTTAGCAATAGCACAAGCATTGGCATAATAAGCACTTTCATCTACATCAGTAAAGTTAGCTGTATTATTCTTATTAGATATATCAACACCAAGTCCCTTTAAAAGCATAATTAAGAAATCAGCTCTCTTAACATTATCATTAGGCTTAAATGTGCCATCTGGATAGCCATTAACAACACCCTTAGTTGCTAAACCAATAATAGCATCGTGACCCCAGAAGTCATCTTCAACATCTTTGAAAGAAACTACATTAATATTAGTTGAAGAATCATTGTCACCAATTACAGTACTTGTTGTAACTTCTGTTGTTGTTTCAGTAGTAGTTGTAGTTGTAGTTTTTGATGAACTTGAGCCACCACCACCTGAACCACCACTAGAACCATTTGATGCCTTAGTAGTTGTTTCTGTTGTTGTATCTGTTGAATCATCAATATTACCACCATTACCAGCTATAGTTACACTACCATTATTTACATTAAAGTTAAGGTCGCCTATAGATAAATCATAAGAATACTGTCCAACAACATTATTCATAGAAATTTCTGATGTACCTTTATCAATAGCCTTAAACTTCATTCTAAGAACTGTACCTGTACCTGTATAATTAACACGACTATCATTTTCAAGAATATTTAAAAGACCAACCAGTTTTAATCTACCTATTTCACCAGCAGTTTTTTTACCATCAGCTTTGCCTAAATACTCTACATCACCAGAGCTAGGAACAAAGTTTAATCTTTCATTAACCATTAAATAAGGAAACATTGAATGGGCAACATTATTTGAATCACGGTAAATAATCAAATCATTAGGTATGTCCTCTACACCACACTCTAAAACTTGAAGTTTTGATGAGTCAAAATCAACATAACACTGCATAGCATTATAACCCACAGGATTACTATTAATTTTAAAATCGGCATAAAAAGTATCACCGACTTGAACAGTACTATCCTCTAAAACACAATCAATATCAATAGTTTCTTGACCAAAGCTAACCATAGGTATAGCAAAAGTCATAACAGTAGCCAACGCTCCTGCAAAAATTTTCTTTAGCATAAAAATACCTCCTATTTCATAATATATATAATATACTTAATTATAACATATTAATTTAGACTTTTCAATAATTATTCTAAATTAACTGGATTTTCAGTTTCTTTTCTCATCATATCAAAGTTTTCAACAGCTTTGGCAACTTTTAATTTAATAATTTGCTGCGGATGTGGAGCTTCTGTTATTTTTTCTCCCTTATCATTATACATTTCTTCAACAACCATTTCAAAAACTTCACCATTATGTCTTAAAAATTCAACTTTATCTCCAACAACAAATTTATTTCTTTGTTCAATAGTTGCAAAACCTGTTTTAATATCATAATCAAGAACCATACCTATAAAGTCATAAGTCCTAATATAAGAACTTGTAGTATAAATCTGATCTTGTGCATTAGGTTTACCATAATAAAAACCAGTTGTAAAACCTCTATAACTTGCCTTAGCTACTTCTAGTAAATAGTAATCCTTTTTACTTTCATAAATTGTCGGGTCTTTTAAATAATCGTCAATAGCCTCTCTATATGCTTTAATTACTGTACCTACATAGAAACAAGTTTTTATTCTACCTTCTATCTTAAGGCTCATAATACCGGCATCAATAAGTTCTGGTATATGCTGAATCATACATAAATCCTTAGAATTAAATATATAAGTACCTCTATCATCTTCAACAATTGGCATATATTCATTAGGTCTTGTTTTTTCTGTTACATAATACTGCCATCTGCAAGGATGAGAACACGCACCTTTATTAGCATCTCTACCACTCAAATAATTACTTAACAAACATCTACCACTATAACTAATACACATTGCTCCGTGTACAAAGGCTTCAATTTCTAAGTCCTCTGGAATATTGTTAGATATACCCTTTATTTCATTTAAAGAAAGTTCTCTAGCCATTACAATTCTCGTAGCACCAAGATTTTTCCAGAATAAAGCTGTATGATAATTAGTGTTATTTGCCTGAGTACTAATATGAATATCCATATTAGGTACAGTTTCTCTAGCAACAGCAAACACACCAGGATCAGCTACAAGAATAGCATCAACTCCAATTTCTTCAAGTTCCCTTAAATAATTAGGAAGTTCATCAAAGTCATCATTGTGAGCAAATATATTACAAGTAACATATACCTTTGCATTATGAGCGTGAGCAAACTCAACCCCTTCCTTCATTTGGTCATAATCAAAATTCTTAGCCTTTGCTCTAAGCCCAAAACTTGTTCCACCTAAATAAACAGCATCTGCACCATAAAGTACAGCAATTTTAAGTTTTTCCAAATCTCCTGCCGGAGCTAGTAATTCAATTTTTTTATTCATATTATCAATCCTCTAATTTTTCAATTAACGCTACACCATCACCAACAGTTAATATTGATGTTCTCAACTTTTCATTATGTGTTATTTCCTGTAAAAACTCGTTTAATCTTTTGTGTATAGTTCTTTGTCTTTTAGGAATTTCAAAATAGTCTTGAGCTACTCTACCATCCTGCAAAATATCATCAGCCATAATTACACCACCAACCTTAGTAAGTCTTAAAACCTCTGGTAATATAGTTATATACTGTCCCTTTGCTGCATCCATAAACACAAAATCAAACTTTTCATCCATAGTCGGCAAAATATCATTTGCATTACCCTCTAAAATAGTAATTTTATCTTCAAGCCCAAATTTTTTAAAATTAGCCCTCGCTCTTTCAATCATAAGAGGGTATCTATCAATAGTTTTAATATAACCATCTTCTGACAAATACTGTGACATATAACTTGCAGAGAAACCAACAGCCATACCGATTTCAAGTATAGCCTTTGGCTTTTTAAGTCCTAAGACAAAACCTAAAAGTTTAACTACATCTTTAGGTATAATTGGTAGACCTTGTTCATAAGCCCATTTTTGTAGTTCTCCCAAATTTCCGTCACAATTTGTTTGTATATTATTAATATATTCCGCTAGATAGTTTTCTACTAAACTCATATTTTCGCTCCCATTACTCTAATGTGCTTTTGTATTTTTCACTAGCACTTAAAAAATCATTATAGTCTGCTGTGAAATAATGTTTACCAGTATTTTTATCCTCTACTACATAATAAAGATAATCTGTGTCCGCTGGTTCAACAGCAGCTATTAAAGACGCACCTCTAGGTGAACAAATAGGTCCTTCAGGCAAGCCACCTACATAATAAGTATTATGATTATCTTTCCTTTCAAGGTCTTTATAATAAACTCTTGATACTCTTTCCCCCATAGAATAAATGACAGATGCATCTATTTGAAGTTTCATATCTTTATTAATTCTATTATTAATAACAGATGCTACAATAGGTCTTTCTTCCTCAACCTTAACTTCTGATTCAATAAGAGATGCTGTTATAACAATGTTATCTAAAGTTTTGCCAGAACTCTTAACCTTATCATATATTCCCTCATTTGTGCAAACCTTGTCAAACTGATTAATCATCATATTAACAATATCTTTTGCACTTGTTCCTGGCATAACATAATAAGTTTCAGGATATAAGTAACCCTCAAGTAAATTATCTCTATCAGGTATTTCCTTTACAAAATCATAGTCATAATCTCTTGAATTAGCAGCCTTTATAAATTCGTCAGCACTGCAAAGCCCCTCATCTTCAACAACTTGTGCAATTTCCTTAAGCCACATACCTTCCTTAACAGTTATATGCACAGACTTGTCCTCTGACTCACCACTATTTAACATTTTCACTATTTCATCAAATGTCATATCACCTTTAAAAATATAACTACCAAACTTAAATTCGCTACCCTGTTCCTTAGTTTTACACAAAAACTTAAAGTGACCAGCACTATCTACAACATTGTTGTCGGCTAATATTTGAGCAATATCATCTACATTAGAGCCTTCTGGAATATCTACATTTATGCTATCTTCTGGTGAACCAACACCTATATTGGTGGAAAGCATTTTACCAGCAAAAAGCGTCAATAAAATAGCTATAACTACAAGAATTACAACTACTACAACAGGTCCTTTATTTTTATTCTTTCGCTTCTTTTTATTTTTTCTTCTGTCACTTGCCATAATTAACCTCCATTAATGTTAAACCATTTGGAACTAATGTTTTACCTGCTCTTGCCCTATCTTTGGAATTAATTATATCTTCAATTTCACAAGGTTTAATTTTTCCTAATCCTACATAAACAAGAGTACCTGCCAAAATTCTCACCATATTGTACAAAAAGCCACTGCCACGAACTCTTATACACACAATATTATTATCTTTTTCAACTTCAAGAGAATATATAGTTCTAACAGTTGTTTTTGCTGTTGAACCACTAGCACAAAAAGCCTTGAAATCGTGTTCACCAATAAAATATTTACAAGCCTCTCTCATTTTATCCACATCTAACTTATATCTAACAAAATCAGTATACTTAATTAATTTAGGATTTTTAAATTCAGCATTTAATATTTTATATTCATAAGTTTTATCAATAACGCTGTATTGAGGATGAAAGTCCTCATCAACTTTCCTTGCACCAGTCACAACAATATCTTCAGGTAAAAAAGAATTAATAGCATAAGGCAACTTTTCAACAGGAATAGTCATTTTTTCACTAAAAACAACACCTTGAGCCATAGCGTGAACACCTGTATCAGTTCTTGATGCACCTCTTACTTCAACTTTTTTTCTTAAAAGAGCTGAAAGAGCCTCCTCAACTTTTTGCTGTACTGTTACAAAATTCTTTTGAATTTGCCAGCCATAATAACCACTTCCATCATAAGCAACTGTAAGTAAAACTTTCATAAATTACGCTCCAAAAAACAACCTTGACAACACTATAAGTATAGTAGCACCAATAACAACACTATAAGCAATAAAGTCATTTTTACCATACTTAAGCTGTTTCATTTTAGTTCTGTTTACATCTCCTCTATAACACCTAGCCTCCATAGCCATAGCAAGTTCATCAGCTCGTCTAAAAGCAGACACAAAAAGAGGTACAAGTAAAGGTATCATACTTTTAGCTTTTGCTACAAGTCCACCAGTATCAAAATCAGCACCTCTTGCCATTTGAGCCTTTTTAATTTTGTCTAGCTCATCAATAAGAGTTGGTATAAATCTTAAAGCTATTGACATCATCATTGCTATTTCGTGAGCAGGCACACCAATTTTTTTAGTCGGCTTTAAAAGTGCCTCTATACCCTCAGTAAGAGCAATAGGTGATGTAACAAGAGTTAGAACTGATGAGCCAAGTACTAGCATAACAAGCCTTATACAGAGTTTAGCTGAAATTATTACACCATCCATAGTTATTTTTAAAATTCCAAATGTAAAAATAACTTTTCCTGTTCTAATAAAAATCATATTAAGAACAACTGTGAAAACAATAATGGTTATAATACTTTTAAGACCTCTAAGCATCATTTTAAAAGGCACTTGGCAAAGTTTAATCATTAATATTAGAAGCAAAACACAAAATCCATATCCCACAACACCTTTAGCTAAAAATAATGCAGCAATATAAATAATCGTAGCCAATATTTTAGTTCTGGCATCAAGTCTGTGTATTACAGAATCAGCAGGATAGTACTGTCCTATTGTCAAATTCATTCTAATTCTTTAATGCAGAAACAAGTATTTCTGCTGCCTCCTTTACATTATAAATATTAGCTGGCACATTAAGCCCCATTTTTCTAAGCTCCAAAAATAAAAGTGTCATTTGAGGAGCATTAAGACCTATTTTAGTCAATTCATCTGCCTTACTAAACACATTGTCAACTGTATCATACATTGCAACTTGTCCCTTATTCATAACAAGAATTTTATCAGCAATATTAGCAATATCCTCCATTGAATGAGATACAAGTATAATGGTAATGCCTAAATCATTGTGCATTTTTTTAATATTACCAAGTATTTCATCTCTACCATAAGGGTCAAGACCAGCCATAGGTTCATCTAAAATAAGTATTTCAGGCTTCATAGCCAACACACTAGCAATAGCAACTCGTCTTTTTTGACCACCAGATAAATCAAAAGGAGATTTTTTATAAAAACTTTCGTCCATACCCACAAAAGCAAGAGCTTCTTTTATCCTCTTATCAAGTTCATCTCCACTTAATCCACAATTTTTAGGACCAAAAGCCACTTCATCGTATATTGTGCTTTCAAATATTTGATGTTCTGGATACTGGAATACAAGACCAATATTCTGTCTTATAAACTTTAACTTGCTTTTATCTGCATTTATATCTTGCCCTTTAAAATAAATTCCGCCTTCATTAGCCTTAACTAAAGCATTAAGGTGCTGTATAAGTGTAGACTTACCAGAACCAGTATGTCCAATAAGTCCAACAAAATCACCTTTATTAATAGTAATATTTACATTTTTAAGAGCAACTTTTTCAAAAGCAGTTTCCTTGCCATAAATATGAGTAAGATTTATAACTTCAAGTATAGGCTCAGAAATTTTAACTTGTTCCTGACTTTTTTCATATTTAAAATTATCAACAAAACCTATTTCTTTAGCTTTATTTAAAAATTCATCAATACTTAAAATGTCATTAGGCATTTTATTATTTTTTTTATTTATTAAATAAGAAAGCTCTGTAATTTGAGGAACATCTAAATAAAGCTCTCTCATTTTTTCCACATTTTTAAATACTTCTCTAGGAGCACCCTCTATTGCAATTTCACCATCATTAATTACATATATTTTGTCGGCTAAGGCAGCCTCCTCCATATAATGAGTAATAAGAACAATAGTAATACCCTCTTCATTATTTAACCTAGTTATAGTATCCATTACTTCTTTCCTGCCTAAAGGGTCAAGCATAGCTGTCGGCTCATCTAAAACAATACATTCAGGCTTCATTGCAAGAATACCAGCAATAGCAACTCTTTGCTTTTGACCACCAGACAAATAAGCAGGTGCAGACTTTCTGAACTCCTCCATACTTACAGCTTTTAGTGCAATATCTACATTTTTAACAATTTCTTCAGGAGGCATACCAATATTTTCTGGACCAAAAGCAACATCTTCTTCAACAACAGTGGCTATAATTTGGTTATCAGGATTTTGAAACACCATACCAACATTTTGTCTTATATCCCATATATTATTTTCATTAGAAGCATCAAGTCCACGGACATAAAGTGTACCATCAGTAAGCATATTAAGTCCATTAACAAGTTTAGCAAAAGTTGACTTGCCAGAACCATTATGACCTAATACAGAAACAAACTCCCCCTTTTTAACATTAATATCCACTCCTTTGAGAGCCTTAATAACTTCTTTTTTGTTATTTACATCATCAAATTTTGTATATTCATATTTTAAGTCTTTACTTTTAATAAAGTCCATAATTAGCCCTCACATTATATTATAATTCATTTTATTATACACCAATATATAAAATTAATCAAGAATTTACAATAAAAAACGGAGAATTCAACTCTGCGTTTAAATTCTCCTTAATTCTTATATATTCCTGTATATACTTCCTTGTGTGTAAAGAGCAACAGCAGGATTATGACCTGTAACTCTATCTTTAACAATAAGCACTGTTACAGGTGCCTCTGAATATCTTATAAAAAGTGAATCGTGTCCTACACATAGACCAATAAGTATATTTAAATCTGTTTTTTCTCTGTTTAATATTTTTGCCTGCATAATAGGATTACACATAGACTCATACTTAGCACCCTTTGTAAGTGTGTTTTCTTTTGGAATACCTATTTCAGACTTTTCAACAGCACCGATTTTACAGCCTACAGCATAGTATTCGATACCATAAGATTTAAGTATTTTAGCAAATATTCCAGCCTCATTTAATAAACCCACACAAGTTGCAATGCCAACTTTTTTAGCTCCATATCTTTTAATAAACTCAATAGTTTCTTGAACTCTTGTATACTTGCCATAAAACTGACTTTCAACTTCAGCACCTATTAATGCAAGTCTATTATTAATTTCATCATTTAAATATAGTTCCTTTGCTTCCTCAAGAAGTTCCCTATCAACATATTTAGTAAGACAAAATTCTGGATACTTATTTTCTTCCTTATTCATACAAGCCTTAACCCTGCATTCTGCACAGGTAAGGCATTTATTAAAATTATTTTCTTTGTTCAATTATATCCCTCTTTTCATTAATTACAGCAATCAGGTATTACATCAGTAGTGGTTTCGCAACATTCACTAGTTGGCTCTATACAGCAATCTTCTACTGTGTTTACTGAATTATTTAATGCAGTATTAACTGTAAGAATATCTGCATCTGTTAATCCATCAAAATTTAATACAGCATTTTCAATAAATTCGCTAGAATTTCTATCAGGACTAATAAGACCTATAGCCTGTAAATCAGGGACAGTAGTTTTTAAAGCCTCATAACCACCTTCTAACGCCGGCTTATAGTTATATGTAGACAATACCTGTGCGTTAAACTGAGCATTTCCTGCCACCCAATTTTTCTCAACTTGAATTTTAGCTGTTTCTTCTTTATTATTTTCAACCCACTGTGACGCCTTCATAATAGCCCTTGTAAACTTTTCGGCAACTTCTGGATGATTTTTAGCAACATCACCTGTTACAAAACTTATACAGCAATATTCATTTTTATATTCATCATCTTTAGCTGTGTCTATAATTGTTTTTAAATTATAATCTCTTTCAGCTATAGACGCCTTAGGGTCACCTAAAACTATAGCATCTATTGCACCTTTTTGAAGTGCTTGTGCAAGGTCACTTTCAGAATATACAACAAATTCAACATCACTGTTATCAAGAGATGCATTAAGACCAGCGTGATAAAGGGAGCGCCTTGTTATAATTGTACCAGCGGCACCAAGTCCTCCTGTACCGACTTTTTTCCCTTTTAAATCAGCAACAGACTTGATGTCTGAGTTTTGAGGAACTAAAAGCTTTGTACATCCTGTATGTATACCTGCAGTGACTTTAATGTCCAAACCATTTTCTATTGGTTGTAAATATTTACCTAACAAACCAAATCCTGCATCTACCTGTCCTGAACCTATAGCCTCAGCCATATGTGCCGCATCAGCCTTTACCATTTCAAATTTAAGTCCCTCTGCCTCAAAAAATCCCTTTTCAACACCCATTTGTATAGGTGCCTCACAAAGAGAATTGTTATATGCTATTTTTAATACAAAGTCATCATCATTTTCTCCTACAGCACTTTTTGTGTTTTCTCCACAACCTGTCAACAATAATAACGCTGACATCAACAAAGCCGATAATTTAGTAACTGTTTTTTTCATTTTATCCTCCTTAAATGTAGTAGCTTGGTTCTTCTTCGTGACCAGCGAAATTCAGAACCTTTAAAATTTCAGAGCGAAGCCTTAAAAATTCAGGATTGCTTCTTGCCCGTGGTCTTGCTAGTTTAACATCTATTATTTCCTCAATTTTGGCAGGTCTTGGACTCATAACAACAACTTTATCCGAAAGATATATTGCCTCATCAACATCGTGTGTAACCATTACAACGGTCATATGTTTTTCTTTCCATATTTTTAAAATTTCATCTTGCATATTCATTCTTGTAAAAGCATCAAGAGCACCTAATGACTCATCCATTAAAAGTACCTTTGGATGACCTACAAGTGCTCTCGCTATTGCTACTCTCTGAGCCATACCTCCAGACAACTGATGAGGAAAATTCTTTTCAAATCCTTTTAAGCCTACAAGGTCAATATATTCATTAACAAGACCTTTATTTTCCTTGTATATTTTTCTTGCTCTCAAACCAAAAGCAATGTTATCATATACATTTAACCAAGGAAAAAGCGTCGGATTTTGAAACACAAGACCTCTATCATAGCTAGCCTCCTCTATCTTATTATCATCTAAAATAATCTGACCTGAATCCGCCTTAATAAGACCTGCTATAAGCCTTAAAAGTGTTGACTTTCCACAACCTGACGGACCTATAAAGCAAACAAAAGAACCAGCCTTAATATCAAGACTAATATTAGTCAATGCTCTTATCAGTTCTCCATCAACATTAAAAAATGTTTTGGTTACATTATTAACATTGATTCTTCCTAAATCTACCATTTTATCATTCCCTTCTGCCATATCAAAACTCTGTCCCTAACCTTAAACAATAATGTTACAAGAAGTGAAAATACAACTGCAATTACAATTAAACCTCCATATACATTAGCATAACTCATCATTTCTTTTTCCCAGTTCACATACCATCCAATGCCATATTTAGCACCAACCATTTCTGCTGTCATTAATGTTACAAAAGCAGAACTACTACCATTAAATATGCCTAAAAATATACTTGGCATTGCTGCTGGTATGCCTACTTTAAATATTTTATAAATAACACTTGCACCAAGTGTTGATGAAACCTCAAACATAGAGTTAGTTATGTTTTTTATACCACTACTTGTCATTATATTAACAGGAAACCAGACAGAAAGTCCTATAAGAAAACAGCTTGCTGAAACAGCAGATGGAAAACACACAAGCACAAGAGGAATCCACGCAGTAGCAGGAATAGGTCCTAAAAACCTTATAATAGGACTTAACCAATAGGAAATTTTTTTATTAAAACCAATACCTACACCTGTTACAATACCAGCCAAAGTACCACCTAAAAATCCTATAAATAGCAGTCTTGCCGAATATAGCAGACATTTTAAAATCAAAATTCTATCTTCAACTATTGCTTCTATTACTTTTGAATTAGAAGGAAAATATATAACAGGTAATAAGGCAAACTTTTCAGTAATTAAATTTATAGTTGCTATTAATATTATTATTCCTGATATAAAGGGGGCTTTTCTTTTATATTTATCAGCAGCTTTTCTGATAAAAGTGCAGTAAAGTGCCATTACAAATGCCAATATAACAACTAAAATATTTATAAACAAATAGTAATCAAATTTTATATTGGACTGAGATTGTTTCGCAGGAATTAAAAAGTCAATAAGTAATGAAATCACACTCCCTATAAACGGTAACCAAATAACCACTTTGTTCACTTCCTTTTTCATATTATTCATATTTATTTTATATGATTTATTTGTAAAAATTATCCCTCAATCCCTTTCGGCATTGAGGGTATTATTTTTTTAATATTTCATTACTTTATTGCCTTAAACGCTTCGTCTAAGTCCTCAATAATATCATCAATGTTTTCAGTACCAATAGAAAGTCTAATAGTGTTAGGCTTAATACCTTGGTCTAAAAGTTCTTCCTCTGTGCACTGGCTATGTGTAGTTGTTGCTGGGTGAATAACAAGTGACTTAACATCAGCAACATTTGCAAGAAGTGAGAATAACTCAAGGTTATCAATAAAGTCCTTAGCCTTCTGTGCATCGCCCTTAATTTCAAATGTAAATATAGAACCACCACCATTAGGGAAATACTTAGCATAAAGTCTCTGCTGTTCTGGGTCATCAGATACAGATGGATGATGAACAGCCTCAACCTGTGGGTGATTATTAAGATACTTAACAACCTTTAAAGCATTAGAAACATGTCTTTCTACTCTTAAAGAAAGTGTTTCAAGTCCCTGAAGGAAAATAAATGAATGTATAGGTGAAATTGTTGCACCAGTATCTCTTAATAAAATAGCTCTAATCTTAGTTACAAAAGCAGCAGGACCTACAGCCTTAGTAAAGCTAATGCCATGGTAACTTGGATTTGGTTCAGTTAAAGAAGCAAACTTTCCAGATGCCTCCCAATCAAACTTACCACTATCTACAATAACACCACCAATAGTAGTACCGTGTCCACCAATAAATTTAGTTGCAGAATGAACTACAATATCTGCACCATACTCTATAGGTCTAACTAAATAAGGAGTAGCAAATGTTGAGTCAACAACAAGAGGAATTTTATGCTTGTGCGCAATTTCAGCAATCTTTTCAATATCCACTACATCAGAGTTAGGATTACCTAAAGTTTCAATATAAACAGCCTTAGTATTATCCTGAATAGCATTTTCTACTTCATTATAGTCAAAAATATTAACAAATGTTGTACTAATACCATACTGTGGTAAAGTATGAGCCAATAGGTTATATGTACCACCATAAATGTTCTTAGCAGATACAATATGGTCACCATTTTGTGCAAGATTCTGAATAGTATAAGAAACAGCAGCAGCACCAGATGCAACAGCAAGTGCAGCTACACCACCTTCAAGAGCAGCTATTCTTCTTTCAAAAACATCTTCAGTAGGATTAGTAAGTCTGCCATAAATATTACCAGAATCAGTTAAATTAAATCTAGCTGCAGCGTGATTACTATTTTTAAATACATAAGATGATGTCTGGTAAATAGGTACAGCTCTAGCATCTGTAACTGGATCCGGACTTTCCTGACCTACATGGAGCTGTAAAGTTTCAAATTTAAAATTTCTTTCGTTTCTAGTTTTTTTACTCATTTTTTATACCTCGTTCTTTCTTAAAATATATCGTTTAATTATATAAAATTTTTATATTTTTCATAAAATCAAAATTACTACCACAGCAATATTACAACTTAATCAGCAAAAAGCTGAGTTGACAAGTATCTATCACCAGTATCTGGTAATAATACTACAATATTCTTACCCTTGTTTTCTTCTCTCTTGGCAAGTTCCACTGCTGCCCAAAGAGCTGCACCTGAAGATATACCAACAATAACACCTTCACTTCTTGCAAAAGCCTTGCCAGTATTAAAGGCATCATCATTATCTACAGGAATAACTTCATCATAGATATTTGTATCGAGAGTTTCCGGAATAAATCCAGCACCAATGCCCTGAATTTTATGAGGACCTGCGTGACCTTCAGTAAGCACAGGAGATGTCTTGGGTTCAACTGCAACAACCTTAATATTAGGGTTATGTGACTTTAAGTATTCACCTACACCAGTAATAGTACCACCAGTACCTATACCAGCCACAAAAATATCAACATTGCCATCAGTATCATTCCAAATTTCCGGACCAGTAGTTGCCTTGTGAGCCTCTGGATTTGCAGGATTTACAAACTGACCAAGTATAATTGAATTTTCAATTTCTTGATTAAGCTCATCAGCTTTAGCAATAGCACCTTTCATACCACTTGCACCATCAGTAAGAACAACTTCTGCACCATAAGCCTTAAGCAAATTTCTTCTTTCAATACTCATTGTTTCTGGCATAGTAAGTATAGCCTTGTAACCCTTAGCTGTAGCAACTGCAGCAATACCAATACCAGTGTTACCACTTGTTGGCTCAATAATTGTAGCACCAGGTTTAAGTTTTCCTTTTTTTTCTGCATCTTCAACCATAGCAAGAGCAATTCTATCTTTAACACTTCCAGCAGGATTAAAATATTCAAGCTTTGCATAAATATTATCAACACCTGATTTCTTGTTAAAATTGTTCAACTTTAAAAGAGGTGTAGAACCAATTAATTCTGTCATACTATTATAAATTTTTGCCATTTTTAAACCGCCTTTCATTATTCATATAATTCATACTGGTTTTATATGTTTTTGTTTTGTTGAAATTAATATATCATACTTTTCATACTTTGTCAATAGGTAATTTATAAATTTTAAAAAAATAAAACCTTATATAACCAATGTTATACAAGGCTTTAATCTCTGTAATACTATTGGTAACTTATATTGCCTAAACTTATAAATATTTTAATCCTAATTGTTTTAAAGTTAAATATTATAATCATTACCTATTTTTGCATTATACTTATCAATTAAGTCTGCAAGAGTTACATTATCAACTACATTATTTATTGCATTATAAAGTTGTTTCCAAAGTTCCAAAGTAATACAGTCATCACATCTGTCACAAGTATTAATATCATCTTCAAGACAAGCTACTGGTGCAAGACTGCCTTCAGTAAGTCTAAGTATCATACCTACTGTATAATCCTCTGGATTTTTAGCCAATTTATAGCCACCCTTAGAACCTCTAAGTCCCTTTACAAAGCCAGCTTTAACCAATATAGTAATTATTTGCTCTAAATATTTAACTGAAATTTCTTGTCTTTCACTTACAGTTTTTAAGGGGATATACTCTCCTGTATTATTTAATGCCAAATCAAGCATTAATCTTAAGGCATATCTTCCTTTTGTCGAAATCTTCATATTACACCTCCACTCATTTATAATTCATATTGGTATACTATGATTATATAACTAATAAATTAATTTGTCAAATTTATTTGCTGTATTTTAAAAGTATCAGTTCTACACCTAGTTTAGATGTCATTACACCAGACTTTATGTTACTGTCACAATTGGCACAATCCTCTAATGCTTTTATAAGAACAGTCAATTTAAAGTTTTTAGCTTGATTAAGGCAATTATTTACAACAAAATCTCTTAATTTAAGTTCTGCTGCTATTTGTCTGCTATTATAATTCTTTTTATTTTGTAAATATTTACATTGTAACATAAGTCTAAATTGTCTAGCAATCATAGCTAGTATACCTATAGGTTCTTCTCCTTCAAATATCATATTATTGTATATTTCTAGAGCCTTATCTGTATTTTTATTGCCCATAGCAGCCACCATATTAAATATGTTGACTTCTGCCGACTTTGTACAAGCTATGTCAATATCTTTATTTTCTACTTTATTATTACCAACATAAGCTAAAAGTTTATCAAGTTCAGCCTTTAAATGTTTCATATCATTACCAATATTTCTAACAAAATAATTAGCTGTATTATTATCAAGTTGATTACCAGACTCTTTTTTAACCCACTCCGTCAACTCTTTTATATCTTGATAATTGATTTCACAACAATATCCAACCTTTTTAACAGCTTTGTAAAGAGAGTTTCTTTTGTCAACATTTTCATTAGTAAATAAGTATACACAGCCATTTGGAATATTTTTGATAGCATCAACCATAGCTGTAGTATCAATTTTTCTTCCATCTTTAAAAAGTCCGGAATTATCCACCACAACTAATCTGTACTCACTAAAAAACGGAGCAGTATCTCCTGCATTAATTATTTTGTTAACATCACAGTTATTGCCTTCAAAAATATCCATATTCATCATAGCATTTTCTTTATTTACAATGCTATTTTTCAGCAATTCTGTATACTCTTTTACTAAATAGCTTTCTTCACCATATATTAAATATGCACTTTTATAAGCCCCCGACTTTATATCACTATTAATTTGCTTCAATTTTAACCTCTTGAAATTTTAAGGACAAATACTTTGCCCCTTTTATTTACTATAAACCTTTTACAACTTCTGAAATTTCTTTAATTTTACTATCTCTTGCATTTGTAAGAGTAGCATTAGCATTTACAAGTTTGTTATTCTGTACTTTAAAGCTATTAATCATAGTTGTTTTAGTACTATCAATTTCTAAAACTTGAACATAAAATAAATTCTTATTAGAGCCGTCTTCGTTTTCTGTATATTCAAAGTCTAAAATTTTACTAACAGCCATAACATCTTTACCTAAAGTATTTTTAAGTTCATCCTCTGTCTTCGCTAGAGAATAACCCTCTGGCAAATCATTAACACTGTAATTAACCATATCTTTATCCTTTGCTATAACAAAAGATTCTCCATTATCTGCAGTTTTTTCCCAGCCATTACCTGGTAAAGTAACCTCAACACCAAAGGTATCTGATTTTACAGTTTCTGAACCACAACCAGTCATTAATATTATAGGTAAAGCTACCACAATCCCATAAATAATCTTTTTCATTTTAATATTCCTTTCTTTACATTACATAACACAGCAATCTTATTTTTTTATTATATCACCATTAAAAACATTAGTCAAAGTAAAATACATAAAATTTTTATTACTTTAATTGACAGAACTATTAAAGTGTGATATATTATTTTTACAGGTGCAGAAATAGAGGTCTATATTTTCTGCAATTTTATATTTGAAAGGACGGATTTTTAATGA
>UMFG01014521.1_pt1 | contig 23272 bp, 35 predicted proteins | sample 1964961 | NCBI WGS metagenome assembly UMFG01 (sample SAMEA4836041, study PRJEB28245) | human gut metagenome | biome: gut microbiome; material: fecal sample | place: Denmark | collected 2008
ATTTCTTACATTAAAAACTGGCATTATTCAGAAAAAGGTGTTTACAGGTATCCGACTTTCAGTTACAAAGGATACATCGGAAGATGGAGATGTTAGCCCCTTTCAAGCATTGACTACAGCTTTAGCATCTACAATAGGTACAGGTAATATTATTGGTGTTGGAACTGCTGTGTTTATTGGTGGACCAGGTGCTGTATTTTGGTGTTGGATTACTGGTGTTTTTGGTATAGCAACAAAGTATGCAGAATCGCTTATTGCTATTAAATATAGAGTAAAGAGTAAAGATGGTCGTATGCTTGGTGGTGCTATGTATGCTCTTGAAAGAGGACTCAAAATGAAGTGGCTTGGCGTTTTATTTGCTCTTTTTACTTTACTTGCTTCCTTTGGTATTGGTTCTGCGGTTCAGGTAAATGCTATTTCAGAAGTAATAGTTTCAAATGTTACTTTTATTAAAATTCCTCCAATAGCTATAGGTATTGTCCTTTCTATTATTACAGCATTTGTTATTATTGGTGGTATCCAGAAAATTGCTACTATTTGCGAAAAACTTGTTCCTGCAATGGCTACATTTTATATTTTAGGTTGTTTAGCTATTTTAATTATGGATTATGATTATATAATTCCGGCAATTAAAGCTATTGTTGTGCTTGCATTTAAACCTGGAGCTGTTGCTGGTGGCTTAGTTGGTCAAGGTGCTATTACTGCTGCTCGTTATGGTATTGCAAGAGGTTTGTTTTCTAATGAATCTGGACTTGGTTCTGCTCCTCTTGTTGCATCTGTAGCAAAGACTAAAAATCCAGTAAGACAGGCTTTAATATCATCAACAGGTACTTTTTGGGATACAGTTATTGTTTGTCTTATTACTGGTGTTACACTTGTAACAACAATTATGAAAAATCCAGATATTAATATTAGTAGTATGGAAAACGGTGGACAAATGACAACTGCTGCCTTTACTCAAATTCCTGTACTTGGTTCAATTATATTAGTACTTGGTATTGTTACATTTGCTTACACTACAACTTTAGGTTGGAGTTATTATGGCGAAAGATGTGCAGAATATTTATTTGGTATAAGGTCTACTATTTTCTTTAAGATTATATTTATATTTGTTGTTTTATTAGGTCCAGTTATTGAACTTGATGTTGTTTGGAGTCTTTCTGATATATTTAATGCTCTTATGGCTATTCCAAATATTATTGCTGTTGTATTATTATCTGGTGTCGTTGCTAAGGAAACAAAAAAATGGATTAAAAATCTGGATGGTGTAGATGATACAGAAGTACCTACACTAGATAAGTAATTTGTATTTTTAAGGTAGGATTTTTGAATACAAAAGGGTGTTTTATCAATTATTTAGGTTCTTTGTCAACTGGTGTGGTTTTATAAAAATCATAGCTCCAGCGGTGTAGATTAATTTAATTCTACACCGCTTTCTTTACGCAAATCAAGTGATTCATTATAAGTATTCTATTTCTAAAGTTATAAAATAATTTATAACTGAAAGCTATTCTTTTTATTGCTTTAATTTTATTATGTATTCCTTTAATCACTCCATTTGTGTATCCGTATTTAACTGAATTGATTACATATTCCGTATACTTTTTAATGTTTTAACGGCTGTTTTCATATACTTAGAAATATTATTTAAATATGAATGTATTAGTTTATTTAGTGTTGTTTCATTTTTGCGTTTTATAACTTAAAGTAGATTTTGATATAAATAGTAAGTGTTTCTTAATGTTTCGTCTTGTTATTATTATTCATATCCTTAATTCTAGTTAAATTTGACATAAATTGGAGCTTATGGCTATATTTTTTTTGTAAAAAAATATTTTGTGTAATTTTTGCAACCACACAAAATATTATACAACCATTTTAACTTCAGTTTTTTGTTAAATAACCTATATAGTTTCTATTGTAACTTGATGTGTAAAAAGTAAAAAGCATTAATACTTTAAAAATTAAGAATTACTGGTATAATGTTGACTTAAAAGTTGTGGGTGTTATAATTAATACAATATATAATAAGTCTTTGAATAGGGACTATAAATATTATTACTATTGAATATGAGGAATTATATTATGGATGTTAAAGATGCAGTATACAATAAATTGAGTGAACTTGGTATAAGCTACGATGTTGATGAACACCAAGCCGTAGCTACTATTGAAGAAATAGATAAGCTTGGTATTTTCCATAAAGGTGTTGGTTGTAAAAATCTTTTTCTTAGGGATGGTTCTGGTAAAAGACATTTTTTATTAGTTGCACCTGAACATAAAGCAGTTGACCTTAAAAGTGTAAGAGAACAAATAGGTTCTAGTAGGTTAAGTTTTGGCTCAGCAGAAAGGCTTGATAAATGTTTAAAACTTACTCAAGGCTCAGTAAGTCCTTTTGGTATTTTAAATGATAAGGATTGTTTAGTAGAATTAGTATTTGATAGTGACCTTATTGGAGAAAAGGCAGTTGGATTTCATCCTAATATAAATACTGCTACAGTGTGGCTTAGTTTTGAAGATTTAATAAAGGTTATAAAGGATAACGGAAACACTATACATTATGTAAAATTATAGATTATGTAAAATATAAACAAAAAAGTTTGTTGATTAATGTTTAAATTTGGTGAGATAATCACTAAAAAAAAGAAAAAAAGTCTTGCAATTACTGAAATAGTATGATACAATACTATTGTTGTGACATTAAGAGCGACGAAGCGAAAGGTTGCTCTATAACTGATAAACACATAGGTTATAGAGGTTTTTTCGTGGAGCAATGTCCAGTTCAATGAAACCGGGCGACAAGGTCACTGTGCTAATATTGAAGTAGATTATAGGGAGAGGCAGTACTATGCCTCGAGTTGCAAGCCCTTACTACGGATAAGTGTGCAGTCACCACTTGTCGTGCTAGAAGTTTAAAAGTACGAAAAGGAGGCGACTTTTTTTATGGCTAATCAGAAGATTAGAATCAGTCTTAAGTCATTTGATCATAACTTGATCGATCAGTCAGCTGCTCAGATTATTGAAACAGCTAAGAAAACAGGTGCTAAAATTAGTGGTCCTATTCCACTTCCTACTAAAAAGGAAGTTGTAACAATTCTTAGAGCTGTTCATAAGTATAAGGATTCAAGAGAGCAGTTTGAGTTAAGAACTCACAAGAGACTTATCGATATTTTACAGCCAACAAACAAGACTGCTGATGCTTTATCAAGACTTGATTTACCAGCAGGTGTTGACATTACATTAAAGGTTATGTAATAAGAGTTAAAATTGATACTCACGAAAAAAGTTCAAAATTTGGTTTATATAAGAAAAAGCCTTATGTAAACCTAGAATGATTATCCTGCAAAGGACAATCCGCTGTAGAGTTTATGATGGAGGTAAAAATCATGAAGAAGGCAATTATTGCTAAGAAGATTGGTATGACACAGATCTTCAATGAGAACGGTTTACTTGTTCCTGTAACTGTTCTTGAGGCAGGTCCTTGTGTTGTAACACAGGTTAAGACAATTGAAAACGACGGTTACGAAGCAGTACAGGTCGGTTTTGGTGAAGTTAAGGAAAACAGAGTAAACAAGCCTATGAAGGGTCACTTTGCAAAGGCTAATGTTGAGCCTAAGAAGGTTCTTAAGGAATTCAGATTTGATTCAGTTGAAGGTTATGAAGCTGGTTCTGAAATCAAGGTTGATGTATTTGCTGCTGGCGATAAGGTAGATGCAACTGGTATCTCTAAGGGTAAGGGTTATCAGGGTCCTATCAAGAGACACGGTCAGCACAGAGGTCCTATGGCTCACGGTTCTAAGTTCCACAGAGCAGTTGGTTCTATGAGTTCTGCTACTACTCCTGGTAAGGTTAAAAAGGGTAAGAAGATGGCAGGTCATATGGGTAATGTTCAGGTTACTATTCAGAATCTTGAAATCGTTAAGGCCGATGCTGAGAAGAACTTATTGCTCGTTAAGGGTGCAGTACCTGGCAGCAAGGGTTCAATACTTGTAATTAAGGATAGCGTAAAGGCTTAATTAATCTTTACGGAAGGAGGAAGACCTAATGGCAAATGTAAAAATGTTCAACATTAGCGGAAGCGAAGTTGGTACAATAGATTTAAATGATAATATTTTTGCAGTAGAGGTAAACACTCATGTAATGCATCAGGCAGTTGTTCAGTATCTTGCAAATCAGAGACAGGGTACTCAGAGTGCTTTAACTCGTGCAGAAGTTCGTGGCGGTGGTAGAAAGCCATGGAGACAGAAGGGTACTGGTAGAGCTAGACAGGGTTCTATTCGTTCACCACAGTGGACTGGTGGTGGTGTTGTATTTGCACCAAAGCCAAGAGATTATTCTTTCAAGTTAAACAAGAAGGTTAAGAGATTAGCTCTTAAGTCTGCATTAACTACTAAGGTTAATGATGGTAAGCTTGTTGTTGTTGATGAATTAACTGTAAATCCTAAGACTAAGGAAATGGCTGCTGTATTAAATAATTTAAATGTAGCTAAGGCTTTAGTTGTTGTTGAAGATAATCAGAATGCAGTTATCGCTGCTAGAAATATTCCTACAGTAAAGACAGCTTCAGTTAGCACAATTAATGTATATGATATTTTAAAGTATGATTCATTAGTATTAACTAAGTCTGTAGTAGAAAAGATTGAGGAGGTGTACGCATAATGGCAGATATTAAGTATTATGACGTTATTTTAAAGCCAGTTGTCACTGAAAAGACTATGAATGATATGGCTAGCAAGAAGTACGCTTTCTATGTTCATCCTGAGGCTACAAAGATTCAGATTAAGCAGGCAGTTGAAAAGATGTTTGAAGGAACTAAGGTTGCTTCTGTAAACACTATGAACTGTGTTGGTAAGACTAAGAGAAGAGGCTATACTTTCGGTAAGACAAATGCTAGAAAGAAAGCTATCGTTCAGCTTACTGCTGAAAGCAAGGAAATCGAAATCTTCCAGGGTATGTAATTTATTTTTTGTAACATAAGTTGTTGCAAAAAGTGTAATAAATGGAAATTCGATTGTTAGAATAAAGTATAGACGCAAATAAGCGTTTGCAAATATTTGGAAAAGGAGTGTAACGAAATGGGTATTAAGAGATTTAAGCCTTATACACCTTCAAGAAGACAGATGACAGTTTCTGACTTCTCTGAAATTACAAAATCAACTCCTGAGAAAAGCCTCGTAGTTCATATTAAGAAAACTGCAGGTAGAAATAATCAGGGTAAGATTACTGTTCGTCACATTGGTGGTGGCAGCAAGAAGAAATATAGAATTATCGACTTTAAGAGAAACAAGGATGGCATTGCAGCTAAGGTTGTTTCTATTGAATACGATCCAAACAGAACAGCTAACATTGCTTTATTAAGCTATGTTGACGGTGAGAAGAGATATATTCTCGCTCCTAACGGCTTAAAAGTTGGCGATGTAGTAATGAGTGGTGAAAATGCCGAAGTTAGAGTAGGTAACGCATTAGCAATGAAGGATATTCCTGTTGGTGCTGAAATCCATAACATTGAGATGCATCCAGGTGCAGGTGGACAGTTAGTTCGTTCAGCTGGTAATGTAGCTCAGTTAATGGCTAAGGAAGGCAAGTATGCTACAGTAAGACTTCCATCCGGTGAAATGAGATTATTACCTATCAACTGTAAGGCTACTATCGGTCAGGTTGGTAACGGTGACCACGAGCTTATCAATATTGGTAAGGCTGGTAAAAAGAGACATATGGGTATTAGACCTACTGTAAGAGGTTCTGTTATGAACCCTAATGACCATCCACACGGTGGTGGTGAAGGTAGAGCACCTGTTGGTCGTCCAGCACCTTGTACTCCATGGGGTAAGCCAGCTCTTGGTCTTAAGACTAGAAAGAAGCACAAGGCTTCAAACAAGTATATAGTTCGTAGTAGAAATAAATAATAGGAGGACCTAAATAATGAGTAGATCACTTAAGAAGGGCCCATTCTGTGATGACCACCTTATGAAGAAGGTTGTTGCTGAGAATGAAGCTAATACAAAGAATGTTATAAAGACTTGGTCTCGCCGTTCTACTATCTTCCCAGAGATGATAGGTCATACTATTGCAGTTCATGACGGTAGAAAGCATGTTCCAGTATATATTACTGAGGATATGGTAGGCCACAAGTTAGGCGAGTTTGCTTTGACTAGAACTTACAGAGGTCACGGTAAGGACGCTGAAAAGAAGTCAAAGGTTAGATAATAGTTCGGAAGGAGGGAACCTTAATGTCAAAGGGACATAGAAGCCAAGTAAAGAGAGACAGAAACGAACAGAATAAGGATAGAAGAGCACAGGCTCACGCTAAGTTTGTTAGAGTTTCAGACACTAAGGCTAGAATTGTTTTAGAACAGATTAAGGGTAAAAGCATTGGTGAAGCTATGGCAATTCTTGCATATTCACCAAGATATGCTGCTGAAATAATTGAAAAGGTTTTAAAGTCTGCTGTTGCTAACGCAGAAAATAACTTAGAGTTAGATGTAAATAATTTGTATGTTGCAGATGTATTTGCTAATCAGGGACCAACTCTCAAGAGAATTCGTCCTAGAGCACAGGGTAGAGCTTACAGAATCAACAAGAAGACTGCTCACATTTCAATATACTTAGATGAGAAGAAATAAGGAGGTCAACCATGGGTCAGAAAGTAAATCCACATGGATTAAGAGTTGGCGTTATCAAGAATTGGGACTCTACTTGGTATGCAGATAAGAAGGATTACGCTAATTTCTTAGTAGAAGACAATAAGCTTAGAACTTATATCAAGAATAAATTAGCTAACTCCAGCGTTTCTAAAATCGCTATTGAGAGAACTAATGAAAGAGTTAAAGTTACAATTTATACTTCAAAGCCTGGTATCATCATCGGTAAGAGTGGTGCTGCAATTCAGGAATTAAATGCTGAATTACAGAAGATGACAGACAAGAAGGTTATGGTTAACATCGAAGATATCAAGAGACCTGAGCTTGATTCTCAGTTAGTAGCTGAGGATATTGCTAGACAGCTTGAGAACCGTGTTACATTTAGAAGAGCTATGAAGAAGGCTATGCAGACTACAATGAAGTTTGGTGCTAAGGGTATCAAGACTACTTGTAGTGGTCGTCTTGGCGGTGCTGAAATGGCTCGTACAGAGACATATCATGATGGTACTATTCCTCTTCAGACTTTAAGAGCTAATATTGACTATGGTTTTGCTGAGGCAAATACAACTTATGGTAAGATTGGTGTTAAGGTTTGGATTTATAAGGGTGAGGTACTTCCTACAAAGTCTACTAAGAAAGGAAGTGTTCAGTAATGTTAATGCCTAAGAGAGTAAAAAGACGTAAGCAGTTTAGAGGTCGTATGACAGGTAAGGCTTTAAGAGGTAACAAAATCACTTACGGTGAATTCGGTATTGTTGCTATGGAGCCAGGCTGGATTACTTCAAGACAGATAGAGGCTGCCAGAATCGCTATGACTAGATATATCAAGAGAGGCGGTCAGGTTTGGATTAAGATTTTCCCAGATAAGCCTGTTACATTAAAGCCTATGGGTACAAGAATGGGTTCTGGTAAAGGTACAACTGAGTATTGGGTATCTGTAGTTAAGCCAGGCAGAGTTATGTTTGAAATCGCTGGTGTAACTGAAGAAACAGCAAGAGAAGCTTTAAGACTTGCAGTTCATAAGTTACCTATTAAGTGTAAGATTGTATCACGCGCTGATTTAGAAAAGGAGTGTGACAATTAATGAAGACTAAGGAATATGTTGCAGAATTAAAGAATAAGACTGTTGCTGAGTTAAATAATGAATTAGTAGAAGCAAAGAAGGAATTATTCAATTTAAGATTCCAGAATGCTACTAATCAGTTAAACAATACAGCAAGAATCAGCCTTGTTCGTAAGAACATTGCTAGAATTCAGACTGTAATCACTCAGAAGGAAAACACACTTTAATAGTTATATAATTGGAAGGAGGACAATCTCGTGGAAAGAAATCTTCGTAAAACAAGAATCGGTAAGGTTATCAGCAACAAGATGGATAAGACTATTGTAGTTGCTGTTGAGAATAATGTAAGACATCCATTATATAACAAGATTGTGAAGACAACTTATAAGTTAAAGGCTCACGATGAGAATAATGAGTGTCAGATTGGTGATAGAGTAAAAGTTATGGAAACTAGACCTTTATCAAAGGATAAGAGATGGAGATTAGTTGAAATCGTAGAAAAGGTTAAGTAATTCCTAAAGGAGGAAATCGACAATGATTCAGCAGGAAAGTAGACTTGTTGTTGCTGATAACTCAGGTGCTAAGGAATTATTATGTATCAGAGTATTAGGCGGCTCAACAAGAAGATATGCTAATATTGGCGACGTTATCGTTGCTACTGTAAAAGATGCAACACCAGGCGGCGTTGTTAAGAAGGGTGAAGTAGTTAGAGCTGTTGTTGTTAGAACTGTAAAGGGTGCTTCAAGACCAGATGGTTCTTACATCAAGTTTGATGAAAATGCAGCTGTAATTATTAAGGAAGACAAGAACCCTAGAGGTACTCGTATTTTCGGACCTGTTGCAAGAGAGCTTAGAGAAAAGCAGTATATGAAGATCTTATCTCTTGCACCTGAAGTATTATAATAGGAGGTAGGGTCACATATGAAGATTAAGAAGGGCGATAAGGTACAGGTTATCGCAGGTAAGGATAAAGGTAAGGAAGGCAAGGTACTTGTTGTAGATGTAAAAAACAATAAGGTAATTGTTGAAGGCGTTAACAAGGTTAAAAAGCATGTTAAGCCTTCTCCAATGAATCCACAGAGTGGTATCATCGAGCAGGAAGCTGCTATTGATGCATCTAATGTTATGTATGTTTACGCAGGTAAGCCAACCAGAATTGGTTACAAGGTAGAAAACGGCATTAAGCAGAGAGTTGCTAAGGCTACTGGCGAAGTAATCGATTAATTCTGTAAAGGAGGACTAAGTTCGTGAACGCATTTAGAGAATTTTATGAGAAGGAAGTTGCACCTGCAATGCAGGCAAAGTTTTCTTATAAGAATGTAATGGAAATTCCTAAGCTTGACAAAATCGTTATTAATATGGGTCTTGGTGAAGCTAAGGATAATGCCAAGGCTATTGACTCAGCTGTAAGTGATATGGCTATTATTTCTGGTCAGAAGCCAATCGTAACAAAGGCTAAGAAGTCAATCGCTAACTTCAAGCTTAGAGCAGGTATGCCAATCGGCTGTAAGGTTACTTTAAGAGGCGAGAAGATGTATAGCTTTGCATCAAAGCTTATCAACATCTCTCTTCCTAGAGTTCGTGACTTTAGAGGTGTAAGTGCAGAGTCTTTTGATGGTAGAGGTAATTACACTTTAGGTCTTAAGGAACAGTTAATGTTCCCAGAAATCCAGTACGATAAGATTGATAAAATCAGAGGTATGGATATTGTATTTGTAACTACAGCAAAAACTGATGAAGAAGCAAGAGAGCTTCTTAGATTATTCGGTATGCCATTTAAGAAGTAAGGAGGCAAATGATTATGGCAAAGACATCAATGAAAGTAAAGCAGGCAAGAAAGCCTAAGTTTTCAACTCAGAGCTATACTCGTTGTAGAATTTGCGGAAGACCACACGGTTATTTAAGAAAGTTTGGTATCTGTAGAATTTGCTTCCGTGAATTAGCTTACAAGGGTGAAATCCCTGGTGTTAAGAAGGCTAGCTGGTAATTTGAAAGGAGGATTTTGAAATGTCAATGAGTGATCCAATTGCAGATATGCTCACTAGAATTAGAAATGCAAACACTGCTAAGCACGATACTGTAGATGTACCTTCAAGCAAGATGAAGGAGGCTATCGCTAACATCCTTACAAATGAAGGCTATATTGCAGGTTATGAAATTATAGAAGACGGCGTAAAGAAGACTATGCACATTACTCTTAAGTATGGTGTAGATAAGAATGAAAAGGTTATCTCTGGTATTAAGAGAATTTCTAAGCCTGGTCTTAGAGTTTACGCTAACAGAGATGAGTTACCAAGAGTTTTAGGTGGTATGGGTACTGCTATTGTTTCTACAAACAAGGGCGTTATTACTGATAAGGAAGCTAGAAAGCTCGGCGTTGGCGGCGAAGTAATCGCTTACGTATGGTAATAGAAGGAGGTAAATTATATGTCACGTATAGGTAAATTACCTGTTGCTATTCCAGCTGGCGTAGAAGTTAAGCTTGAGGATGGTAACGTAATTACTGTTAAGGGACCTAAGGGTACTTTAACTCGTAAGTTAGTTGATGACTTAACAATCGAGGTTACAGATGCTGAGATTACAGTAACTAGACCTAGCGATTTAAAGAGATATAAGCAGTTACACGGTTTAACTAGAACACTTATTGCTAATATGGTAGAGGGTGTTACTAATGGTTACAAGAAGGAGCTTGAAATCAACGGTGTTGGTTACAGAGCTGCAAAGTCTGGTAACAAGCTTACATTAACACTTGGTTACTCTCACCCAGTAGAAATGATTGATCCAGAAGGTATCACAACTACTCTTGAAGGTAACAACAAGATTATCGTTGAAGGTATCGATAAGGAAAAGGTTGGTCAGTTTGCTGCCGAAATCAGAACTAAGAGACCACCAGAGCCATATAAGGGCAAGGGTATCAAGTATACAACTGAAACAATCAGAAGAAAAGTTGGTAAGACTGGTAAGAAGTAATAAAGGAGTGAATGTGAGATGATTAGAAAGCCATCACGTTCAGATGCCAGAGCTAAGAGACATTACAGATTACGTAATAAGATTTCTGGTACAGCTGAACAGCCAAGATTGGCAGTATTTAGATCAAATATGCATATTTATGCACAGATCATTGATGATACAGTAGGTAATACACTTTGTGCTGCTTCTACTATGGAAGCTGACATCAAGGCTAAGATTTCTAAGACTAATGATGTTGAAGCTGCTAAGGCTGTTGGCGAAGCAGTAGCTAAGAAGGCACTTGAAAAGGGTATTACAACAGTAGTATTCGACAGAGGCGGATTTGTATATCATGGTAAGATTCAGGCTTTAGCTGATGCTGCCAGAGAAGCAGGTCTTCAGTTCTAATTAAGGAGGGAAAAACGTGAAAACTAAAATCGATGTAAGTACCCTTGATTTAAAGGATAATGTTGTTACAATTAAGAGAGTAACAAAGACTGTTAAGGGTGGTCGTACAATGCGTTTCTCTGCTTTAGTTGTAGTAGGCGACGGTAACGGTCACGTAGGCGTTGGTATTGGTAAGGCTATCGAAATTCCTGACGCAATTCGTAAGGGTAAGGAAGATGCTATCAAGAATATCGTTTATGTTGAGAGAAACGAAAATAATAGTATATATCATGAAATCTACGGTAAGTATGGTAGTTCAAGCGTACTTTTAAAGCCAGCTGCTGAAGGTACTGGTATCATCGCAGGTGGTCCTGCAAGAGCCGTACTTGAGTTAGCAGGTATTAAGAACATCAGAGCAAAGTCTTTAGGTTCAAGAAATAAGAAGAATGTTGTAAATGCTACACTTGAGGGTTTAGCTTCTGTTACTTCTCCAGAGAAGGTTGCTAGACTTCGTGGTAAGACTGTAGAAGAAATAATGGGCTAATAAGGGAGGAAAATTGAGATGTTAAGAATTACATTAGTTAAGTCAACAATCGGTGCAATCCCTAAGCACAAGAAAACAGTTGAAGCTCTTGGTTTAAAGAAGCTTCACGCTGTTGTAGAACAGCAGGATAATGCTGCAATCAGAGGTATGCTTAATCAGGTAAGACATTTGGTTAAGGTTGAAGAAATCTAATTTTAAGGAGGTGCGTCCTAATGTTTTTAAATGAATTAAAGCCAGCTGAAGGCTCTACATCTAAGAAGTTTAGAACTGGTAGAGGTCACGGTTCAGGTAATGGTAAGACTGCTGGTAAGGGTCATAAGGGTCAGAATGCTCGTTCAGGCGGTGGTGTTAGACCTGGTTTCGAAGGTGGTCAGATGCCACTTTATAGAAGAATCCCTAAGAGAGGTTTTAAGTGCATTAATTCTAAGAACATTGTTGCTATAAACTTAAGTCTTTTAAATGACAGATTTGAGGATGGTGCTGATGTTACTGTTGAGGCATTAATGGATAAGGGTATTATCTCAAATGCTAGAGATGGCGTTAAGATTTTAGGTAATGGTGAAGTTACAAAGAAACTTAATGTTCAGGTTAACTATTACAGCAATTCTGCAAAGGAAAAGATTGAGGCTGCAGGCGGAAAAGCAGAGGTGATCTAATGTTTAGTATACTTCGTAATGCTTTTACAGTTAAAGAAATTCGTACTAAAATATTATATATGTTGTTAGTATTATTCCTTATTAGAATAGGTACACATTTACCAATTCCGGGGCTTGATATTAATCAGCTTGCTAACAGTGATAATCAGAATACATTGTATTCTCTTATCACTGGAGGTAATTACGGTACAATTTTTGCGATGGGTATTGGACCATATATCAATGCTTCCATCATTATGCAGCTTTTAACTGTTGCTATTCCTAAGTTAGAGCAGATTCAAAAAGATGGCGAAGAAGGTAGAAAGAAAATTTCTCAATATACTAGATACGCTGCTGTTATTTTGGCTTTACTTCAGGGTGCAGGTCAGGTTTATACTGTACATTCTGCGTTTACAAATCCTAATTGGTTAGTATACATCGTTGGTTTAATATCAATGGTGACTGGTACTATCTTTATTATGTGGTTAGGTGAAAAATTAACTGATATTGGTATCGGTAACGGTGCTTCATTTATCATTTTTGCTAACATTCTTCAAAATCTTGATGATGGCGTTAAGAATTTAGCTATTAGTGCTCAAGGTAATGCTATGGGTTGGATTAAAGTTATAGTTATCCTTGCTGTACTTGTTATTGTTATGGCTTTCGTTATTATTGTTCAGGATGGTGAAAGAAGAATTCCTGTTCAGTACTCAAAGAAGCTTGTGGGTAACAGAATGATGGGCGGTCAGAGTTCATATATTCCTGTTAAGGTAAATATTGCTGGTGTTATGGCAATTATCTTTGCTATTTCACTTTTACAGTTCCCACAGACTATTAACCAGCTTTTCAACAATAGTGTACTTACTTGGATTAGTACAAGATTAGAATTAACTTATTTAGTTAAAGGATTTATTCCTGCTGGTGCAATTATTTACATTATACTTATATTCTGCTTCACATTCTTCTATACTTCATTTGCATTTAATTCAATTGAAGTTGCTGAAAATATGAAAAAGAGTGGTGGCTTTGTTCCTGGTATTAGACCTGGTAAGCCAACATCTGACTATATCCAGAATATTGTAGACAGAATTTCTTTAATTGGTGCAATCACTTATGCCATTATTGCTATGGTACCTATTGTTCTTCAGTGGGTAACTGGTATTAATATGGGCTTTGGTGGTACTACATTACTTATCGTTTCAGGTGTAGCTCTTGAATTAATAAAGCAGCTTGAAACTCAGTTATTAATGAGACACTATAAAGGATTCTTAAATTAATTATATATCTTAATTCCCCTGAATCAAATCAGGGGAATCAATATAAGGGGATGCAAAATAATGAAATTAGTTCTTATTGGCTGTCCTGGTGCAGGCAAGGGTACTCAGGCTAAAATGCTTTCTAAGAAGTATGGCATTGCTCATATTTCTACAGGTGATTTATTAAGAGAGCAGATGAAGCAAGGTACTGAACTTGGTAAAAAAGTTAGTGCAATTATGGAAGCTGGTGGCTTAGTATCAGATGATATTGTTTCTGCAATGCTTGCTGAGAGAATTAAAGCTGATGATTGTAAGAATGGTTACATTTTAGATGGTTATCCAAGAAATGTTAGCCAGGCTGAAGGCTTAAATAATATTGTTGGCAGTCTTGATAAGGTTATCTGCTATGAAGTTGATGATAATGTTATTGTTGACAGAATGGTAGGCAGAAGAAGCTGTCCAAACTGTGGTAAGATGTATCATACAAAGTATAATCCTCCTAAGGTTGAGGGTAAGTGCGATGATTGTAATGAAGCTCTTATTCAGCGTAAGGATGATAATGAAGAAACTGTTGTCAACAGATTAAAGGTATACCACGAAACTACTGCTCCAGTTATAGATTACTATGACAAGAAGGGTATTCTTTTAAAGACTAGTGGTGTAGGTGACATTAACGAAATATTTGAAAATGTTTGCAAAGCATTAGAAGGTATTAAATAATGTCTATTAAAATAAAGAAAGAAACACATATAGAAGCAATGAGAATTGCTGGTAGAATTACAGGTGAGACCCTTAATCTCCTTGAAAGGGAAATTAAGCCCGGTATGACTACTAAAGATTTAGACAGGATTGCTGAGGAATATATAAGAGCACAAGGTGCTGTTCCTTCCTTTAAAGGTCTATATGGTTATCCAGCCTCAATATGTGCTTCAGTTAATAATGAAATTATACACGGCATTCCAGGCAAGCGAGTTTTGCAGGAAGGTGATATAATAAGCATTGATACTGGTGCATATATAAAAGGTTTTCACGGTGATGCAGCAAGAACTTTTGCTGTTGGAGCTATTTCTCAAGAGGCTCAAAAGCTTATTGATGTAACTAGAGAAAGCTTTTTTAGAGGTATAAAGTATGCAAAAAGTGGTAATCATCTATGTGAAATCTCAGGAGCTATACAAGATTATGTAGAAGCTAATGGTTTTTCAGTAGTTCGTGATTATGTAGGGCATGGCATCGGAAGAGAAATGCATGAGGACCCTAATGTTCCAAATTATAGATTTGGAAAGAGAGGTCCTAAACTCATAAAGGGTATGACTTTGGCTATTGAGCCAATGGTTAATGCAGGTAACTATAAGGTTAAACAGTTAAGCGATGGTTGGACTGTGGTAACTAAAGATGGTAGTCTTGCAGCTCATTATGAAAATACGGTTCTCATAACTGATGGTGAGCCTGAGCTTTTAACCTTAGTAAAAAACGCTGAATAGTCAGTAGTTTGAAAAGTAGGGGTGAAGGAATTGTATTCAAAAGGTCAGATTGTTTTTTCAAAAAGTGGCAGAGATAAAGGAAGGGCTTTTATTGTATATGATTATAATGAGGAATTTGTCTTTATAGTTGACGGTGTTTTGAGAAAATTAGAAAAACCAAAGAAAAAGAAAAAAATTCATATTCAGATTTCTAAAATGATAAATGAAGAAATCAAAAGCAAGCTTGAAAATGGATTGTATATTCTCGATTCTGATATAAAAAAAGCTCTGGCAAAATATAATTAACAAGATGGAAAGAGATTGTGAAGGAGGTAGAGAGCCTTGGCAAAGGACGATGTAATTGAAGTTGAAGGCACTGTCCTAGAAAAGCTTCCAAACGCTATGTTCCAGGTTGAACTGGACAATGGACATAAGATTATTGCTCATCTCTCAGGTAAATTAAGAAAAAATTTCATCAGAATAATTCCTGGTGATAGTGTTAAGATTGAGATGTCACCTTATGATTTAACTAAGGGTAGAATTACTTGGAGAGGCAAAGTGAGAAAGGAGAATGAACAATGAAGGTTAGACCATCTGTAAAACCAATGTGTGAAAAGTGTAGAGTAATTAAGAGAAAGGGTTCAGTTAGAGTAATCTGCGAAAACCCTAAGCATAAGCAGAGACAGGGTTAATAGCCCTGTCTTTTTTAAAGAATGGTAATAATATTTGAAAAAAAGAGTTTAATAGCAAACTGAAGTTGAAATTAAAAAGTATATTAACAAAAAGTAAAAAGTTAATAAAATTCATAAAATGTTTACATTTTTTTTGTTGATTTTATATTGTAACTATGATATACTTCTATCTTGGTGAATGTTTATTTTAACTTTATATTTTATGGTTTGAGAGGGTTAATTCCCCTTGAAGGCCTCATGGCTGGCGTCAGGACGCGGCTGCCCTGATGCAAATTTGTTGAGATAAATATTACACCTCGCAGTTTAACTGCAAGTAACTATAAAATACTATTTATATGAAAGAGGTGCAATTATGGCTCGTATCGCTGGTGTAGATTTACCTAGAGAAAAGCGTGTTGAAATTGGTCTTACTTATGTTTATGGTATCGGCAAAGCTAGTTCAAATAGAATTTTAGCAGAAGCTGGTATTAATCCAGATACTAGAGTAAGAGATCTTACAGATGAGGAAGTAGCAAAGATTAGAGATATTATTGCTGAATCTCAGACTGTAGAGGGTGATTTAAGAAGAGAGATTGCTTTAAATATTAAGCGTCTTGTTGAAATTGGATGCTACAGAGGTATTCGTCACAGAAGAGGTCTTCCAGTTAGAGGTCAGAAGACTAAGACAAATGCAAGAACTAGAAAAGGTCCTAGAAGAACTGTTGCGAATAAGAAGAAATAATCAATTAAGCTTTTTGTATTGATTTAAGGAGGTAAAACTAAATGGCTAAGAAGACAGTTAAGAAAGCTGCTGGCCGTAGACGTCGCGACAGAAGAGTTGTTGAACGTGGTCAGGCTCATATACAGTCAACTTTTAATAATACTATTGTAACTATTACAGATGCTGCTGGTGGTGCTTTATCTTGGGCAAGTGCTGGTGAGTTAGGTTTCAGAGGTTCTAAGAAGTCTACTCCTTATGCTGCTCAGATGGCTGCTGAAAAGGCTGCTGGTGCTGCTAAGGAATATGGTTTAAAGACTGTTGAAGTATTTGTAAAGGGTCCTGGTAGTGGTAGAGAAGCTGCAATCAGAGCTTTACAGGCTGCAGGTCTTGATGTAACTATGATTAAGGATGTAACTCCTGTTCCACACAATGGTTGTAGACCACCAAAGAGAAGAAGAGTTTAATTTCCGTTTATTTGAATATATATTGGAGGTACTATTTAATGGCTAGAGAAATCGGTCCTATCATTAAAAGATGTAGATACTTAGGCATCGAACCTAGCGTTCTTGGTTCATCTAAGAAGTTAGGTAAGCGTAAGAGAAATATGCGTAAGTTAAGTGAATACGGCATTCAGTTAAAGGAAAAGCAGAAAGTTAAGTTTATCTATGGCGTTCTTGAAAAGCAGTTCAGAAACTTATATAAGAAGGCTGATAAGATGGCTGGTATCACTGGTGAAAACTTACTTATGCTTCTTGAATTAAGACTTGATAATGTTGTATATAGATTAGGTTATGGTCGTACTAGAAAGGAAGCTAGACAGATCGTTAGACATAATCTTGTAACAGTTAATGGCAAGAAGACTAACATCCCTTCTATTACTTTAAAGGTTGGCGATGTTGTTGAAATTAAGGAAAACAAGAAGGACTTACAGAGATTTAAAAATGTTCTTGATGTAACTTCTTCTCGTATCGTTCCTGAGTGGTTATCTGCTGACCAGGCTAATCTTAAGGGTAGCGTAAATGCTTTACCTAAGAGAGAGCAGTTAGATTTACCTGTAAACGAAACTCTTATTGTCGAGTTATATTCTAAGTAATAAACATACTTGTGTATTACTTGTTGATTTTTTTATGATATTTTGGTAAATTATAAGATAACTATTAAGGAGGTTGGGCTGAGTGTTTGAATTTGAAAAACCTCGTATTGAAATTACTGAAAAGAATGATAAATACGGTTGCTTCGTTGTTGAACCTCTCGAGAGAGGCTATGGTACAACTCTTGGTAATTCTTTAAGAAGAATTTTACTTTCATCTTTACCTGGTGCTGCTGTAAGCAATGTAAAGATTGATGGTGTTCTCCACGAATTTAGCCCTATTGCAGGTGTTAAAGAAGATGTAACCGAAATTATATTAAATCTCAAGAATCTTGCTATTAAGGTTAATAGTGAGGATGATGAGCCAAAGATTGCTTATATTGACGCATCAGGTGATTGTGAGGTTAAGGCTGGTGATATTAGAGTTGACTCTGATATTGAAATCCTTAATCCAGATTTACACATTGCTACTTTAAGTGGTGGTGCTGATAGTAAGCTCTTTATGGAGATTACAATTACAAAGGGTCGTGGCTATGTTGAAGCTGCTAAAAACAAGAGGGCTGACCAACCCCTTAGAATGATACCTGTTGACTCACTTTATACTCCTGTTAGAAGAGTAAATTTTAAGGTTGAGGATACAAGAGTAGGTCAGATTACAGACTACGATAAGCTTACTTTTGAAGTATGGACTGATGGTACTATCGCTCCTGATGATGCTGTCAGTTTAGGTGCTAAGATTTTAAATGAGCATCTTAACTTATTTGTGGATTTATCTGATAGTGCAAAGAATGCAGAAATTCTTGTTGAAAAGGAAGTTGGAACTAAAGAAAAGGTTCTTGAGCAGACTATTGAAGAATTAGATTTAACAGTTCGTTCTTACAACTGCTTAAAGAGAGCTGGTATCCATACTGTAGAGGATTTAACAAGAAAGACTGAAGACGATATGATGAAAGTACGAAATCTTGGACGCAAGTCTTTAGAGGAAGTACTTAACAAGTTAAACGAGCTTGGTTTAAGTTTGAGTCCAAACGAGGATTAATTAAGGAGGATTAGCAATGGCTGAATATAGAAAGCTTGGTCGTACATCTAGCCAGAGAAAGGCTTTGTTACGTAATCAGGTTACTAATTTATTATACCATGGCAAGATTAAGACAACTGAAGCTAAGGCTAAGGAAATCAGAAAGCTTGCTGAAAAGTTAATTACTGTTGCTGTTAAGGAAAAGGACAACTTTGAGGAAGTTACTGTAACTTCTAAAAAGGGTGGCGAAGCTGTAGAAAAGACAATTAAGAAGGATATGCCTAGCAAGTTAAATGCTAGAAGAAAGATATTAAGTGTTCTTTATCCAGTAGTTGAAGTTCCTGCAGATGGCAAGAAGAAGAGAGCAAATACTGTTACTGTAAATATGGCTAACAAGTTATTTGACGAAATCGCTCCAAAGTATGCTGGCAGAAATGGTGGTTACACTAGAATTGTTAAGATTGGTCAGAGACGTGGCGATGGTGCTATGGAAGTACTTATTGAATTAGTTTAATTAATATAAAAAAGAGTGTTGCAATAGCAATGCTCTTTTTTTGTGAAATTTAAAGTATTATATGTTTAAATAAAAATAATACTTATAAATATTGTCATAAATTTTCTAATTATGCAATTAAATATTGATTTATAATCAAATTTATGTTACTATTAACATTATAAATAATTAAATTTGGGGAGGAAATTATGAAAAAGGATTATAATGGAATATCCTACAGTAATTATGAAAATGATGAAATTGATATTATAAAGCTTTTAAAACAGTTATTTAAAATTAGGAATATAATTATTATGGCTGTTGTGGGTATTGTATTTGCTATTTCTACATTTTTATATTCTAGTCTAGTGTTACCTGAGTTATATACATCATCTATTGATATGTATGTAAATAGTGGAGTTAGTAATCAAAATCAAGGTCAACAAACTAGTGAGACAACAATGGCGACTTTGGGTATGTCTAGAAATTTAGCGGACTCTTATGTTGTTTTGCTTAACAATAATGTTGTTATGGAGGAAGTTGGGGAAGAACTATTAAAAATTTATACTCCAGAACAAATTGGAAAGTATTTTCCATTAGCTAATAGAGAAAATGGTGATTATTATATTAAGACTGATGCAATAAAGAGTTGTTATAATATTAGTGTTGTTGATAAAACTGAAGTTATTAATGTTATAACAACAGCTCAAGACCCTGTATTGGCTGCTAATATGTGTAATGCATTGGCTAAAGTTGCACCAGATTATTTAAGACAATATTTAAACGCAGGTTCAATTGAACCTATAGGTGGAGCACAAATACCTACTAGAAAGTCTTATCCTAATAATGTTGCTAATGCTATGAAGGGATTATTAGCTGGTGTATTTTTAGTTATTTTTGTTTTAGTTGTTAGAATTTTAATGGATACTAAGATAAAGGATACTGATAACTTTAAAGAAAAGTTTGATTATCCTGTTTTAGGTGAAATTCCTTTAATAACAAATGGAAAAAATAAAGGTTCTGTTAAATTACTTCAAAAAGATAAAAAACAACCTATACCAGAGAGCATTTATATTGAAAATTCTTTTCAGGCAACAGAAGCTTTTAATGCCTTTTCTAATAATCTTATAGTAACAATGAATATGAATGACGAAAAGGTTATTGTTATAAGTAGTCCTGAAATGAGTGATGGAAAATCAACTGTAGCATTAAATTTAGCTAAATCTATGGCCAAAATGGGTAATAAAGTGCTTTTAGTTGATATGGATTTAAGACGACCTTCTATACACAAAAAACTTAATATGCCTAATAAAAAGGGGATAATTGACCTTTTAGGTAAGGTTGATAATATAAATAGTTTTACTCATAAGGGTGTTGAAGATGGTTTGGATATTATTCTTTCAGGCGGTGTGTCACCTAATCCATCAGAAATGCTTTCTAGTAAAAAAATGACTGATATTATAAGTAAGTTTAAAGACATTTATGATTACATTATAATTGATTCACCACCAATAAATGTTGTTACAGATGCTTGTATTATATCTCAACTTTCTGCAGGTATAGTTGTTGTATTAAGGTCAAATGTTGCACATTATGATGATTTTAAAAAGACTGTTGAGAATGTTGAAGTTGCAAGAGGTAAGATTGTTGGTGTAGTTATTAATGGTGTTGAAGATAGTTCTGTAAAGTATGGTAAGAAATATGGATATAAAAAGGGTTATTATAAATATGGATACTATAATACAACAGACATTAAAAATAAAAATGAAGCATCTACTAAGGAGGCGTAAATGAGATGAATACAAATGAGGCTGGTTTTTTAAAGCTTTTAAGTGCATCTCTTTTTGCTGATAAGAAATATTTATCTGATTTTAATAATAATGTAGATTGGAATGTAATATTTGAGGAATCAATAAACCAAGCTGTAACAGGCTTGGTTTTTGAGGCTATAAAGTGGTTACCAAATAATAAAAGGCCTCCTCAAAATCTTTATGAACAGTGGGAAGAAGAAAGTATTATTTCAGTAATGAAGAATTCTTCAATAATGTATGCTCATAAAGAATTATTAAATATTTTTGATAACAATGGCATAAAATGTTCAATTATTAAAGGAGCATCAGCAGCTATTAATTATCTTAATCCTAATTTAAGAAATATGGGTGATATAGATATTTTTGTTAGGAATAAAGATTTTGAAAAGGCTAAGTTTATTCTTAACGAGGCGAATTATAATTTATTAGACTTAGGCGGACAATTAGGTCACGAAATTAAATTTTATAAAAATAATATTTGTATAGAGTTACATAATAATATTGGTGGTGTACCTGATGGTAAAATAGGGGAAAGACTTTATAATATATTTCAAGATATGCCAAAACACAATATTAAAATTAATTTGGGTGGAATTGATTTTTATAAACCTAATAGTGCTTATAATGGTCTTGTTCTTATTCTTCATATAATACATCACTTAGGTGAAGGTGTAGGTTTTAGACAAATATGTGATTGGGCAATGTTTGTAAATAATGAACTTAATGAAGAAGTATGGGATAAGGAACTGTTACCTATATTAAAAGAAATTAAAGTTTTTTATTTTGTAAAAGTCTTAACTAAAACTTGCAATTTATATTTGAACTTACCAATTGAAAAGTGCTTGTGGTGCAAAGATATTGGTAATGATATTTGCAATGAATTAGTAAAAAATATATTTAAAAATGGAAATTTTGGTAGAAAACTTGAAAGTAGGGCAAAAAGTGCTACAATGATTGTTGGGAATAGTACCCAGCAAGGTAAAAATGGTAATTATATTTTAAAGATATTTGGTAATCTTCAGAATGCAGGTTGTAGTGCTTGGCCTTTGGCTAGAAAATATGTGGTTTTTAGATTGTTTGCTTGGGCGTATGTACCTTCGAGATTTATTTGTAGGCTTGTTACTGGTAAAAGAAGTTTAAAAGAACTTTCAATAATATTGAGGTCAGCAAAAGAGAGATATCCATTAATTAAAAAATTAAAAATATTTAGTGATAGCTAATGACAGATTTGATTCTGTCATTAGCTTAATATAAAAATGAGTTCGTAAAGTACTATATTAGATGAACTTTGTAAAATATAAATATTTATTATATATTTTTAGATTATTTGACAATAAAAATGACGGCTAATAATTTATTTATAAACTAAATTAATTTGCTTTCTCTTGTCATCAATTGACGGATGAACATACAATGCAAGGGTAATATTCACACTTGAATGTCCTAATATTTCGCTTAAACTTTTAACATCTAATTTGGAGTTAACCCATTTAGTTGCAAAAGTATGTCTTAAAATATGAAATTTAACATTTCTTATATTGCACCTTTTTAAAACAGTATGAAATTTTTTTTGAACAGTACGAACATCAATTGGCTTTGTGCCATCATTTGAAAAAATATAATCGTTACTTTCTTTATTATATATATAATCGTTAAGTTTTTTTAATAATTTTTCTGGTATGGGAATTTCTCTATAAGAATATTTACTTTTTGGTGAATCTATTATAGTTTTTGTTTTACTTTCAGACATATCTCTATTTTTTATTCTTTGAACTGTTTTTTCTATTTTTAAAATACCATTATCAGTATCAATATTATTTTTTTGTAAAGCACATAATTCTCCTAATCTTATACCTGTTCCTAAACAAAGTTCATATATAATATAAAAGTAATCTTTATGACTTTCACAATAATTTCTTATTGATATTATCTCATCATCAGTTAATACTTGTATTTTACTATTTCTTCCCTTAGGTAATGACATAAGTCTAGCATTATTTTTAATACTGTATACTTCTTCACCATACTTAAATGCACCTTTAATAACTCTAGCAATATTTTTTACACTTTGTGGTGATAAACCACCCTGTCCATTTAATTTGCCATTTTTAAGTTTATCTGCCACAAAGTTATTAAGGTAATTTACACTTATTTTATTAACTAATTTACCAGTCATTTTAGGCAATATATGATTGTCTATAATCGACTTATAATTATCTAATGTTGTTGCTTTAACTTTGATTGAAGTATATTTAATCCACTCATTTAACAATTTATCAATAGTTAAATTATCACCAACAATATTAATTTCATCTTTATTTAATTTAATATTTTCTAATTTTATTTTGCATTGCTTGTATGTGTTAGCATATACTGATTTATACTTTGATTTTTTTTCATCAAAAGAATTAATTTTTACTCTTCCCTCCCATCTACCATCTTTTCTTTTATATATATTTTCTCCTCTTCTTGGCAATGCTTATCTTCCTCTCTCTTTTGACCACATTTTTGACCATTAATAGTTTAATATAAT
>UMFG01034971.1_pt1 | contig 23159 bp, 14 predicted proteins | sample 1964961 | NCBI WGS metagenome assembly UMFG01 (sample SAMEA4836041, study PRJEB28245) | human gut metagenome | biome: gut microbiome; material: fecal sample | place: Denmark | collected 2008
TACAAAAACCATTAGCAAATGATGATTGATAATTACACATCCATTCAAACACATCACCAATATTTTCATTTTGCATAAAAGCAATGAAGAAATAGGTTACAAAGGCTAAAATTATACTTAAATCTAAATACTTCAAATAATTAAATAGCTTATAGTATTTATTATTTTTATTTAATAAATAGCCTACAGCCGTAAATAATACAAATATTATAGCCAAAACCTTGTATGAACTATATGGATTTATTAACTGAGATACCTTATAAACTTTGCTATCATTATCCCATTTACAATTTTTGTAGCTATCTACAACAGCAACTGTTTTGCCATCAATAGCAACATTAAAAATACCTGAACCTACCTCCTCTACATAAACTATTTCTATTGTTCTTATATTATCAATGTTTGTAGTAAAGGATACTGGTTGAGTTGGGTCATATACATATATTAAATGGTCAACTGTATTGTATTCCCAACCTCCTTGAAGCTGAATTTTTGTAAAATCATATTCAGCACCATTTACAAGAATATTTCTAATTCGTATATGATTAGCAAGTGCTTTTTCGCTTTTTTGACCTGTTGCTGTAATAGTTAAATTAACACTATCCTTATATACATTTTGATATATATAATTTTGAAAAACTGTACACAAAAGCACAAAGGAAATAGCAACAAAAAACCCAGTAATTAAGCCGGATTTAAGTCTAAATAAGTTAATTTTTGTTTTATTTCTTATAAATTCTTTAAAAGACATATAGCCAAATAATAACATAATAAATAAACCGATTAAAGCTATGGCTCTAAAAGCGTATAATATATATGTTAAAATTTCAACCTTAGGATAACTAAGATTATATTGCTTATCAATTATAGTTTCTCCACTGTTTTCTATAAGGTCAACACTATCAACTAACTTATCATTAATATATATTTCAGCTTCACCTGAATTTTCACTTGACTCAAAATCAATATCTACAGTTGAGGCATCTCTCATTTCTATTAATGCTTTAGCATCACTTTCATATTGGCTACATATTAATTTATTATTATCTTTGTCTATTTTCCAAGAGCCACTAAGTTGCATCTCCCCAAAACTTCTTCTATCCTCACTATCTGTACCCTTGTCTGCAGTAATTCCAGTTACAACTATATCACCATTATTACTATCAGTTGCACATATAGCAATTCTAGCTATCTTTGAGGGCATATTACAATTAAGTGCCACAGATAACAAACTAAAAATCCATGCTAAAGTAAATCCAACAATACTTATAGCACTTTTTTTATTGTTACGAAATTTCAAAAAATTCATTTTAAATACAACATCTCCAAATTAAAATTTATTTATCTTTAGGCATTCCAAATATAATATGCTTAATTTTAACTAAGGTCCTTAAAACCTTTGGATTTCTATTAAGTATATCTATCATATATAATTTGAAAAGCTCTGGGTCAAATATAATATAAGCAAAAGCTCTTACTAATCTGTTATGTCCTGCTACAACAGTTTCAAGCATATCCCTTTTTGTTACTGCATTTTTAGCTCCTTCACTTACAGGGAGTGTAACTAAGTAGTTTTTAATAAACTCGTATATATTAATATTATCCTTTGAACCATAAACTAAATCTTCAAAATATGATGCCTTAAAAATTTGTCTGTCAAAATCTTTTCCACATCTTAAATAACCTTCAAACACCATTGATGCCTCACAAGGCTTAAAGTCAATATAACCTAAATATTCAATGAATATGTTTTTAAAATCTTTCACAAAATCTATAGCACCTTGCTGAATTTGATTTACAACAAAGCTATCTTGATAAAGTTTTTCTATTCCGTCAAATATTAAATTTATATTTTCATCAATACCTATGCAAGATGATGAACTATCTGACAATATATGTTCCCTTATAAGTCCTGACATATAAGGATAAAAGTCATAAAATGTTTTTATTTTATAGTTACCTTTTCTTTGCATATCAAAATAACGCTTTGAATCACTATGAACAAATAAAGCATCTATTCCCTTTCCACAGGCTTTTGAAACAGCAGTCTGTATTCTTCCACTGTACCCCATATCAAAAGATACATTATTTCCCTTAGATAAAGGCTCGTAATATTTTCTACACCTATCAACAGCTTCATTGTGTTTATTTTCATCATATAAATTGTTAATAAAAAAGTTTATAAATTCATTATACTCATTTTCATCAATAAAAGTCTTATCCATATTAAAATCAAGTTTATCTAAATCATAATTTTTACAACAAAATTTCAACAATTCTAATATAGTTTCCGGTGTATGATTCCTATATTCAACTGGTAAGTCAAAGAAATCTTGCTTACTTTCAATCATTACTGGCAAAAGCATTTTCCTTGATGTATAAATATACTTGCCTTTAGGATTTTCTTTATTACTAAAAATATTGTAAGCAATCATAGGTAGATAACCATCTCTAGCCATAAAATATATATTGTCATATTCCAGGCTATTATCACATATCCATTTAGATAATGCAACCATATGCATACCTAAAGCATAATATCCAATAAAATAAGGTGAACCATTAAAATCTGATTCTTCATTAAAACTTCTATAAGGATTATCAAAATAATAACCTGCTACAAGAGCAAGCATACAACGATAACCTAAACTGTCTTTAAATTTTGATGAATTGCACATAATACTACTAACTGTTTCAGCAATGTTATGACAAAGATTAGTATTAATTCCATTAATTTTATTTTCAAAAACTTCCTTAGCCTTAGGAAAAAATATAGTGCTAATACCAAGGCTCTTTGGTCTTTCAATATCATTTATCCAAGTATCTCCAATATGGAGTATATCACTGGCTTTAGCACCTAAATCCTTAATTACTGCTTTAAAAATATCACCGTTTGCTTTTGTTTTTCTCAAAACAGATGAAATGTATAATTTCTTGTAACCACTATAACCAGCCTTATCAAGTATTGCTTTTATAGTAGCTTCATCAAGGTACATATCTGATGTTAATATAACTTCTTTTCCAGAAAGTTTAGCTACATCAAAAAGTTCAAAGGCCGATTTTCTTCTTCTTGAAAACTGAATTTCTAATTTCTTTTCTTCAGCCTCCATTGTTTTAGCCACATCTAAAGGGATATTATAATGCTCTGATAAAGTATCGTATATTTCATCAATATTAACATCTTGATATTCAGGGTGGCTATTGCCAAACTTCCTTCGACAAACTCTTTCTGCACCAATTCTCAATTTATCAAAACTAATATTAGATTTATAAACTTCTTCAAATTTTTTGTTCATTAATAAAAAAATGTCTTCTGGATTATAGACATATCTCATTATCAATGTATCAAAAATATCAAAACTTACATATTTACACTTACTTTTTATAATTGTTTCTTTAATGCTTTCTAAACCACCATTCCACTTGCTGCTCATTGAAGCAAAAAAATGATAATCTCTGTTTGTATGTTCCTTAAAATTGCCAATAAAATCTCTCATTATTTCATCAGCATTCTTAAGCTCATCACTCTTAAATGTGTTATCAGCCAATTCTTGCCACATTCGTGCATAATATTTCTTAGTTTCATTGAAACTATCTACTATATAACTATCAGCACCTACTTCATCAAAATACTCATTGACAAAATCAAAAACCCTTTTTATGTCACTCATATTTTTAGTAAAACGCTTAAGAGTAGTTTTTGCAGCATTTGTTGAAGCTCCTTCGTTTTCACAATAAAAATAGCCATCATTTTCAACAGTTGCCACAGATTTTGCATTATAAAAGAGTAAAGATGAAAATGCTATATCTTCAGTCATAATTAAGTGGGTATCAATTTTTTTGTAATATGGAAAACACTTGTCCCACAAATCTTTCTTATATATTTTATTCCAGACAGTATGCCAAGAAAAGCAAAGACCTTTTTGACCAAAGTATGCCTTTCTCACATTTTCGCCCTCTATTTTATCAAACAAAAAGCACTCATCGTGTAGATTTCTTACAAAATTAACATTATTTACATTTTTAAATATTGTTTTGCCTATAGCTATTTCGGCATTTTTTTCCTCTGCACATTTAATTAATGTATTATAAAAGTCCAAGGTTGCATAGTCATCGCTATCCATAAAAGCAATATATTCACCCTTCGCTTTTTCTGCACCAGCCATTCTAGCTCTAAATAGTCCCCTATTTTTATCATAAGTAACATACTTAATTCTACTATCTTGTTCCTGATATTTTTTGATTATTTCTTCTGCATTTTCAGGAGAGCAGTCATTTACAAATATAAACTCTATATCTTTATATGTCTGATTTATAAGACTATCTATACATCGTGGCAAATATTGCTCAGTATTATATACTGGAATAACCACCGATAATTTACACATACAATTTCACCTACTTTATAATTTTTCTTTTTATCTGCCCAAGTTTATAATTAATTGTACTATAATACGCCTGTTCAAAAGCATTCTTTTGTTGAGTAATTTGATTATTTAAACTTGTAAGTTCATTTATACTGTTAGTAAGTTTTTCTATTTCTTCTTTTAATTTATTTTCATTGGACTCAAGCTCAGTAATATAATTATCTTTACCCTTAATAGTTTCGCCATAATCCTGCTTTATTGTTTCAATTTGTTGTTCATAGGCAGATTTAATATTTGCCTTTTCACTGTCAAAAGAATTTATAATTTCAGACTTTTCATTTTTCCAATTATTATTTAATTCTTTTATAGTTGCATCATTTTGTAACTTAAGTTCTTCAGCATATTTATCCTTAGCTTGTATATTTTCCTTATAAGCCTCTAAGTGAGAATTAAGTATTTTTTTCTGTTCAAGCAAATCATCAATATACATTTGCTTGTCCTTTATTTCAAAATAATTTTTTCGTAATCTATCCTTATATTCAACATCAAGAGCATTATTAATTCTTTGATATTTATCCATATTAACAGAGTTTTTAAATATTTCGTACTTATCTTCACCAAGAAAAATCAATCCAAGTCCCCAACTAAAATCAAATTTAACTGTATATTTAAATTTTTCCTGTAACTCTTTCCAATACTTATAAGAACCCATAACATCACCTAAAACTATATCGCTACTAACATCGTGAAGCATTATTATTCCATCATCTTTTACTTTAGAAAACCAAGTTTCAAAATCCCACTTAACATCATTGTAGTGGTGAGAACCATCAATATGCAATACATCAATAGACTTATCTTCAAACTGTTCAACAGCTTCATTAAATGTCATTCTTAACATATTTATATTTTGATTACTATAAAATTTATTAACAGTTTTACAAAAAATAGTATATACATCATTATCATACTTTTTTGTAAAATCATCGCCTTGCCAAGTATCAACAAAATACATTTTTGTATCAAGAGCAAAATCCTTAACTGCCTGTGCAAATGTAAATGCAGAACAACCATAGTGACTACCAAGTTCTACAACTGTATTTGGTTCAAAAGCTCTCACCAAATCATATACAAAACATCTATGTCCTGACCAGGGTGCAAATGTGAGTAAATCATAATTTAACTTATCACATTCAAAATTTGGATTGCAGTATTTCCAGTCTTTCATATATTTACCTCCTTTAATCTATTTTGTTTATATCAAATTCTTTCATATTATTATTAAAGATACCGAATATTGTTTTACCATTAGTTGTTGCTACTATATGAATTACATTATTAATCCAACATTCCTCAACTTGATTAAGTACATCTGTACCATTACCTATGCCTAATGTAATAAAATAATCTCCTTCTCTTATTTCAGGCCATTCAAAAGTAAAATTAATCACATTTCTTCCTTGCTTTATTATACCTTGGTCTACTGTGGATGTAAGAGAGGTTTCACCAAAAACTTCATTACCATATTTATCTCTTATTTGGTAACCAACGATTGGATCTTCTATATCTATATTTGAATTAATAACTAAAGAAACCTTAAATTCATCGTCTTTTTGACAAACTTCTGTAAAAGGCTCATCATTTATAGAATAAAAATATTTTTCTATAATTACATCCATTTTTCCACTATAGGAATTTTGACTCGGCAACTTATACATATTAAAATCATTTGATTTTAATTCAATTGATTTTTTATCTTTTTTTAATGTACCTTGTTTCAACTTAAAGTACTTAGCTATTGCTTCATTAGGCTCACCATCAAAAGCCTTTTCTCCTGCAGACATAACAATAATTCTCTCACAAAACTTTGTCATAGCATTTAAATCGTGAGAAACTATAATAACAGTAGATTTGCCTGCTAATTCTTTTATCTTTTTATAACACTTTTGCTGAAAGAAAACATCTCCAACACTTAAAGCTTCATCTATCACCAATATATCAGGTTCAACATTAATAGCTACAGCAAAAGCAAGTCTAACAAACATACCACTTGAATATGTCTTTACTGGTTGATATACAAAATCACCAATATCAGCAAAAGCTAAAATATCATCTAATTTTTTATCAATTTCTTTCTTAGAAAACCCCATCATTGTGCCATTTAAGTATATATTCTCAATTCCTGAATACTCCATATTGAAGCCTGCACCCAATTCAAGCAATGCTGATATTTTTCCTTTAACTTCAATATTGCCACCACTAGGTGTAAGAACACCTGTTATTATTTTAAGAAGTGTTGACTTACCTGCACCATTTATACCAATTATACCAACTGTTTCTCCACGCTTAATTTCAAAACTCAAATTATTAAGTGCATAATATTCTTTATGATAACTTTTGTGAAAAATATTTAGACTTTCTTTTAGTCTATCTATAGGCTTATCATAAAGTCTATAAACTTTGCTTAAATCTTTTACACTAATTACATTATCCATATAACTTTCTCCTTACAACACATCTGCAAAATGTGGCTTTAGTTTTCTATAAAGCAAACCACCTATTAACATTAATACCATAACTACAAACCAAAAATATAATGTTTGCTTTATATTGTTATAAAAAGGCAAATGATATATCATACTATCTCTATATCCTTGTACTACATAATACATAGGATTAAGTTTAAATAGCCACATAAATTTTTCTGGTATCATATCTATTTGCCACATAATTGGTGTAAGCCACATACCAAACTGCAATATAATATTCATTATCTGTCCTAAGTCTTTAAAAAATACTACAAGTGTAGCTGTAATATAGCTTAAACTTATTATAAGCATTATCATCGAAAAACTATAATAAACTATCTGTAACCAGTACAAACTAGGTTTTACACCATATATAACAAAAAAGCATACTAAAAATACAACAAAGAAAATATGCACAAATAAATTTGATAACACTTTTACAATAGGCAAAATATACACTTTAAATACAACTTTTTTAACCAAAAAACTATATTCTGTAAGTGAGTTAGTAGCTGAATTCCATGCATCAGAAAAGAAAAACCAAGGAATAAGACCACTAGCAAACCAAAGAATATACGGTATATTACCTATATCATTACTTCTAAAACCAACTTGAAACACAAACCAAAATACTAATATTGTACATACAGGCTGAATAAACGACCAAATCACACCAAAATACGAACCTGAATATTTTGTTTTAAAATCATTTTTTGCAAGTTCAAATATAAGTTTTCTAGAATTCAACAAATCAACAAAAAGTGTATATATTGTTTTTAATTTAACAAATTTATATAGTATTATAGCTAAAATCACAACTGAAACTAAAGAATATATTTTACTATAATTTTTATATGGTATAACATTTAAATCATTAAATTCAATATATGGATTAGACTCTACTATGCCATTAGCACTTACACTTTTTATTACAAGTTCATCATCATTTGCTCTCACTAAATCTAAATCATTCATTGAATAATTTACAATATCTTTAATATTAAATTTTTGCTTACCATAATAATCTCTATACTCTACTTTTTTTATAGTAATAAGTTTATCTTTACCTTCTCCTAAATCGATTTTAAACTTGCTTACACTTTCACAAGGTAAAGCAATACTTCCATTATAGCTAAACTCACCATTAATTTTTTTATTAACACCAACTTTATTCTCTTCTGTATAACCATCAGTTTTTTTGAATGCATAAAAAACTTCTATAGGTCTATCCCCCATATTACTGCCTTCAATATCTAATTTTACACTAGTTACCTTATAAAAAGATTCAAAAAAATTATTAAACAAAAAAAACATTATTATCAACAATAAAACATAAAATACATATTTAAAAAATTTAGCAGAACTATTCATCATATACTTTGCATACCTCACCTATTTTATAGTATAATGATATATTATACACTAAATCAAACTTAAAATAAACATTTTTTTACAAATAAAGATTAATATTAAGTAATTTATAATTTTTCCAATAAAAAAGGCTCTCATATTTAATATGAAAAGCCTTTCAATAAACTTTTATAACTCAGCCAATCTTTCTATAGCAACATAAATTTGAGAAATTTGATACCAAGTAGCCAAATCTACAACTCCGGTTTGAGGTAAGTTAAATATATTTTGAAATTCCATTACGGCATCTGCTGTAGCTTGACCATAAACTCCGTCTACTCTAAGCTTTTGAATAGCCGAATATGTGTTTGATATAGTGTTAAGCTGATTTTGTATGGTTCTTACATCACTACCGGTTGAACCAATAGTCAATTCCTGACCAGGATAACTTAAAGGTATACCTTGCACTTTTTCAGCAGTATCAATAAATATATCCTCTCCATAAAAATACCTAAGTATATCTATAGCTGAATAGCCTTGTTTTGCTAAATCCTCGCTTCCCCATTGTGTCATCCAACCTGGACAACTAACCTGTCTGCCGTCACAATATTGAGCAAATAAAGGCTGTCTTTGTCCTTCTCTCCTTAAAAAATTAGTAAACATTTCATCTACTATTGTACTAATATTTTCATATATAGTTCTATCTTGACTATAAGATTGGTCATATCTAGTAGAATTCGTATATAAATGGTAATTTTATTTAATCTAATTAACTGTTCTCCCAAACTAAAGAATATAAGATTGAAAACTAGGAGGAATTAGATATGTGTAAAGTAATAGCAATTGCAAATCAGAAGGGTGGAGTTGGAAAAACTACCACAACAATAAATTTAGGAATAGGTTTAGCAAAAAAAGGAAAAAAGGTTTTATTAATCGATGCCGATGCACAGGCAAGTCTGACGGTTAGTTTGGGATTTTCAAGACCTGACCAACTAAAATATACAATATCTAATGCTATGTTTGATATTTACAACGAAACAGATATTGTGAAAGATAATTTATTAAAAAATAATGAGGGTGTTGACTTATTGCCTTCAAACTTAAATTTATCTGCATTTGAAAATCAAATAATAAGTTTAATGGGACGAGAAACTTTATTAAAAGGATATATTGAAAAAATAAAAAATGATTACGATTATATTTTAATTGATTGCTCCCCAACTCTTAATGTAATAACAATAAATGCTTTTACAGCAGCAGACAAAGTTATTATTCCAGCACAAGCCACTTATCTTGCTGTTATGGGGTTACAAGACTTAATCAAAACAGTAGGACAAGTTCATAGACAACTCAATCCAAGAGTTGAAATTGAAGGAATTTTAATAACAATGTTTGACAACAGAACAAATTACAGCAAAGAAGTTGTACAAATACTAAGAGATACTTACGAAGGTAAAATAAAAATCTTTAATACAATAATTCCTCGAAGTATTAAGCAAGAAGAAAGTTCAACTACAGGAAAAAGTATCTATGAATACGCTAAAAGCAACAAAGTGGCTGAAAGCTATTTTAATTTTGTAAAGGAAGTGATGTAATATGGGGATAGCTAACAAGATACAACTAGATTCCTATGAAAGTCTATTTGGAAATGATACTGAAAACATAGTCAATATAGACTTAAATGATTTACAGGATTTTAAAAATCACCCTTTTAAAGTATTAGACAATAATGATATGAATATACTTGTTGAATCCATAAAACAGAACGGCGTAATAAACCCAATTATTGTAAGAAAGTACAATACCAAATACGAAATATTATCTGGGCATCGAAGAAGTTATGCCAGTAGAATTGCAGGATTAAAAACAATACCTGCAATTATAAAGGAAATTAACGACGATGATGCTACTATTGCAATGGTTGACAGCAATCTTAATAGAGAAAAAATATTACCATCAGAAAAAGCCTTCAGCTATAAAATGAAATTTGAAGCATTAAGTCACAAAGGGAAAAAAGGTGTTGATACTAATGAAGAAATAGGAAAATTATTAGGTGATTCTGCTAGACAAGTGCAAAGATACACTAGACTAACTAATCTAATACCTAACCTATTAGATTTAGTTGATGATGAAAAAATAAAACTTATTCCAGCTGTAGAATTAAGTTATTTGTCAGAAAGCAATCAAACTATGCTTTATAGATACTTAGATGACTATGCTAAAACTGTAACATTAAAAATTGCTAAAGCTATAAGAACATTATCAGAAAGCACTCAAGAATTTAATTACGATAATTTAAACAAAATATTTAATCATCAGCCTAGTAATAAAACTGATGAAAATGACATTTTTAATATACAATTACCTAAAAATGTTGTAAGTAAATTTTTTGTAGGAAAAGATAAAAATGAAATAGAAGAAATTATTAAATCTATTTTATTAAAAAACTTAGAGGAGGATACAAATGAAATTTAGTCTAAGCGAAGTAAAACACTCATTTTTGAAAGATGAATTGAATGAAATAACATATAAAAATCGTAGTAAGTTATTGGCTAAAATGTACAAAATTATTAATAGAAAATTGAAAAGGGGAGCAAGAATGGGGTTTACATATATAAGCGTAAATTTAAAGAGAAATAATAAATAAGGATTTATGAGGTAATGAATGAGAAAACTAAAAGAAGCAGTATTATATTTAAAAAATAGACTTCGTTACTGTGTAAGAGCCACAGAAGTTGAAAAAGATGTTGTTGAAATAGCAATAAATCTAATGGAGAAACAAATTCCAATACCATTGGAAGAGTGGAACGAAGATTATGGAGATTGTTTATGGTGGAAATTTCCAGTAGAAGAATCTCCATATTGCGGAAGTCCATTAGACCAAGAGTGGCAAGATAAAAATTACGATGACTATTATACTCATTTCACAAGACTGATTATTCCAGAATTGAGTAGTTAAACTGTATTTTACAGATAAAAGCATTCTTTCATCAAAGAAAAGAGGTGATGAAGATACTAGAGAATAAAGATTATGAGTTGTGGAATGGTGATTGTTTAGAATTGATGAAGGATATTCCTGATAAAAGTATTTCTTAGGAAATATGGAAATAAGTAAAAACATAAATTTTATTTTTTTGCTAGTAGCAATTAATAAGCCATACATTTTAAGCGAATTTTAGGTTGTTTCACTACTTTGCAAGTATAGGAAGTGTACGCACGCCTTGCGTTTGTTCCTTCCAACTTGTAAGGGGAATTGTCCCCTTATACCCCAGTTGATTTTCAATCAACGATAAAAACACCTACAAAAATAAAAATATACGGAGGTTAAATATGGCAAGGAAAAGAACCGAAAGATTATATGTAATGGTTACATTAGAAGAAAAAAACGAAATTATAGAAAAAATGAAAAGCATCGGAATGACAAATCTAGGTGAGTTTGTGCGAAAAATATTACTTATGGGAACAGTTATAAGAGTTGATACTAACGGTTTAAATAATCTCGCTTATGAAGTTAGTAAGGTAGGCAATAATATTAATCAGATTGCAAAACACGCAAACCAAACAAATAATATAAATCCCGAAGATATAGAACTAATAATAGAAGATTTAAATTACATAAAAACTTTTATAGCTAATTTTTACAAAAAAATAAATAAAGCCTCTGGAGGAAAATAATGTCTTACGATGAAATTAAGCCAATTAAAAGTGGAACTCACTTAAGTAATTCTCTTGAATATATTACCAAAGATATAAAAACAGCAAACAAAAAATATGTAGATAGTTATGGCTGTTCATCTGATTTTAAACTAGCTGAGGCTGCATTTGAAATCACAAGATTAAATGCAGTTATAAACAAAGGAGATAATTTGGCTTGGGCTATAACTCAATCTTTTTCTCCTGAAGATGATATATGTCCAGAACTTGCTTTAAAAATAGGGAAAGAATTAATGAAAGAATTTTATCCTAATTATCAGTATGTAATAGCTACTCATATCGACAGAGAACATATACATAACCATATTATTATGTGTTCTGTGAATTTTGTAGATTATCATAAATTAACAAGCAATAAATATACACTAGCAAAATTAAGAAAAGTAAGCAATGAAATTTCATTAAAATATGGTTTAAGTGTAATAACTCCAAGCGAAAAAAATGATAAAGTTAGGTTACAAAATTACATAGATAATGTTATAAACAATTCAGAAACATTTACAGATTTTATATTTGGTATGCAAAAGTTAGGCTACAATATAAAGAAAGCTAAAGACCTTGCGTTTAAAGATAAGTCTATGAAAAGATATATTAGATGTACTTCAATATCTATGGACTATAGCGAAAAAATGATAAGAGAACGAATAAAAACAAAAAATCCCCCATCACTTTTAAAGCGAACAATTTATGATGATAAAACTATTAAAATGTCTAAACGCAAGGTGTTGATGAATGAAATAAATATTTCTATAAGCAAAACAAATACATTTGATGAGTTTATTGAAAATATGAAAAGAAAAGGGTTTGAAGTTAAAACAGGTAAACATCTTGCTTTCAAGGGTTTAAAACAAGAAAGATTTTTTAGGTGTAAGTCCTTAGGTTTTGAGTATACTGAAGATGTAATAAGATTTAGATTAGCCAATAAAGATTTTTGTAAAATTCTTGATAAAACAAATATAGGTACAATAATTGACCGTTCAAAAAAATATGGTGCTTTAGATAATTGGGCTGCTGGTGAAAATGCTAAAATTGAAATACAAACTAATGAATGGGTTAGACAAACCTTTTTTAATGGAAAAGATATTTCTAATGTAAGTTTATTGTATTCAAAATTTATTATGGAATATGATAAGAGAAAAAATGAAATCAATAATTTAGAAAATATGTCTAACAAACTATATAATGAAATTAAGGAGTTAGAAAAATCAATTCAAGCAATAAATAATTACTGGATGCTAAAGCCTATAATTGATAAATATAATAAAGTAAATTATAATAATCTAACTTTTGATGAGCAAAATTCTTATAAGCCAAATTTAGCAAAATGGAAAAAGATTACCGATAAAATGAACATTAATAAAGAGAAATATCATACATTAAAGATAACTGATTTGAAAGCTAAAATAAAAAATCTACAACAAAAACAAGAAGAATTAAATAACTCTTATATAAAGAATAAACTTAGTTTTGAAGTTTTTGATAAGATTAAATATAATTATGAAAGCAAAGATGGTTACAATCTAAGTAGAAATGATATTATTTCTACTACTGAACAGGCTTTAATAAAACTTAATCAATAGGTGAGTTTGCACAAATCGTTTTGTTGGTAATATTGTTGGGTAATATTAACTTATATGGCTTTGATAATATTCCGAAAGGCTAAGTTGATTGTTGCTGAATTTGTCATATTGTGGTATAATTGCTGTGCTGTTACTTGCCAATCTGACAACAGATTGAATGTGAGGTTACTTTGTTAGAAATATTGACATCTTTTATACTTTCTGTTTTGGCGGGAGTAATCGCAAATTACATAAGCAAATGGTTAGACAGAAAGAATAGTGACAACTAGCCTAGAAAAAGAACCCCCGAAGCTTGCACCTTCGGGGGTTCACTTTGTGAATATTACTTTGTTAGATTAACATCTTTTAATCTATTAGCATTATAGCATATATGTTTGTAAATTGCAATACACAATTTTTCATATCAAATTATTTTTTGTTAGTTATATCTGAAAGAAATAAAAATTTTAGATGTAAAGCTTTTTATATATAAATTATATACACTTAAAAACTTATCGTAGTTTGTAGGTGTTACTATGTATCCTGCACCAAAGTTTGTAAGTGGCAATTTAAAATATTCAAATAAATTTTCATATTCCTGTTTATCAATAATATTGTTTCCGTCGTATTTATGAGCAACTTCATAAATTTCCATAATCTGACCATAATGAATATCCCTAACGAAATAATATTCTTTTGTTATTTCTTTATGATGTTGAATTATCATATCTTTCAGAATAAATTCTTTAAATTTATCTGGGAATTGCTTAATCGTAGCATTTATAAATTCTTCTGATAAATCGGTCAATTCAATGGTTTCTGTTCTACCGAGAAGATAGTCAACGGAACAGTCAAGATAATCAGCTATTTTTGCAAGATTATCAGCTTTGGGCATAGATGTTTTCATATTAGACATTGTGTTAAAGCCTAAACCTATATCTAAAAGTAATTGCTTAACAGAAACTTTTTTTTCTTTTGCTTGTATTTTTATTTTTTCAGCAATATTAGACGATATGTATAAAAAACACCTCATTCTATACAAAATTAACAAAATCCCAAAATTTTAGGATGATATATTGCAACCCCAAAAGATTGGTAGTATAATAAAATTAACTTAAACAAATACAAATAAAATAAATTTTTAACCTAAATGAGAAATATTAATTTTATTTTATTCTGTATATTTTATTTTAAGTTAAAATAGCTATTTTGTCAACATTTTAAGTAAAGAAAGGAGAAGTTCTTATGAGTATCGATGCAAATCTAATGATGTATTCCTCTATGACTTTTTTCTTTAATTTCCTCTTTTCTTTCTATATCTTTATTAATACCTGTATTACCATCAATAGAAAGTTCATTATTTAACTTATTTAATCTACTTTCCTTTTCTCTTAATTCTGGTAATTTCAAAAATGTATTATTTACCTCTATCCTTGCTGCGACAAATTGTTCTTCAGTATTTTCAAGAGTTTTCTTTGCATTAATAAGATTTTTTGTTATACCATTTATAGTATTATCTATTCTAGTAATATTACCAAAAACATCATTACCTATATCGGTATAATATTCTTTAGCACCTTTTAAGGTAAGTTGAAATGTTGCTCTTGATGCATCAAAATTAAGAAGCATTTCAAAGCCTCTATAATTTCCTATATTACAACCTTTCTGCGGTGTAACATTTTTACAACAATTAAGAAATGCTGTTCCAGCCTCTTTCTTATCAGTAAACTTTACACCATTTATTTCCATTAAAGAAAAATCTTCTGTTTTCGTTTTTGTTGCTGTGTCAGAATCTACCTCCATCATTTCTATACTTTGCTTAAGACTTTGTATTTTATTCGGAAATCCTTCGGTTATTGCTTTCTGCAACTTTCTTTTATTTTCTTGATAAGCAGCAAAAGAAGTTCTTAGCTTATTTACTTCTATTTCTAGGTCTATTTTTTCTTTGATTCTAGGGTCACCAGATGCAATGGCTTTTACTTCAGCATAGTTTAGTACGCATTCATCAACATCATCAGATACACGAGCAAAAGATTTTGAAGTCATAATTTGACTTATAAATTTCTGTTTATTCTCAACCAATTGATATAGATATGCATCGAAAGTATTTTTTGTAACATAAGTATATATATCAACCTCTTTATTTTCATTTCCCTGCCTTATAATTCTACCATTTCTTTGTTCCAAATCGGATGGCTTATATGGACAGTCAAGGTGATGTACCGCTTTTAACTTATTTTGACAATTAGTACCTGTTCCTAGCTTTGATGTTGACCCAAGTAAAACTCTTATATCTCCTACCTTCATTTTATTAAATAATTCTATTTTTTTAGCTGTAGAATTGTAATCGTGAATAAAGGCTATTTCTTTTTCTGGAATACCTTTTTTAATGAGTTTTTCTTTAACATCGTCATAAACATTAAATTTATTTCTGTTAGGAGTTGAAAAATCACAGAATAACAATTGTGTAGAACGACTATCGATTGTGTCTTGCCAAATTTTAAATATATTCTCAACACAAACATTAACCTTACTATTAGGGTCATCTGGTAAAAGTGGATTTACTAATCTTTGGTCTAAAGCAATTTTCTTACCATCATTGGTTATCATAGGCATATTATCTATATGCCTATCAACACTACCATTTCTTATAGCCTCAGCTCTTTCAGCTAATTTATCAATCATATCTTTTTGATATTCACTAGCTTCTGTTGCTATTGTATGATAGTTTGCTGTTGGCACTGGTAAGTTAAGCATATCTGCTGTTTTTATATCGGCAACTGTTTTAAACATATTCATCAGTTCTGGAATGTTATTGAATTTATTAAACCTAGTTTTTAATCTATAGCCCTTTCCCTCAGGAGATAACTCTAGACCTATTTGAGTTTCGCCAAAGGTACTTGCCCAAGCATCGAAGTTATGTAGTCCCATATTTTTTAAAGTATCATACTGAAGATAAGTTTGCATTGTATATAACTCTACCATAGAATTTGAAATTGGTGTTCCTGTTGCAAACACAACTCCTTTGTTTTTAGTTTTTTCATCTAAATATCTACACTTCATATATAAGTCTTCAGACTTTTGGGCAGTTGAAGTTGATATTCCAGCAACATTAGACATTTTTGTTGCAAAAAACTTATTTTTGAAATTATGTGCTTCATCAACATATATCTTATCAACACCAAGTTCTTCAAATGTAATAGTTCTATCGTGCTTAGAGCTACTTAATTTTGCTAATTTAGTTTCCAATCCCTTTTTAGTTGCTTCTAATTGCTTAACTGTAAAGCCTTTTCTATTATCATTACTTAACTTTGATGTTGTTAAAAAATCGGTTATTTCCTTTATTTCAGACTCAATAAAATTTCGTTGTCTTTCTTCTGATAATGGTATACTTTCCAACTGATTATGTGAAATAATAATAGCATCGTAATTACCTGTAGCAATTCTACTACAAAATCGCTGTCTATTAGCAGCTGTAAAATCATTTTCAGATGGCACTAGAATATTAGCTGCTGGATAGAGCTGTAAAAATTCCTTGGCCATCTGCTTTACAATCGGCTTAGGAACAACTATCATACTTTTATTGCATAATCCCAGCCTTTTACTTTCCATAGCTGATGCAATCATTTCATAGCTTTTTCCTGCACCTACAGCATGAGCTAAAAGTGTATTACCACCATACAATGTATGTGCAATAGCATCAACTTGATGTTTTCGTAGCTTAATTTCTGGATTCATTCCAGGGAAAATTATATGACTACCATCATATTCCCTCAATCGAATTGAATTGAATTTTTCGTTATAAATCTTACAAAGGTCTTTTGTCCTATCATAATCATCAAAAATCCATTCTTTAAATTTTCTTTTAATTAAATCTTGTTTTTCCTGTGCAAGTAATGTTTCCTTGTTATTTAATACCGCTTTTTTATTACCTTTTTCATTTTCAACATAGTCATATATACAGACATTCTTCATATTAAGAGTTTCTTCAATTATTTTGTAAGCGTTCATTCTTTCTGTTCCATATGTTGTAATAGCCTTAATATTATTTCTATCTGCATCCCAATTTAATTTGTTACTAACTGCATATTTAGCCGTATACTCATCATAATCTGTCATTATAATTTCGCTATTACCTGTTCTTCCTATATTGAAAGGATTACCACTATATTTTGTTAAATTTGATGACCTACACCTCATCGGTGTATCTAGTAAATAATATATAAACTGGTCATAATACTTATTAGGTATCCAAGTAGAACCTAATTGAACAGTAATATCTTCAGGTTTCAAGTCTTCAGGCTGAACATTTTCAAGTGCTTTGACATTTGGTAAATATTTATTATCCATTTGAGCATATTCTTTAGCTATTTTTAACTTTTCCCTAACATTTCCAGAAAGATACTCATCGGCATTTTCAAAACCTTTAGTAACTGGATTTTCAAATATAATACCTTGTAAATCTTTTATAATCTCTGTTTCTTCTTTATTGCAAAGAGATGACATATATTCTAGATCAACTCTACCTTTTTCACTTATAGAAATTGCTAAAGCCTCACTAGCTGTTTCAGTGTATTCAATAGGCTTATATGGTCTTATAGTCCTTTTTGTAAATATATCAGCTTTACTTTCTAACTTGCCATCCTTATCAAGATTTTCTAAAGATAACAACAATGCAGCTGTATCATCATCGGCAAAAGCAGATTTATTATTTTTCTCTGATAAGATACCAAATGCAGCTACAAAATTATCATAAGCAGTATTTAACTTAGTTTGCAAATCTTTTATAACATTATCAGATAAATCATTTTTTTGTGCAGAAATTAAATCTTGCACTATCTTTGATATTTTTACCATACCTTTTATTCTATCTGATTTTTTAGTTATTAAATCTTGCTTAATCATATTATCATTTTCACGATAATATAATTCATCGTTTACTACAGCATAACAGTAATTACGAAATTTTTCTACATTTATACTTGTACTAATATTATTATCTTCTTCAATTTCTTTAACATAGTCTTGCGTTATTGTTCCCTTTATATTAGATATAGCACTATGAAGCTGTTCAGCTAGATTAGCTCCCTCTATTGGCAAGCAAGCTGTTTCTATTCCAAAACGACCACTAACTTCAGCCATATTTCCAAGTATCATTTCATTGTGATTAATAAAATATTTATTTAATAATATACCCTTATCGTTTTCAGCAAGATTAACCCAATCAGGCATATTATCAGTGAAACTTAACACTCTATCTCTTTTTTGTAAAAATATAATATCAGATGTAACTTCTGTACCTGCGTTAGCCTTAAAAGCATTGTTAGGGAGTCTAATAGCTCCTAACAAATCAGCTCTTTCAGCCAAATATTTTCTTACAGCGTTATCTTGCTTATCTAAAGTACCTTTACTTGTAATAAATGCAACAATTCCACCAGGTCGAACCTTATCTAAAGATTTCTTAAAAAAGAAATCGTGAATTAAATCATTATCTTTAAAATCATTATCATTTAATCTGTAGTTTCCGAATGGCACATTACCAATGGCTACATCAAAGAAATTGCTCTTAAAAGCTGTTTTTTCAAACCCCTTAATTTGTATATTAGCATCAGGATATAATTGTTTTGCAATTCTACCAGAAATATTGTCCAGTTCAACACCGTACAACTTAGACTTTCTCATATCTACTGGGAGCATACCAAAAAAGTTACCTATTCCCATTGCCGGTTCAAGTATTTTACCTGCAACAAAGCCTAAATTTTTCAGACCCTTATACATTGCATTAATTATTATCGGTGAAGTATAATGAGCATTAAGTGTTGATGAGCGAGCATCACTATATTCGTCTGGAGTAAGTAAATTTTTTAGTTCAGCATATTCACTTGCCCAAGCCGTTTTTCTTTCATCAAAAGCATCTGATAAGCCACCCCAACCTACATACTTAGCAAGTATATCCTGTTCTTCAGATGTTGCTGTTCTATTCTCATTTTCAATAATTAAAAGGGTTTTTATAGCAGAAATATTATTTTTATACTTTTCCTTTGCCGTTCCGCCGGCAAAATTATTATTGGATATTGCAAAATTTTTTTTATCATTTATTAAGTTTTTATCAGAATGCTTGACATTTTTAAGTGTATATGCTACACTACTATTATAGCTGATAAGTTTTTCCTCTTGGGGCAATTGGAGCCCTAAAGATTGAAATAACTTTTCAGCTTTTTCTTTATTTATAGCAACAATATTCCCTTTTATTAATTGATTTTTTAAATAATTAGAAATATGTTCTTTTCCATAGGCACTAGTTATACGATTCACTTCATGATGTACAGAAGATGTATTTACATCAATACTTACAAGAATTTCTGTATTATTATTGTCACGCAAAGAAGTTACAGCAACTATTGAATTTTCGTGCGAACCCTTTAAAATCATAACCGGATTTTCCAGTTCTGAAAGTATTTTAGACATCGTTTCAACATCAAGCGAATGTCCATGATACCTTTCTGTAGGCTCTGACATACATTTTTGAATAGTTCTTATATTTATTATTAAATCAAGATTTTTATCAGCACCTGCCAAAGTAAGCACATTTGGAGTTTTGCCTATTATTATTGGTTTTGTTTTATCAACAGAATTAAAATCGTTTTGTATAGCATATAGCTTTGTTACAAATTCATTGTAACTATTGTTGTTGTCAGTTATGTTTGAATTTTGCTCAAAATCATTAGGCTCATTTTGTACAAAAACCTCTTGAACTAAATCCTTTTGAGCAGATGGCTTAATAACTAAAATAGGATTTATACCTGCTTCTTCAAGTAATTGCTTTCGCCAATTTCCAATAAATTGTCTGCCGCCTTCACCTAAGTTATCACCATTTAATACAGCCTTGTTATCCATACTCATCATAAAATCATCATCAATATAATTTACAACATACACTTTATTATCCAGTGTAATTTCATCTCCAACTTCTATTGATTTAATGGCTTCACTGTTTATATTTTGAACTTCATTTTCAAGGATATAATCAGACAACGGATGATTTTCTTTTATTGGATTTTCAGCACAGAAATTCTTAAATATTTCTTGTTCTGATATTGTCATTTGTTCGTAATTTTTCAAAAATGGAACTAAAGTATTAATAATATCACGACAACTATTAAGTTCTTCAATGCTTAAATTATTAGAATTTTTGTCTAATTGATATTTATAATATTCTTCAATATGACCTGTTAAACCATCACATCCATTCCTATGTTCACTTCCAATATCAAATCGTCCTTCATAATCCAATGTTTCACCATCTATTACTGCATTAATCACAAAATCCGTTTTATCATATCCACCGTTATATTCAGCCTCTGCTTTTGTATCTAAATACTTTAAAATAGCATTACCTAAAGCAAAGCTTATTTCATTTTCATTTATAAATTTTTGCAAAATACTGTTTTCAGTAAAATCTATAGAAAATTTAATACTATCAGTTAAATTTTGTACTGCTTTACTATTATTTACACTTTCGCTTAAATATTGATTTAATTCAATAGCAATATCTTCAAGATGACCATCAAAATATTTTTTATCGATTCGTTGAATTGGTCCATAGTTGTCCTGAAAAATAGGTAACTGTAATACATCAAAATTAAAGATTTGTAAATTTTCAAAACGCATTTGCTTTTCGATTCTATCAATAAGTTTTTCAGTTTCTATGGTAAAATTGTTGTTATTTTTTAATGTAGCAAAAGCTTTTGAAAGTATATCTTGTAAATCTTCATTATCAATATCATTATTAACATTATTTCTAAAATTATCACTAAATAAATCTATTTGTTCATTGGATTCTGTTTTTCCTAATGGCAATTTTTCTTCTTTTACATTATCTATTACCTCAATTTTTTCTTGAGCAAAAATATCTTTCCAACTGCCACCAATTGAACTGCTTATAATAGGTAAAACCCATTCTGGATTATTAATATTTTTAATTTCAATAGATGCTTCTCCATCTATTTTAATTATTTCCCAAATATCATTATCATACTTGATTATGTCACCAACTGAAAAATCCGCCTTTTCGTCTTGTATAATTTTGTCAATTTTTTTATTTTGTTCAGCTTGAACAAAACTTTTCTCAGCCCTTAAAAGGTCATTCCAATCTTTAATATTTTTATGTTTATCAAACTGTTTATCATCTATTACACGATATACAGAAACACCATATTCATTAACAACCTTAGCCGCAAACTTAGATCCAGCTTCATCAGCATCAGACGATACATAACACAGGTCAGGCTTAATGTTATAATCTTGCATAGTTTTTAATATAACTTTACCCTTTAAGCCTGCCATAGATACAAGCAATGCTTTTGCATTAGGGTGTAAACTGTAATAACTCAACAAGTCTATTGCTGATTCAAAAAAAACAGCCCCTTGAGGCTGTCCATCTACTGGATTTAGAATAAACCCATTATTATTTCTTTCTGTTATCTGTTTGTAACGATTATCTGTAAGTGTACCTGTTATTTCTGCACCAGTTAAATTTCCGTACTTATCAAAAATCTTAAAAACAACATTACCTTTAATATCCTGAGCTATACTACCATCTTCAATAAGTTTTTTTACTATTTCAACATCTAACTGTCTTGTTTTTGTAAGATACGCATATACTCTGTTGGTTTTTGAATCTAAGTCATAAGGTATCGGCTTTATAATAGGCTCTGATTCTAATAGCTTTGTTGATTGCTTTTTTTCAACTGTCTTTTTAGCATTTGTTGTCACATACTCATCAATCCTAATATGCCCATTAAAAGACAACAAATCGCTCACAGCTTCTTTAAAAGACATATTGTAATATTTCATACAGAAATCTATAGCATTACCATTAATTCCTTGACTATTCCAGACAAACTTATTTTCGTTTATCCTCATACTATCGTGTTCTTGAAGTGTATACTCACCTTTACTACCAACTCTTTTTATATTTTCACCTCTACTTAATAGATAATCTACCAAATTAATACTTCTTGCTTCTTCAATTTCAGTTTTTGTAAAGTTTCTTTTTATTTTACTATTTTTTTTTACCTCCATATTCTCTTTTATTTTTTTCTCCTCACTGATAATAACTTCCTCTATTTTACTAAAAATTCTTTTATAGCCTTTTTCAGTACATAATCTTATTTCTTCTATAATTTTATCCGAAAGAACCATTGTATAATTAAATTTATCAAATATATCTAAATAATTTAATCTGAATTTATAATATAATACAAAACTAACACTATTTTCAATTAATTTGTATATTTCATAATTATTTATATTTGAATAAGGATTTTCTATTTTTCTTGTTGTTGCATAAGTATGAGCTACATTATCAATAACATCCTCTAAAGTATAACCTTCTGTTTCAAATTCCTTACATAATAATTCAATATATTTATTAGGTACAGTAAAATTATTACCAAACTGACATATATTTTTTAATTCATTAATATAACCATTAACATTTTCCATAATTAAAATTCCTCCTAAATAAAAAAACAGCAGTTTTTCAACTACTGTTTTTGTAAATCCTTCACATTAAATTTTTAAATGCTAAAAATAAGTTCCTTTTGAATAAAATTTCTAACTTGAAATTTTATATTGTT